>Ga0116172_10004065_pt1 | contig 12022 bp, 12 predicted proteins | sample AD_UKC083_MetaG_FD_89799 | JGI IMG/M metagenome (GOLD analysis project Ga0116172, IMG submission 89799) | Active sludge microbial communities of municipal wastewater-treating anaerobic digesters from USA - AD_UKC083_MetaG | ecosystem: Engineered > Bioreactor > Anaerobic > Digestate | place: USA...
AAATCTTCTTGCCAAAACTTTTCCCAAGCATATTTCTGACTTTGGAGGAAATAAGGAAGCTTAGAGTCTACTTTAGATTTATTGAAACTCTTGATTTTGATTTTTTTCATACGCAAAACAAAAAGACAAAAATCACCTTTTAAGGGGCGATGTTATTGAATTTTAATTATTTATAAAAATATAACCCAGAATATTATATAATATTAAAAAATAATTTTAGTATACGAATAGTATACAAAAAATCTCGTCTTGATAATATGAGGTTTTTCGCGAAAATATACGTCAACAAAATATTATAACTTTTTAAAAAAATAGTCAAGAGCGCTTTGATATATTTCCCTACAGACGCTCTCGTCCTGTTAGACGCGACAGCGGATTAACGGGACGAAAAGCCACCCAGAATTAAAGTATTGAAAATTTTTATTTTATGTTCTTTCGCTTATTTTTATCGCCTGCACTATTCCTAAAGCCAAGAATGAAAAAATAAGATTACTTCCTCCATAGCTTACTAATGGTAAAGGTATTCCCACTATAGGGAATAATCTTAAATTCATAGCCATATTTATGAAGCTTTGAGCAAAAAATATTATTATGAACCCAGCCACAAAGAATTTTGAAAAATTATCTGGCGCCATTATCGCTATTCTCACCGCCCTGGAAAGCATCACAAGCATTGCACCTATTAAAACTATTACTCCTGCCAAACCCATTTCTTCAGCAATAGAAGCAAAAATAAAATCAGTCTGGGGTTCTGGCAAAAATTTAAGCTGAACTTGAGGGCCTTTTAAAAGTCCTTTCCCCCACATGCCCCCGGAACCAATAGCAATTTGTGATTGCATTTGATTCCAACCAGAATCTAATACATCTTGCTCAGGATTAACGAATGTGACTATTCTCTGCTTTTGATAATCCTTAAGAAAAAAATTCCAGCCAGCGCCGAATAGAACCGCCCCTGCCAACAGCAAAACAAAAAAATGCCTTATCTTAATTCCGGAAACAAACAAAATCCCAACCCAAAGCAATAAAATAACAAGAACAGATCCAAAATCAGGCTGTAAAAACATTAATAATGAGGGTATTGCTACATAAACTCCCGAAACTAAAATATGAGAAAAATTATACATTTCAGCATGTCTAAAAGAGAAATATTTAGCCAACAATATCACTAAAACGATTTTTGTCATTTCTATTGGATTAAAAGTAAAGCCAGCTATGCTGTACCAACTCCTTATCCCTCTAATAGGCTTCACAAAAATTAAAAGTCCGAGCAATGTTATTATACATATGCCGTACATCAACAAAATAAGATTGGAATGATTCTTAAAAGCCCGCCAATCAAAAAAAGACATAACTATCATTAAAAAAATTCCTAATATAAAGAAAAACAATTGCTTTCCAAAATAAGATTGATAGAATTCGAAAAAATTATTCCCTGGAAAACTTCCTCTTGAATAAGAAATAGAAAATAACGAAGCCAGACCTATCCCCACTAAGATAAAAACGGCGATATTCATCACCCAATCCATTTTTTTAATATGTTGAGTAAAATTGTTGAAAATCATTTTGCCAAAATTTTTAATAATTCTTTTTGCGATATGATTTTTATGCCAAGTTTTTTAGCATCTTGCAATTTGCTTCCCGGATTCTCGCCAAGCACCAAATAATCAGTATTTTTGCTAATAGAATTTGCCACTTTTCCTCCTAATAAAATGATTCTATTTTTAGCTTCTTCCCTGGAAAGAGACTCCATTGTTCCAGTTATCACAAAAATCTTACCATTAAGTTTATTTTCTATCTTTTTAGGATTTAAAATCAATACTCCATTTTCCAATAATTTATCAATTAAATCAATATTCTCTTTAGCCAAAAACCATTCTCTTATACTCTCAGCTGATTTCGGTCCAATATCCCTTATCTGCATAAGCTCTCCAATATCTGCATTTTGCAAATTTTTTATATTCTTAAAACGATTAGCAAGATCAACAGAAGTTTCCTCTCCTACATGTCTTATTCCCAATGAATAAATAAATTTATCTAAAGTTATTTTTTTGCTGTTTTGGATTGAATCTATTAAATTCTGAGATGATTTTTCAGCAAATCTCTCTAAGTTTACTAAATCATCTTTCTTTAATTTAAAAATATCATAAGCTTTCCTGATTAAATTATTTTCTAAAAGCGCGTCAATAATTTCGGGTCCCAATCCGTCAATGTTGAAAGCTTTTTTAGAGACAAAATGATAAAGCCTTTCCCTGCAAACAGCAGGACATTCTGGATTTTTGCATCTATATGCCACATCGCTTCCCTGCTTTTCTAATTTTTCCCCGCATACTGGGCAATTTTGTGGCATCTTAAATTCTTTCTCTTTGCCTGTGCGCAATTCTGCTAAAACTTTGCTTACAGCTGGAATAACATCTCCAGCTCTTTGTACAATAACCGTATCGCCAATTTTTACCCCCAGACGTTTTATTTGATCCATATTATGCAAAGTTGCGCGGGCAACTCTAACCCCGCCTAAAACTATTGGTTTTAAGTGTGCTACTGGCGTTGCTACGCCAGTTCTGCCTATCTGCACCTCAATATTCTCTATTTTAGTAGTCGCTTGGTTAGGAGAGAATTTAAGCGCTCTAGCTCCTCTTGGAGTTTTTCCAACAATACCCAATTTTTCAAAAATATCATTATTATTAATGGTCACAACAACTCCATCAATTAAAAACGGAAGACTTTCTCTTTCTTTCTCTATTTTCTCCCAAAAATCGATAATTTGATTCAAATTACTAAAATTTTTTCCGTAGTCAGTTTTAAAACCCATTTGTTCCAACGCGCAATGTTTTTGCTCGTGAGTTTTTAATCCTAAATCATTAGCGCTAGGCAAATCATAAGCCATAAAACTTAATTTTCTTGATGCAGCGACTTTAGGATCTAATTGCCTGATTGATCCAGCCGCCAAATTTCTAGGATTGGCATAAATTTCTAAACCATCTTTTTCTCTTTGCCTATTGATCCTATTAAATTCTTTTTTTGTCATGTAGACTTCCCCTCTCACTTCAATCTCTAAATCGGAAATTTTATCTTTATCCCAAGCAAAACATGATTGCTTAGATTTATCTTTTTGATATATTTGCAATTTCAATGGAACGCTTTCGATTGTTTTTATATTTTCCGTAACATCTTCTCCGATTTTACCATCACCTCGCGTTATTGCTTGTTTTAAAATTCCTTTTTCGTAAATCAAACTAATTGCGAAACCATCAACTTTCAATTCCGCGAAATAATTTTCTGAATTAATATTTAATCGCTTCAAATATTTTTCCCAATCAAAAAGCTCCTCTGAATCAAAAATATCTTCCAGAGAAACCATTTGCTTTAAGTGTTTAACTTTCTTAAAACCTTTTAAAGGTTTTCCTCCAATCCGCTGAGTCGGTGAATCTAGGGTTACAAATTCAGGAAAATCCTGCTCCAATTTATAAAGCTCATGTTTTAACGAATCTAAAACTTCATCGCTTATCTCTTGTTTGTCTAAAACATGATATAAATAGCGATGATGATTTATTGTTTCTTTTAGTTTTTCTATCCTCTGTCTTGCCTCTGTCCTGTCCATATTACCATTTCACGATAATTCCTCTCTTTATCTTCCCGAATTTACCTATGGAAATCAATGTCCTCGTGTTATTACCAGCTACTGAAAAAAAAGATTTATAACCATAATTGATATTCTTCTCCGATCCAATGCTATATGTATCAAGACCATTTATCAAATAATAATTATTTTCATAAGGATCCGTCCACGGAGGAGTCGGATCTTTTTTATTGATGATATTTTTATAATAAAATGATTTCTCTATTCCCGAATCAGCGGCATAAAAAGCAACTACCGAATCTCCAGCATCTTTTATCATTTTCGTTCTAATATACAGAATATTGCTCAAAACCATCACCGAAGAAAGCATTATCATCACAGTGATAACGACAAAATATAAAGAAACTCCTTTTTGAAATTTTTTATTTTCCATAAATTAATCTCTGTTTCTTGTTGAAACTAATGTTTGCATCTTAAGTTTTATATCTTTGTATTTTTTGCTTTCAATGCTCAAATTTATCAAGACTTTTGTCTGCTCTCCATCTTTTGCATCAGTCGTCGCTGGAAGAACAATAAATTTTAAATCTGTAACTTTAAAATCTTTTGATGTCAAAGGCAGGATATACGAAGGATTTGGATAAGGATTAGCTGGATCACTGGCGTCATAATCCTTTCTTTCTGCCACAATATATCTTTCTTCTGCCTCAATAGCCAAAAAATACTTCATACAATTTTCTCTTTGATCTTTAATAGTAATCCCACCATCAGTCAAAATCCCTATTTTCTGCTTTAGACCTCTTTCACATGGATCATCAACGACTGATCCTCTCGCAGCCATTCTAATATCTTTACTCATGTAATCAATTAGATAATTAACTTGCTCATACATCGCTTGAGCCACTAAAGTGCGCGATTCTATCCTAATTGCTGAAGACAGTATTTGCATCGTAACAATTAAAAGCACTGAGGTTATAGCCACTACAATAACTATTTCTATCAAGCTGAAAGCTTTTGAAAATTTATTATTTATCATACATGAAATGCGTTACTTTATGGACATAAACCTTTTCTTTCACTTTAAATAAAACTATTGATTCAAGCTTTATAGATTCATAATCATTTGATCCATCATTAGCAAAAATATTAGAAACTTTTACAGCTCTCTTTATTCCAGTTTTCTGATCTCCCGCGCCTCCATAAAAATAATAAGGCGCATCGCTCTTAATGTTCATCTCCTTTAATACTGAGAGATCATAGCAATCTTTTGCATTAAACCCCGATTGAGAAAAACACTTATTTTCCAATTCTGAAAAACTGCTTATTGGACTATATTGACCTCCTTGGATAGTCATTCCGACTTCATAATAAATAGGATCAGAAACCGGATCTATAATATCATTGTAGTATTTCTCATCTGAAGGATTCGGCTCATAGATATTGCTATCTTTTATGTTTCTTATGAATTCTATTGCTTCTTGATTTAAATAAGCAGCTGTAATATAGCCCTTGGCATACCCGAAATTCATTTCAATATCTTGCAAAGAAACAAAGATTCCACCTATACATATCGCTAAAATTCCTAATGCGACTACTGTTTCCAATAAAGTAAATCCCTTTTGAAATTTATTTTTCTTTTTCATTTTTTAAATAATAATGATATTTTATTTGGGGTTTCCTATATGAAATTTGCGTAACGGAATTAATTCTGTCTATTAGCAGAGACCAATATTTCATTAGGGCTCTGTTTCCTGTTTCTGATCAACTGAGATAAGGCCTAACTTATTAAAATATATTTTTCGGACAAAATTTGTTCCACCTAATTTCAATGTGACAGTTGCATCTCTAAGCCTATTATCTGAATTGCCTCCATAAAACATTAAAATTTTAGGATCTGGCGGATAATAAATTATATTTAATTGAGTGATATCGCTAATAGCCTCTCCTAATTCACTTGTGCCAGAAATTCCTGAAATTGCCACATTATCAGTAAAATTAATAGGAGAATTCAATACAGCCTCTCCTGATTGATAAGTCAAATTTCCAGAATCTGCCAAGTTATTAAAATAAAGAATATAATTTTTGTTTTTGTTCTCTTGAGTTTCGGAACTTAATTGAATCCCATATCCACCTTCAGGAACACGATCAATATTATTAATCTTTATCGTGGAAATAGACATAGACATTTCCTGAACGCTCCTGGCAGCTGCTGATAATGAATAAATATTGCGCTGCAAGGCAAATTTTTTCTGCGGCTGGTTCAAAGACACAAAAATCGCTGATAATATCATAATAATAGCGACTACTGTGAGCATTTCGACCATGGTATAAGCTTTTTGAAATTTTTTATTTACCATAAAAATAAATTGTGATAAATTTCAATAAATATTTCTCCGAAAAAAAACATTAAATAAAAACCAAAAATCAAAAATGGACCGAAAGGCATTTCACTTTTTAATCCTTTTTGCTTTGAAAATATTAGTATTAATCCCATTATAGCACCTAAAAAAACAGCTAACAACAAGCTTATTAACACGTTAGGATATCCTAAAATTAAACCTAACAAAAATCCTATTTTTGAATCTCCCAAACCCATCCATTGGCCTTTTGAGATTAAATGCAGGAATAAAAAAAATAAAAAAGGAACTAATGCGCCTAAAAGATATGGCCATATATAAAGCCAAAATCCATAAGCGATTCCTATATTATTTGGATTCGCTTGACTGAAAACAAAATAAAAATTTATCAGATGGAAAATAAATGTTAAACCGATTCCCCAATATACAAAATCAACAGGAACCAAACAATGTTTTAGATCATAGACAAAAGTTACTATTAAAAAAGCAGAAATAATACAAGAAAAAATAAATAGAATAGAATTATTAAAAAAATTCATATAATTCAAAACAAAAATCATTGCTGTGAAAAATTCAACAATCGGATATTGCCAAGAGATATTTTCTTTGCAATATCGACATTTTCCTTTCAAAGATACAAAGCTAAGAATAGGCACCAAATCAAAAAATCCCAAAACATGTTTACATTTCGGGCAATATGATCTTCCTTTAATGAAACTATCATCAATTTCCAAACGATAAATAATGCAATTTAGAAACGAACCGACTATTAGACCAAACAAAAATATAAAAAATAATTCAATCATTAATTTATTTTAATAAAAAAACCGCCCTTTGTAAAAGAGGGCGGTTTTTTAAAAATCAAAATTATGGAGCGACAACACAAGTATAATGGGTAGCGTCTGCTCCTGTACAACCATTGACATCTGTTATCTTCACAGCGTTTCCGGAACTATCAATACATTGATAACTTGTTGGTGTCTCAGGCTCTAACAATTGAGCGTAAACACAATAATGATCTTTATCAGCACGTATAACAGTATCAATATTGTTCTGAACTTTGATATCAGCTAACAACTTTGTCACAGCTTCTTGAGTTGCTAAATTAGTATACCCAGTCGCCTCGGAGCTATATAGAATTTCAGCTTGTGTTCTAATTTGGGAGATATCTGCAATAATCCTCGCATCTTTTGCTTTCTTTGTTGCGCTTTGGATTCCAACCAAAACTATTGATGCCAAAATAACGATAATGGCAATAACGACTAACAATTCAATTAATGTAAAACCTTTATTTTTGTTCATAATAATTTATTATTACCCCATTGAGTGCGCGAAGTGCTACTCTACCGGGGTTGCTCTATAAGTGATTTAAATTTACGACTTTTTTATTTTTTAAATTTGACCTTTATTATAACTAATTGATAATAGCAGATTTTCTATTTTTTTTAAAATGCCATTCTGTGAAAAACCATTAAATCTGATTCATCGTCGAAAATATCGGAAAGAACACAGAAACCGCGAAAAGCATAACAGCGATACCAAGAACCACAATTAATATAGGCTCAATCAAAGAAATCAAATTATCAGTCGTTCTCCAAACTTCTTCCTGATAAAAATTTACAACCTTTGTTAAAGCTTGCTCAAGATTTCCCGTGCGCTCCCCAACAACAACCATCTGAGTCAAAAGAGGAGGAATTATCTCAGGATAAGAAACAAGAACTGCGCTCATCGGGCTCCCGCGTCTTACCTCTTCCCTCATTTCCAAAGTAATATCTTTATAAACAACATTAGAAACAACATCAGCTGTGATTTCCAAAGATTGAGAAATCGGCAATCCTGCGGAAATCAATGTCGATAAACTTTCGGCAAAAGTCGAAATTTGAATTTTTTTTATAAGATCGCCGACTAAAGGAAATTTAATCAAATTTTTATCTAAAAACATTTTACCGTCTTTTGTCTTTGAAGCTTGAATTAAAATCAAAACAATAAAAGCAAGCATCAGAAAAAAAGTTATGAAATTTTCCCTTAAAAATCTTGCCATTCCAAAAACTACTAAAGTAATTCCTGGCAATTTCTCTCCTGATTGAACTTCTAAAACTTTTTCGAATTGCGGAATAACAAAAAACGCCATTGCTGAAAATATGACTATGAAGACAGCAAGTATGAAAATCGGATATATCACAGCGCCCCTCACTTTATCTTTTAAATTCTTTTCCTTTTCCATGTGTAAAGCCAGATTTTCCAGATTTTCGGAAAGTTTTCCAGAAACTTCTCCCGCTTTAACCATATTTACAAAAAATGGATCAAAAGCTTTTGGGTATTGAGCTAATGCTTGCGATGTTGGAGCTCCGCCTTCGACATCTTTTGCAACTTTTCCGATAGCTTCTTTAAATGCCTGATTCTTTGTCTGTTTGGCAATAGTTTTCAAAGCTTCGGTCAACGGTATGCTTGATTTAAACATTATTGCCAATTGATGGGCAAAAGCAACTTTATCTTGATCTTTTATTTTTCCAGACCCAACAGGCCTTTTCCAAAAAGGCAATTCTTCAAATAAAGTTAAAGATGTAACATAATATCCTTTTTCCTGTAAATGTTCCAATGCCGCTTGTCTTGAACCTGACTCCAATTGTCCATTGATTATCTCCCCATTTTGAGTTCTTGCCTGGTAATCAAATTTCATATGTTTTATTTAAATATGTTTTTAATTCAGTTGGATTATTAGAATGCGATATCGCTGTTTCCATTGAAATGATATTCTTGTTAACCAACCCAGCCAAGCATTTGTTAAGAGATATCATTCCCGATTTGCTTGAAGTTTCTATGACCGAAGGAATTTCATGAACTCTATTTTCACGAATCAAATTAGAAACTGCTGAATTATTAAATAATATTTCATAAGCAGGAACCAAATCGCCATTAATCGCAGGAATCAATCTCTGAGAAATTATTCCATAAAGGCATGCTGATAATTGCAATTTAATCTGTCCTTGCTGTTCTGCTGGAAAAGTATCAACAATTCTGTGTATAGTTTCAGCCGCAGAATTAGTATGTAATGTCGCAAAAACTAAATGTCCTGTTTCAGACGCTGTTAAGGCAATACCGATAGTTTCCAAATCTCTCATTTCCCCAACCATTAAAACATTAGGATCTTGCCTTAAAGACGCCCTTAAGGCCCTAGCAAAAGATTGAGCATCTCTTCCAACCTCTCTTTGATCAATAATACATTTATTATCAGCAAATATATATTCTATCGGATCTTCAATTGTAATTATATGCTCACTTCTGTTTCTGCTTATTTCATCTATCATTGCCGCCAAAGTCGTTGACTTTCCTTGGTTAGAAGGACCAGTAACTAAGACAAATCCCTGTTTTGGTTCTGTAAATTTATGAAAAATCTCTGGCAAACTCAATTCTTCTAAATTTTTTATCCTGTTTGGAATAAGGCGTAAAGAACACGATAATCTTCCCATCTGAAAATAAATATTCCCTCTGAATCTGTATTGATTTTCAAAACTATATGAAAAATCAACACCTTTATCCCTGCTCAATTTATCAAAAAGTTCTTTATTCAAAAGCATTTTGCAAAAACCCAATAAATCATTGTCTGTCAAAACTTCCCATTCTTTCACATGATAAAGTTTGCCTTTAATTCTTAAAACTGGAGTATGACCAACACACAAATGCAAATCAGAAGCTTGTTTCTGGATAGTTAATGTTAAAATTTTTTTTAATTTATCTTCCATAAAAATTTGATTCTTAAATTGCGCCTTCTTTTGTCTTTGAAACTACTTCTTCAACAGATGTTATCCCTTGCAAAACTTTTATAAATCCATCTTGACGCATCAGAATCATTCCTGATTTTATTCCTTGGGTTTTTATATTTTCTTCGGAAACATCTTTTGTGATTATCTCAGCCATCTTGTCATTAACCTCAAAAATTTCAAAAATGCCAATTCTTCCAGAATATCCTTGTTGCCCGCATTTATCGCAACCTTTTGACCTATAAATACTTATGTCTTTCAAATCAATATTATATTCTTTCAAAACATCTTCAGGCAAACTTTTTAATTCTTTTAAAATCATTTCAGCCACTTCTTGGTTAGGTTTCACTTTTTCCTTACATTCCGGACAAAGCTTTCTTACTAACCTTTGACCTATAACAAGATTAACACTTGAAGGTATCAAAAATGATTCAATTCCTAAATTAATAAAACGGGGAATTGCTCCAACAGCATTATTTGTATGCAAGGTTGATAGAACTAAATGTCCAGTCAATGCTGAATGAACAGCCAAATCAGCTGTTTCATGATCGCGGATTTCTCCAACCATTATTACATTTGGATCGTGCCTTAAAATAGACCTTAATCCTGAAGCGAAAGTATATCCAATATCCGGTTTTGCCTGCGATTGATTTATTCCCTCAACAATATATTCAACTGGATCTTCCAAAGTCATTATATTTATCTTATCTCGGTCCAAAGATTGCAAAATAGCGTAAAGGGTAGTTGTTTTTCCTGACCCAGAAGGACCTGTAGATAAAATCATTCCATAAGGCTTTTTGATAGCATTCTTTAAAAGATTCAAAGGCCTTCCGATTAATCCTAATTCATCAACTCTTCTAACTCCTTCTGTTGGATCTAAAATTCTCAAGCAGACTGATTCTCCCTCTGAAGTAGGAAAAGTTGAAACTCTGAAATCAATCCTTTTGTCAGAAAATTTCAGAGAGAATCTGCCGTCTTGAGGGATTCTTGATTCGTCTATTTTTAAATTAGATAAAATTTTTATTCTGGCGACTATCGCTGGATGAACTTTTTTTGGCAAAATTATGCTAGTATGTAAAACTCCATCAAGCCTGAAACGAACTTGCGTTTTATCAAAAGTCGGTTCGATATGAATATCAGAAGCTTTCCCTTCAACAGCATTGCGCAAAAGAACAGCAACAATTCTTGAAATAGGAGCTTCCTCAGAAACCCTCTCTGCTTCTGCTTTAACTTGCCTGTCTTTTCTTTTTGGGTCTGTTTCAATTTCATTTTCAAGATCTCCCAATGCTTTGCTTACTTCCTGCTTTAAACTTTTATAGCGTTTCAACAGTTCATTAAAAGTCGTATAGTCAATCAATGAAATTTCGTATCGAAAGCCTTTCTCAATGCTTAAAAACCTTAAAACTTCTTGCGATTTTATATCTTCTGGATAAACCATTCCAATACTCACAGAACTTCCTTCTTGATCTAAAGGGACAACATTATAATGTCTCGCTGAATCTTCGGGAATCATTTCCAAAATTCTTAAAGGAATGTTCTTGGGCGCATCTTTGATATAGGGAAACCCGACAATCTGGCTTTTTGCATCAAAAAGAGCTTGCTCCTCTAAAAGCTTTTTCTCTAAAATTAATTCTTCTTCCCGGTTTTCAGATCCTTTGCTTTCATTATATATGCTCAGAGCAGTATCATTATCCAACAGTGAAAGATCTACTAATTTTTGTAGAAGCGGTGTCATCTATTTTTTAATTGGAAAGATTAAAATCTAAATTTAATTCAGAAGCTCCAGGAGCTCCAAAGCTTTCTTCTGGAATATTTTGGACAGGAGCTGAATAATTATTTGTTTGAGTTGCTTGAACTTCTGCTTTCTTTGGTTGGGTTTCTGTTTTTTCTGATTTTTGGGAAACTGTTCCGCTAGAAGGCATAAAAGGATTCTGTCTATTAACATTTATTTCTTGTTCATTATAAGGGGATTCATCGGGGAGTTTATCTGGATAACTTGTTTGATTCAAAAGTTGAAATTTATAATAATTGCTCTTTTCAAGATCATTTAATTTCAAATCAGCAAGCGTACTTTTATCCAAAGGTTTAGCTGGAGCTTCGTTAGTTCTGCCTCCTAAAGCTATCTTATTCATGTAAAATAAAAATCCTAAATAGACAACTATTATCAATAAAACTGAAATTATTAAATAATAGCTCCCTTTCTCTTTTATAGTTTCTAAAAAATTTGTTTTTTCCATCTTATATTTTTATTTATTCATGTAATAGACCTTTGTTACCAACTTAAACTGGAAATAATCTTCAATATTCTTGGTTTTATCTTTTGCTTTTGT
>Ga0116172_10004066_pt1 | contig 12019 bp, 10 predicted proteins | sample AD_UKC083_MetaG_FD_89799 | JGI IMG/M metagenome (GOLD analysis project Ga0116172, IMG submission 89799) | Active sludge microbial communities of municipal wastewater-treating anaerobic digesters from USA - AD_UKC083_MetaG | ecosystem: Engineered > Bioreactor > Anaerobic > Digestate | place: USA...
CGGCGGCCCAGGCACGCTGCGCCAGTTCAGCGGGTATCAACTCGCCATCACTGAAAATGGAATGCGTATGCAGATCAATCACTTAAAATATCCTGATTCTAAATACACCTAGAATGCATAATCTGACGTTGACTTAGCAAATTTAAGACCGGGAGTCAATAAGGATATGCAAAACGGACAAGCACTTAATTGCTTTGATTTTTTTTTAAAAGAAGAAATGTTGCAGAAACACGGCAGATATTTTTTTCCTGATGGTCGGTGACCAGACAATCTCCAATCATCAGGCTCTGTCCCTTCTTAAATACAGTTGCGGTGGCAACGAGTTCTCCGTCGCTAACACCGGCCAGGAAATTACTTTTAAGTTCAATTGTGGTCAACCCTTCTTCGGGATTCAATCGGGTCATCATCGCGTGAGCGATTGCCTCATCCGCCAGCGCCACAATCAATCCCCCCTGCATGGTTTTCGCCCCCTGCAGGTACTCAGGACAAACCGCCATACGGAACCGGGCGTAACCATCCTTCAGTTCAATCAGCTTTATTCCCATGTAATCCAGGAACGGATTGAGTCCCCTTTGACCCGTTGTTATTTTTTTCAGGTAACTGTCGTAATTAAAAATATTCGTTTCCTCTCGGCCAAATTGACTGAAGCTGTTTTATAATTCACCGCTGTATATTTTATAAACTCAAAATTGAATCGTTGACAGAAACTCCGTCAAAACAACCTTTAACAACAGAAAGCAATGCGGCATCTTGGGCGCTATTTTCTTTCGGATTCAACGGGGGCGGCCCCTCCTCCAATAATCTGGGCAATGCTTGCATAACCTTTATCATTAGCATACATTTCCGCGGTCCAACCCGTATTATTTTTTGCCTTAACATTCACCCCTGCATTGACAAGCAATTCGGCAATTTTTGCATACCCGGCCATTGCCGCATACATGAGGGCCGTGTTTCCTTCATTCGTTTTGACATCAATATCCGCTCCTTTATCAATGAGTAATTTAGCGGTTCTTACATAACCATCCGTGGCGGCTTTCATCAGCAAAGTCAGACCTTCATCTTTTGCATTGATATCCGCTCCTTCATCCAGCAGACGTTTAATAAGAGCGGTATCACCCACAGCGATACCTTTGTGCCAGCATGACTGTTTCATTTTCCAAATGATAAATCCTATGATAATTGCACATACTATAATGAAAATCGCGTTCATATAATTATCCCCCTTTCTACAAGAATAAAATGGATGCCTGACACTTTTTCATTTTATATGTAATTTTTTCATATTGCAAATTGAAATGTTGAATAAATCGGCAAGATTGAAAAGCAGGTTTAGGGGAGATTTTACGTCACCCCTCTCTCCCGGCGAATGATATGCACCGACGTGGCCTTAAAAGAGGCCAGCACGTTTGCACCGGATTTTATGGCCAGATCCTCGAATGACGGCACGGTTATGTATGCTACAATCGGGAATCCGCAATCAAGAATCAGTTTGTTGAAAAATCCCTGAGGAATGATTTTGGTTACCTTGGCTTCGAATATATTACGAGCGCTGACCTCTTCCGGCGCCTTATTGGAGACGGTAACATTCTCCGGCCGCAGGCAGCAGTATACTTTTTGTCCGATAGAACAATCGCCCACGGCTTGGATTTCTTTTCCATAAACCTTGACAATGATGTTGCCTTCAGAACAACTGCTCACCATTCCTTCCAGAATCGTTTCCGTTCCGACAAAACCCGCCACAAATTCCGAATCCGGTTGGTTGAAGATCCGGGCGGTGGGGCCGCTTTGCACAATGCTGCCGGCATGCATGACACAGACATCCTGCGCCAGGCGCAGCGTCTCTTCCCGGTCGTGCAGCGCCAGCACGGCGGTCATCTTCGTTTCTTCCAGAATCTGCTTTACATCTTCAATGATGGTTTCCCGCGACGGCGGATCAAGCGAATTGAACGCCTCGTCCAGCAGAAGCACCTGCGGTTCGATGGCCAACGCTCGCGCCAGCGACACCCTTTTGGCTTCTCCGCCGGAAAGCGCCCGGGCAGATCGTTTTTCCAGATGACTGATGCCAAAAGATTCCAGAGATTTTTGAACCCTGCTTCTTATCTCTTCGCGACCGACATTTCGAAACTTCAGCCCCAGGGCGACGTTGTCAAAAACATTGCTGTTCAGAAGCAGCGGTTCCTGAAAAACAACCGACACATTCCGGCGCAGAAAATCCAGATCCGCCCTGTTCTCCACGGCCTTTCCCTGAAAATAAATTTTCCCCTGCTGTGGCTTCAAGAGTCCCGCCATCATTAAAAGCAGCGTCGACTTGCCCGCGCCGTTGGGGCCGATCAGCGCCAGAATTCTTCCCGGCTGCACGTGGAATTCGGGAATATCCAGGACAACGACGCCGCCCCGCCTCAGAACAATATTTTCCACGTTCATCATGACGTTCTGATTCATCGGGGACGCTGCCTTTGCTGAATTTGCGTGAGCAGGGCATTAATCATAAACGCGAGAATCAGCAGAATAATGCCCAGAGCGATGGCGATATCGAAATTGCCCTTGCCGGTTTCCATGACCGTGGCTGTGGTCAGCACGCGGGAGTACCCTTTAATATTACCGCCGACCATGATGGAAGCGCCTACTTCGGAAATGACGCCTCCGAACCCGGCCATGACCGCTGCCAGAAGAGGAAGTTTTGCTTCTTTAATCAATATCCAGACCATCTGCAGACGACTTGCGCCCAGAGAAAGAATCTGCAGGCGCAGATTCGGCGGCAGATTTTGAATGGAGGCCAGCGAGATGCCCATGACAATCGGCGTGGCAATAATCGCCTGCGCGATAATCATGGCATAGGGCGTATAAAGAATTTCCAGAAATCCGAAAGGACCGCTGCGCCAGATCAGCATCGTGACGAAAAGACCAACAACCACGGGCGGCAGCCCCATCCCTGTATTGATCAAACTGATGACAAATCTCTTTCCAAAAAAATTATTGAGGGCGACGATCGTGCCGATGGAAACACCGATGAAAAGACTGATAAACGTGGCTGTCCCTGATATTTTCAGCGACAGCCACGTAATTCCCAGAACTTCGGGATCAAAAGTTATGAGTAATTCAAAAGCTTTAATGATCCCCTGAACAAATAATTCCACTTAAAAAAAATCCTCGTGCCTTCACACAGATTATTTTCCCAAATCTTCGACTTTCTTTCCGGCATCCGGGAAAAACAACGGAGAGCCGTATTTATCCACACCGAATGTTTTGATAATGTCCTGGGTGTTTTTGGACACCATGAAAGCGGCAAACGCTTTAGCGCCATCGGCGTTAGCTTTGGGCCATTTGGCGCTGTTAACTTCAATCACATGATAAATATTCAGCAGAGCGGCATCGCCTTCCACCAGAATATCCAGACCCAGATTTTTCTTCAGCGCCAGATAAGTTCCACGATCCGCCAGGGTGTAACCTTTTTTCTCGGCGGCAACATTCAGGGTCTGTCCCATGCCCAGTCCGGTTTCCTGAAACCATTTCTGACCGGCAGGCGTAATCTCAGCTTTTTTCCATAGAGTTTTTTCTTTGGCATGCGTTCCGGAATTATCACCTCGAGACAAAAACAAACTTCCCGTTTGAGCGATCTTTTTCATCGCTTCCGCAGAGGATTTCACACCTTTGACCTTGGCCGGATCCGTTCCCGGTCCCACGATAATAAAGTCATTATGCATGACCAACTGCCGATTGACGCCAAACCCGTCGGCAATAAATTTTTTCTCCGCATCCGGTGAATGCACCAGCATGACATCCGCTTCGCCTTTTTCACCCATCTTCATCGCCTGGCCGGAGCCAACGGCAATGGTTTTTACAAAATAACCGGTCTGTTTTTCGAAAACGGGAATCAAAACATCCAGTAACCCGCTATCCTGCGTGCTGGTGGTGGTTGCCAGAATAATATTTTTCTGTTTGGGAGCCGAAAAAACACTTGTTCCCCCGAATACGACGATCAGCGCCGCAATCATCAACGTGATGACAATTTTACTGCTTCTAAAAAATTTCATAATGTCACTCCTTTATATAAATTATTTTCTATTTTTTGCTGGTTTTCTGCCATTCCAGAGAATTGGGGAAGAAAAGCGGCGAGCCGAATTTGTCCTTGCCGAAATCGCGAATGATCAACTGCCCCTTGGACGGCGATGTCAGCCAGGCGATAAACGCTTTGGTGTCGGTGGTATTGACTTTGGAACACTTTGCCGGATTGACCGGTATCAGAGAAATAAAATTTAGAAGAGCGTCATCGCCTTCGACCAGAATCGCCAGTTTAATCTGATCTTTCAGCGAGAGATATGTCGCCCGGTCAATGACGGTATAAGCTTCTTTCTGATCGGTATATTTTAATGTGGGAGCATTGCCTTCCGCGCCCTTTTCGTAAACGGAATACCACGCGCCTTCAGGTTTGATGGCAGCTTTTGCCCAGAGTTCCATTTCCGCCACATGCGTCCCCGACTTGTCACCGCGGCTGATAAACAAGGAACCTTTATCCTTAATTTTCTTCAAGGCTTCCGCAGCTGTTTTTGTTCCCTTGATGCCCGCCGGATCCGCTGCAGGTCCGACAATGATAAAATCATTATACATCAGGGGAATTCTTTCGGTGCCGAAACCATCCGCAATGAATTTCTCTTCCAGGGACTTGGCATGAACCATGACCAGATCGATGTTGCATTTTTTGGCGATATTCAGCGCCGCTCCCGTGCCGGCTCCCACATGGCGGACCCGAATGCCCGTTTCATTTTCAAACTGATCTTCCAGGACACCGACAATACCGGCATCGATCGGACCGATGGTGCTGGACAGGAATAGGAACTTATCCCCGTCGGCGGCCAACGCCAGAGATGACCATATCAGAATCAACAAGACCGTTATTTTCCCCACAAAAATTCTCATTTTCCTAACCCTCCTTTTTTAAGCTGCTTTAATATAAAAAGCACTTCAATATTTAATATTAAACAATCCTTGCCTTCCATTGTATATATGGGTAATGTCATAAATGATATAGTATTAAAATTCAAGAAAATTATCTTCTTATCCTTAGAATGACTAAAAAAATAACGACTTGGAAACGTTATAAATCTATTGACCTTATTTTATAATTTGGATATTAGTTCAAGAAAACGACTCGAATGATATAAATAATCAAGAAGGAGATTCGCAAAAATGAGTACGGAAATCAAGGCCCCCATGACCGGAAAAATTATCAGCATCGTTGTTCATGTCGGCGATCAGGTTAAAGACGAAGACGAAGTTATCATCATGGATGCGATGAAAATGGAAATCCCCGTGTATGCCCCGGCCGACGGTGTGGTCAAAGACATACAGGTCAAAGAAGGCGACTCTGTAAAAACGGACCAGACATTAATGATTCTTGAATGATCAACAACCGTGCGTGAAGGAAGTAAAATCTTTTTCATTTTCTTCCTTCACGCATTTTTTCACAACGTTTTATCGTTACGTTAATTAAAAATAATATCGACCCTCTGATTTTTTTGCGCCCGGACTACTTTCCGAAAGAATCATATATCCCCATCATCATAATTCCAATGATCAGCAGCGGAACAACATACCGGATGAGAACTCTCCATAATTTCCCCACCGACAGACCGATTTTTCCTCTGTTTGCTTCGGCGATGGCTTTGTCCGTACCCCAGACATACCCTGTAAATATCGCCGCAAACAAACCGCCGACCGGCAGGAAAACGGAATTGGCAAACCAGTCATACGTATCCAGAATATCCGTTCCCAGACCGGGAAACGATACACCGCTGAGGAGGTTGTAACCCAGAGCAGCCGGAAGACCGACGACAAACATGATCGCGCCCATTACAACCGAAGCTTTTTTCCGCGGCCATCCTTTTTCATCAATCAACCAGGCGGTGACCACTTCCAGAAGGGATATGGATGATGTTAGGGCGGCAATGGCCAGTAAGATAAAAAATAATACACCAAAAAAGATGCCGAAGGGCATCTGCGCAAAAACAGCCGGCAACGTGATGAAGACAAGCCCCGGTCCGGCGCCCGGTTGGAATCCCAAAGCGAAAACAGCGGGAAAAATGGCAAAACCCGCCATGAGCGCAACCATGGTATCCAATCCGACCACCCACGCGGTGCTGGACGGAATTTCATCATGGTCTTTGAGATAACTTCCATAGGTAATGAAAACCCCCATGCCCAGACTCAGAGAGAAAAACGCCTGAGACAACGCGGCCAGGACAGTCCGCCCGGAAACCTCGCTGAAATCAGGATTCAGGTAATAAGCAAGACCGGCTGATGCGCCGGGCAGAGTAACGGATCGGATAATCAAAACGATCATGATGAGGAACAAGACGGGCATGAGAATCAACGACCATCGCTGGATGCCGTTGACTACACCGGCAGCAATAATGCCGATGGTCATGATCATAAATACGGCCGCCCAGATAATGGGTTCCCACAGGCCGGTGATATGGCTTTTAAAAACCGCTTCATGGTTGATTCCGGGAGTGCAGACCGCGATAACCACTTTGTAAATATACGCAAGCGCCCAGCCAGCCACGACAATATAATAAGAGAGGATGATGAATCCGGTGAAAACACCCAGTGCGCCGACCAGCCACCACGGACTCCCCGGAGCAATCGCTTTGAACGCGCCGACCGGATCACGCTGAGAAGCGCGTCCCAGCACCGTTTCGTTGACCATCAGAGGATAGCCGAGTAAGAAAACGGCAAGCAGGTAAATAACAATAAACGCCGCTCCGCCGTTCTCCCCCGTCATATAGGGAAACCGCCAGATATTGCCCAACCCGATGGCTGATCCTGCCGCCGCCAGAATGAATCCAATGCGGCTTGCCCATTGCTCACGCTCACCTTTCAAATCATTCATAGTCGTCCCCTCTTTCATCCGTACATCTAAGGAATGCATTTCATGCTTTCGAAACGATAAATTCTTTCCATGCTTTTGTATCGTGTCGGCAATCTTATACTTGTCTTGAATCTTAAAATCAAATTTTTTTAAAACAATCATCCCCTTGCAAAAAAAGCAACCGTCAAAATATTTGACATAAAAAAATAAATAAAATAAGAATCTTCATCGGAGAAACTACCCCATGAAACTGGAAAATGATTTATATGCTGTTGACAAAACACTTCTGGTCAAGGCCGGTGAAACCATCAACCGAAACGTTTTAAACAGAATAGCCGGTCTGGCGGGAAGAATTCATTATGTCTCGATCAAAGACACCTGGCTGATGAAAGATCTCGTCAAAACCTTCAAGGACAAACGGTACGTCCACATTCTTTATCCGCCCGAAGTGAATCAAAAGATCATCCAGTCGATAACCCGGATCAAAATACCGGAATTGATCATGTCCGAACTCGCCTACATGAAAAAACTTACGCCTTATACGTATCGGCACATCATGGTCATTTCCATTCTGGCCAGCAAAGTATCATTCGATCATTCACTGAAGAATAAATACATGCACGATCTGGCTCTGCTGTTGAGTCTTTTTCACGATCTGGGCAAATCGCGTATCCCGCTGGATATCCTGGACAAACCCACGCCGATCACTTTTCAGGAGCGTCAGATTTTAAGTTCTCATCCCATGATCGGCTATATTCTCTTACATTATTATTTCGGAAGGCATCACAAAAAATACTCTTTTTCTTCTTTTCAACATCATGAAAGGCTTGACGGTTCCGGTTATCCGATGGGCATCAAGACACTCAACAAATATTCCCAGTTGATCGGTGTCGTGGATGCCCTGGACGCGCTGATCTCCGAAAGACCTTACCGAAGCAAACCGTTTTCACTGAGAGCCGCCATCGATTTGCTGCTGGAAGAAGCGGACGCCGGCAAATTCAGAAAAAGCCTGGTTCGCACGCTGATCATATACTCCCGCCGGGAAAAGTCCGGCGCCCGGATCGTCATCGCCGAAAGAGGACGTGATGAAGCTCCGGCTGATAATTCCTACGGCAAAACAGCAAAGATCTGAAATATTGCGCATCGTCCCATCAGGAAACGAAACGTGTCTTCACGGTAATTTCTATTTCGCCGGAATGACGTGACGTCTTCAGAGTCGGGGATGATCGTACGTTTCCATAAAAATATTAATGTTTTCAATGTCCCAGAATCACTTCTCCGGTATCGGTGATAAGCTTCTCCGGCAACCGGAAAATGCGCCGGAAAATATCCAATGTTCCTTTCCCGATGGATTTCGCCGTCATCGTCGTCACCTTTGGATCATCCCATGTCCCGTCGATCTTGAAATGAGCGGTAATCAGCTTGCCTCTTTCATCGGTGATGATCCATCCGGCAATGGGAATCCTGGACGCAATGACATCCAGGGTCTGCAGCGGATGAACCCCGGCAATGCAATCAAGTTTTTTCTGGAGGAAATCAACCCGGCCTGAGCCGGAAATCTGCATCGCATTGCTGTCAATAAAGAAATCCTCCGTAACGATGACGCCATTTTTTAAAGAAGCGTGAAACGTGATCGCGCTGTAAGGCATGCCGCCCTTTGCCATATCCGGCAGTTGCAGTTTCGCCAGTTGAAAAACATTCAGGAGGGAAAATATCTTGGACAAAACGGAGAACTTTTTCAAAACACCTTTTTCCGCCCGGACCGTCACGGTTCCCATCGCGGACTGTTTGAGCTCCTCAGCATTGCCGCCGCTCATTGAGATATTGGCGGACAGGGATAAATTCCCGGTCACCGTGCGATCACCCAATTCCAGATACTGCTGAAGTTTCTCCAGCGACATTTTATCGGCGGTGACACTCGAGTCATAACGATTCTGACCGCCCGCCGCCAAATAAACTCTGCCTTTGGCCTTGAATTTCCCGTCAAAGATTCCCACTTCCAGTTCTTCGACGTCCAGGATGTTGTTCTTCAACTTCACAGCCGCGTACAGTTTCTGGAATGGCGCATCGCCGAAAGTGCCGCCATCCAGCAGCAAAACGGCATTCAGGTCCATGGTTGATTTGGCCTTTTGATCTTTCGCGGGATAATGCAGAGACATCAAACGGCTCAAGTCGTCGGCATGGACATACATGGAACTCAGTTCCAGCGTGACCTTGGGCAAGTCGAAATCCGTAATATCTCCCGACAGGGTAAACGTTGATGTTCCCGATCCGAATTGCAGACGCTCCACATGAACAAGTTCATTGTCAAACGATAATTGCCCCCTGATATCGCGCAGCATTACATCGCCTTTGGCGCTTTGCAGGCCCAGATCCGAAGCCCTGATTGAATCGGCACTGAGCCGGCAGAACACCCTGGCATCGCTGAAGTCTTCAATCCAGAAATTGCCCTGAATTTTACCGCGTCCGATCTGCGTTCTGAACAGCGATGTCTGCATCGATCTGTTTTTGAAAGACAGACTGCCCGTCAGACCCGGCACCCGGTTGAATTTGTCGGACACCGCCAGCGAAACATTCTTCAGAGCAATGCTGCCATTCCATTGCAGCGAAGACGGCTCGTTGAGATTGCCCCGACCGGAAACGGAAATCTTTGCCGTGCCTTTCGGATCAAATTTTTTCAGCAGCGGCAGCAACGGAGTTGTTTCACGAATATCAACCGCCCCGGATTGAATGGTAAATGATGCGGGAGAGTCCCCTTCATAGCGCAGCATCATTTTCCCCATGACATTCACCGGCGGCATAACATGTTTAAACGATATAAAATCGACTGCCTGATCATCAATTACAAGATCGGCCGTAAACTGATTTTTTACGAAACGCGGTTTTTCCAGAACGCCGGGAAATGCGTAAGCGGCATCAGTCAGATCCCAGCGGGCCTTGATCCGAAAGGCGCTATCCGGACCTCTTCCCGAAAGCGTGAGAAGCGACGTCCCCCGGAAATTCATATCGTTGAAGGTTTTCTCGCCCAGCAGCCAGACCACATCATCGCGAACCGGCTGAACCTTCATGTAAGCGGTATAAACATTGGGCTCTGGCCGGGCAAAATCGGAAATGTTGCCTTCCACCGTGCAGGGCGACTTGCCGAAATAGGCCCGGATGTTTTTGATAGAAAACTGCCTTCTCTTGAGCTCCAGAATGCCTTTGATGTCATTAAACAACGGCGCGGAAGGAACCACCTCAAAGACGCCTTTATCAACCTCGGCGGTAATGGAAAGCACATCGACGCCTTCCTTATCATTGATGTTGGCGATCTGACTCAGCCGGCCCTTTAATTTCCCTTCAATGAGCCGGAACTTGCCATCCTTGACATGCTCCTGAATGAAATCCCCCACGTCTTTGTGAATAATGCCCCACGGAACATAGGATATAACGTCTTTCAACTGGAACGTGGTGGTAATGGCCGACGCTTCCAAAAGTGGATCCTTCTTATCCAAATCGTCCATCTCGAAGCTGCCCTTCGCGTTGAATTTATCAACTGTCAGCTTTCCGACATCCACGCTCAGACTTTTCCTATCGCGTTTCAAAGAAAATTTTGCTTCAGCAATCCGCGGCCGGACATACCCGGTAAAAACACCGGGATAATAAAGAGATGTGTTTTGTATTGTGACCGTCCCTTTCGATTTAAAATCCGAAAACCGGCCCGAATACGTCATATCCAGCTTTAATTTGCCGGACACCTGCTCGATGGGCGTGTACATTTTTAGATACGCATTGTAATGTTTTAAATCCGCATCCTTTAAATGAACAGCCGCCCGCAATTTACTTTCATACATGGGCCTTCCTGCAGAGACGGGACTGAACAGACCGCTCAATTCCACAGAAGCCCTGTTTCTGTTTTCCAGAATAGACGACGTGATATGAAAACGGTATCGGTTCGTCCAGAACAGCGCGGCTATCCGGCCGTCGAGATTTTCCAGCGACGTCAGAAGACCGGCCGGGTCCGCCGTCTGATCCACAAAAGTGACCGACCCTTTTTTAATGATGACTCTCCGGATTTTCGGCGCCTTCTCATCTTCTTTGCGGATTAGAAGATCGGCGATATTCAGCACGCCGGAACTGTCCCGCTTTAAAGAAACACGGGGGTGATCAAGAACAAGCTCCCCGAAAACCAGACGGTTTCTCAAAAGCGGCAGGATATTGATCCGGACCAGCGCTTCATCCACCCTTAAAAAATCGGACGCGCCGTCCTTTTCCCGGATGACCAGATTGGTAAAATTAAACGTCAAGCCGTTGCGCAACGTCAGCGAGGCTGTGCTCTTGTCATAAGCAAGGCCGCGATGCATCTTTTCGCTGACGGTTTTGGTGATGTATTCCCTGTAACTGTCCGGCTGCGCAACCTTATCCGCCGCATAAAACCAGGCGCGCGTCAAAACCGCGGCAACGGCAACAACCGCTAAAACGACGACAGTAATGATAATTTTTCTTTTTACAGTCAATGAAGGGCGCCTCTTTTTAGAATTATTAAGACTTTTCTACATCAACCCTTTATTGCTGTCAATTTCAACATTACACAGCAAAATATTTTTAAAGACTGGGTTAGATCAAAAAAAACTGGGGGTAAGATACCCCCAGTTCATTTCTTTCGCGACAGAGACCTTTTTATCAATCGCAATTGCAGTCGCACAAATCGTACGGACCGCCCGCGGTTATGGTATCGTTTCCCACATCCGTTGTACCGGCGGGACATCCACAACTCTGCGGCACCGGAATCGCCACGACCTGAACATTGTTCTGTGTCGTGCAGCAATGATTGGCAACATAATCATCCCATACGTCGCATTGATCACTGCTGGATGAACTGGTCGCCGTGAAGTTGCTGCCGGTTACATTGGCACCGCTGATGGTAACAGGCAAACTGAACGGGGTGAAGGTGTAACCGGTTTTCGCCGGTGTCAGCGTGTAGCTGCCGTTCGCCAATCCTGTAAAGCTGAATGCGCCGCCGGAAGTCGTTGTGGTGGAGGCTGTTGCTGCTCCCGAAAGTGTGATGATGACATCGGCTAATGTCGCACCGCTGACGGTGCCCGACAGGCTGTAGGTTGTTGTAGAGGTCGACCCGGCAGCGGATAAGATGCTCACATGGAACACATAGGC
>Ga0116172_10004067_pt1 | contig 12018 bp, 7 predicted proteins | sample AD_UKC083_MetaG_FD_89799 | JGI IMG/M metagenome (GOLD analysis project Ga0116172, IMG submission 89799) | Active sludge microbial communities of municipal wastewater-treating anaerobic digesters from USA - AD_UKC083_MetaG | ecosystem: Engineered > Bioreactor > Anaerobic > Digestate | place: USA...
GCAGTGACTGTCGCTGTAACAGTGGGGGTTGGGCCTGAGATCGTGAAGAATATCGCTGTTGGAGGACCCCAATTGCCACCTCCATCCAGGGACTCGACAAAGAGCGTGTGCTGCCCTGGAGTTAGTCCCGTGGTGGAGGCAGTAAATGTAGAGGTATATTTTGGAACCTGGGTACGTAAAACGATCGTCTTTGCTCCCGAATTGGGGGCAAAGGAGGGTTTATCGAACGAGTAGCGGATTGAATCGATGGTTTGTGATGGTATCCCGCCATTATAACTGCTATAGAGCGTATCATCGGCGGTGTAGTTCACCACCAGATTCCCCCCAGGCGGTACAGAATCATTCTGCAGTGAAAGATTAGTCACTTCAGGTCCATAAGCAAGACGGTAAGGCTTGCGTGCGATCTTGATAGCCCGCAGCAAAGCTTGTTGATTGTTGGGGTTGATGTCGTTTTCAAAAACGCTGCAGGACTGGTGGAAAGTATCGCCAACTTCAAAGCAGAACCCAGGAACACCCAACTCGCCATAGGACCAGTCGTCTGTAGAACCGTTGGTTGGATAGAGTTCAGTTGATTTCTGCGGGTCATGTCCGTTGTAGTAAGCAAACTTGTAGCTCATTACCTTCAGGCTGGCATTGTTTGGGGCAAGGTCGTAGGTATAACCCCACGGCCAAAGCACCAGCCGGGAATAGCTATGCAGGTCTATGAACATACCGGTGGCATTCAACTCGTTGACCGGGTCGGAGGGGTTGGGACCTTTCTGATCCGGGAAAATATCCTGAACATAATTCGTGATCGCCACGGTCTCAGGCTCAGAACCCGCTGATGGGCCAGCGAAAGTCTCATCACATGAATATGAGTTATATTCCCATTGATAAGGATAGTTGCGGTTGAGGTCTACACCTCTGTTATTTGTATTACCGCAGTGGTTATTATTGGTGTTCTTCCGCCAGAGAACGTTCTGGTTGGCTTCATCTCTGGTACGTCCATCCGGGTTGGTCAAAAGCACCAGGTGAATGCGGTTGTAATCCAGCAGCCATTTCACATCCGCGTTGGTCGCATAGTTCGCGAGCAGATATTCCGCAAAGCGCAGGTTCAGTTCCGGCGGCGCCCATTCGCGGGCGTGGATGCCGCTCATGAAGAACGCGTCCGATTTTGTCACTGCAGGATTGTTGCGATTGCTCAACAAGAGCACTTCCATATCCCAACCGGCACTTGGGTTTTGGGTCTTTTCCCAGGAATCTCCAATGTCAATCAACTGAACCAGGTTCGGATAGGTTGCTGCCAGGGTATCGGCAGCGGCATAGATCTCGGAAATCGTACGGTAGCATGGGTAGCCAGGAATGCCGGTGGTTTGACCGGCAAGCTGCTTGACTTCCTTGTTGATCTCATTGGTATAAGGGCGGTCAACGGTCCAGGTCAGACCTTCGGCAGCCAGGGCATCGCGGGTGATTTGGTTGCTGAAGATCCTGACCGTTTGGGTTTCAGGATCCACTTCGACCACATCATAGCGATTTGCCAGGTCAGCCAATTGATCGCGATCCTCATAATGCAGGATCAAAACCTGGTCTTCAGGCAAGGGATCACTCGCTAACACACCCTCTGAGTGAATCAATGTTGTGAGTAAAAGCACCGCAACAAACCCCAACAAACAAAGACGTAACAATTTTTTGGTCATTTAGTCTCCTAGTGAGTAGAGTTGATCGAATGAAAGTACAAAATTCCGGTGATTCTTATTGGAAGACCGAAATTAAAGAAGTTATATCACGGAGCCCGGTTCTTGGATCAAACTCCGTCATTATTTAATTGCTATTACTTTTTTCACGTATATCAATTGGTCTGTTGAGGTACGCTGCGCAGCGCGCTGATGATTTCTGCGCCTTCGATACTCTCGTCAGAAATCAGATCCTGCAAGGTGGTACTCTTGAGCTGTTCGGTCATGACTTTTTCAGTTTGGACCCAAAATTTATGCAGCGGACAACTTCCCGAGAATTGACAACATCCGGGGTCTTCAAGGCATCCAACCAGCCGGATGGGACCATCCACCGCAGTCAGGATATCATAGACTGAAATTTCAGAGGGCAACCTGTTCAGCGCCACACCGCCGCGCGCGCCGCGCCACGTGGTGATGAGACGTGCGTTCACCAATTGAGTGTTGATGCGCGAAAGGAAAATACGAGACATATTCATTTCTTCAGCAATAATATTGGATGGCGCTTTTTTGCCAGGTCCCAGCCTGGCAAGATAGAGCATTGCCCTGAGAGCATAATCCGCTTGATTAGTAATTTGCAGCGACATGAATTACTTAGCCTCCTTCAACATCTGTTTGTGAATTTTATCACAACAAAAGCTACAAGGTGCATGTTTTTTATCTTTTATGGCGTATTTTTGGAAAGCCACTGCTGCTGACCATCTGTTTCCACCTTCAGCCAGCGAAAGTCCTCTGCCCAGAGAGCGTTCTCTGCCTTTCTGCCTTCACCCTCCCCAGTCAGCACCCACACCTGAGCTTCAGGTGTTTCCAACCCCTCCTGCCACTGTTGCACCAGGAGCGACGCTGCCTGAATTGGCTTCACAGGGTCTCCAAAAACCACCCAGCCAGAAAAATCCGCCAGTTCAAGGACCAAAGCCTGCAGCTTTCCATCTGCCATCCTGAAGCCAAGACTTCCTGGTTGGAAATCGAGCAGTTCATCGCCTGTCAGCCGTATCTGCGCGATTCTCTCAGCTTCAAATGAGCTCCAGAGACGCTTTGAAATCAGCCGATCTTCTGGGTCGCAGCCCCATAATACCTGCCCCACCTCGACCTGCCGGGTCAACCCAAACAAGCCTGATAGCTGGTCCTGCTGGCAATGAGGAATGATCACCACCTCGAGCTTGCGGTCAAACGGAGGCAGCAAGGACTCAATCTGTTCACTCAAAACAGCAGGTTCTGATTCCCCATTCACCAACAGGTATTGCCCGGATGAATTGCGCACAAGCAGCATGGGTGTTGCAGACTGCCCAAAAATGGTCACGCGCAATTTTCCATCCGGCAGAGCAGCCACGCTGGCCCATAACGCCAGGCTCAGGCTGCCAAGTGCGACCAGGATAAACGCGGGTTTCATCAGGTTCTCCACCCATTTTCGCCAGGGCAACCCCAGAATTAGAATTGCCAGGATCAAATAAGCCAGCATTACCCAGACAAATTCCAACTCTGGAACCTTCAGCGTGTTTGGAAAGCTGCTTGCGAGCAAAAAAACCATCCTGTTGGTATATGCCGCAAAGGGCCAGGCAACCCAGGCTGCCACAGCGCCCAAAGGCAGGCTTACTATGCCAATCGTCATCGCCAGCAAGCCCAGGATCATAACCAGGGGTTGAACAGGCAGGATAAGCGGGTTGGCAATCAGAAAGACCCATGAAAAGCTTTTAAAGTGATAGATCAGAAGAGGCAGCACTGATACTTGCGCCACCAGGGTCACCAGCAGATAATCACCAATCCAGTTGCCAAAGCGGGCACTGATTTCCTCGCCGAAGCGCGCGTTCATCCAGAGGGTCAGCCTGGCACGCAAAGGCGGCATTAGCAGCGCCAATCCAAGCGTTGCCATCGCGGAAAGCTGAAAACCAATATCCCAGGGAAGATGCGGGTTGATCAGCATCATCAACAAAACACTTATACCCAGGTTGTTGAGGCTGTTTCCCCTCCGTGCGATGGAGGATGCAATGACTGTAAACGATCCCATAAAGGCCGCGCGCATCACAGAAGCTTCCGCTCCTACCATAATGGTGTAGAACAGCAACACAACGATGGTGAGCAGGCTGCCTTTTAGCGCTCCAAGGCGGCGCGTGAAGACATGCGCCACGATGCCAGCCAGCACTGCCATGTTGAAGCCCGAAATCGCGATGATATGGCTGGTGCCTGTGATGGAATATGCCTCACGAGCCTCTGGGGAGATCTGGCTCTCATCTCCAAGCAAAATGCCGCGCAGCAAAGCGTTTTCGGGAGCGGGAAAGATTTTATCGATCACCCGCGCGCCTTTATCGCGCAAACCATAAAGCAGCGCAAGCAGAGGATTGCCGCCGCCTCTTTCCATTAGTTTCACCTGACCAAACTGACTATAGGCGTAAATTCCCCGGTGTTCGAGATAGTCGCGCCAGGATCCGCCTGTACCAGCAGGAGGTGTGATGAGCTCGCTCGTTACCTCCAGGTGATCTCCATATTGATAGTTGTATCCCATCGGTAGTGAAACCATCACTTTTCCGCTGACGATCTGAGTGCTGACGCCTTTCACCTCCACCATTTCTGCTGAGACAACGCAGTGGACTGAGGAACCGGAAACCTCAGGAGGTTCCGTGACTGTACCTCTGAAACGGATGATTCCCTCCCCAACGTAACTGCGGATATCCGAAAGGGAGTTACCCGGGAGACTAAGTTGGTAGAGCAAACCGGTCAGGCAGGAAACCAGAATCAGCATGGTCGCCGGCACTTTGCGCAGTGGTTTTGCACTCGGCAGGACGAAAAGTAAGATCAAACATATTCCGGCTCCCACCAACCAGTAAACCCGAGCAAAGCGCAGCCATTCAGAAAGCAATGAGCCCGCGATCGCCGCCAGACCCAGCCAGAAGAAAGGCATAAAAGCCGGAATGTGGACCTTAGTGTCTTTGAGGGTGGGCTGCTTAGCTGCTGTGCCTCGCGAAGCGGCGCTATTTGGCGGCGGCTGTGTTATGCTGCTGACCGCCATCGTCAGGCGAGCTCCTGCAACAGGTCCAAAAGAGTTTCAAGCGCTTTCTGCGTTAATTGCTCTTTGACCTGCAGGCGGCTGCCTTCGAGCAGGAAGTGATATTGCCGGTCGACTTCCCCAAGCGCGATGCCGCACCAGCACGTGCCGACTGGTTTGTCGGGCGTGGCGCCGCCCGGGCCGGCTATGCAGCTGACCGAGAGACCAATATCCGTGTTGAAAGCCTTGCGCGCGCCTTGCGCCATCTCGCGCACCACCTCGGCGCTCACCGCGCCGTGCTGCTTCAGCGTGTCCCAGCTAACTCCCAGCAGGTTGACCTTGGCTGAGTAGGCGTAGGAGACGATGCCGCCCATGAAGTATTCCGAAGAACCCGGGACATTCGTCAGGCGGTGACCAATCAGCCCGCCGGTGCAGCTTTCAGCGAGAGAAAGCGTCAGTTTCTTTTGGAAAAGCAGTTTTCCGATCTGCGTTTCGAGATCATCAATTTGCATGGTTTCCTCCATCACCACAGATGACGGCTTTTGACTGTCGAGTGTGTTCCAGATTCGAATCAATTCGTGCGAGCGGATATAGGCGGCTGCTTCAGGGCTGATCAGAGCCTCTTCTGCCAGGGTTTCGGGGGTTTCGCCTGCTTCAAGACGCGCCCGAATCTCGCGTGAGGATATCTCCGGGATGGAAAGGTCTTCGAGATACACCAGGTCAGCGCCCTGAATCTTCAACTCCTGGAGGTAACTGAGGTTTGGTTCAAAACCCTGCCGCGGACTGATAACCAGCATGGAAATCTCAAGCAGCCGTTCCCAATGGTACCACTGCCCAAAACTGGGTTCATCGCCGCTGAAGCTATCAACCCCAATCAAAAAGGCTATCTTAAGACCAGGATCAACCTTCTGGCGCAGAGATGCCAGCGTTTCGGAGGTGAAGTTGGGGCGGTTGGACTTCTTTGCCAGGTCTTCTTCCAGCCGGCTGACGCTGATTTTGATTTCAGGGTGACTTAATTTTCTGGACATTTGATCGGCTGCGAGTTGGCAGAGGTCAAAACGATGTTCGAAGGTAAGCGGCAAGGATCGCTTGACCATATCCTGCAAATTGTGATGGCGGAAGACCGGCATCAGCATCACTTCTGCCACCCGCTCACCCCGGGCTTGAAGCGCGCGCACTGCTTCCACCACCAGAAGGATATGCCCTTGATGGATGGGGTCTGCGGAGGTACCGAATACCAGCAGAACCGGTCTTTTGTCTGGTTTCATGCTTGATCCTCTGGGAATTGAATTTTTTCTACCGCTTCCAGCCAGAGAGCGCTGCTGGCATCACTGGGCATACGCCAACCAGACCGCGGCGAGAGGCTGATTTCGAGCAGTTGGGGTCCATCCGGACTGGCAGAACGTTTGAACTGCTGGCTGAAGAAGCGCCGATAGAAGGTTTTGAGTGTGTTAAGAATTTGGGGCGGTGTGTAATAATCACCAAAGCACTCCACCGCAATGTTGAAGACCTCATCCGGTTTCATTTGCCTGCCAATAGCGTAATAGAGGAAGAAGTCATGCAGTTCGTAAGGACCAATTACCTCTTCCGTCTTCTGGCTGGTTTCCCCTGATTCATCCAGCGGAAGCAGCTCCGGTGATATGGGAGCCTGCGCGATCTGCCTGGCGATGGTTTCGCCTGCCTGTCCAAAAAGAAAGCCCCCTGCCCAAACCAGCAAGCGCAGAAGCAGGGTCTTTGGCAGACCGCAGTTGACGTTGTACATGCTCATGTGGTCACCATTGAAAGTGCTCCAGCCGAGAGCTATTTCAGAGAGGTCTCCCGTGCCCACCGCCAACGCGTTTTGCTGATTGGCAAGGTCCATCAGGATCTGAGTGCGCTCGCGCGCCTGGGCGTTCTCGAAAGTCACATCGTGCAGCCCCCGCGGGTGATCAATATTGTTCAGATGTACCAAAAGGGCAGAACCGATCGGGATGGTTCGCTGCGTCACGCCCGCAAGCTCGGTAAGCGCGGTGGAGCGTTCCTGCGATGATTTGCTACTGCCAGGACCAGGCATCTGGATTGCCAGGATATCCGCACGATCCAGTCCCAGGCGGTCAAAGGCACGGCAGCAGACAAGAAGCGCGTGGCTCGAGTCTGCCCCGCCGCTCAGTCCCAGAATTACCTTGCGCTGGTGTGTATGCAGCAGACGTTTCATCAAACCTGCAGATTGGATATCCAGCAGCCGCGCGAATTGCTTTTCGGGCTCGGTGCGGCTGATAAAAGGATGGCGAATTGGCAGCTCATCCATTTTCTCAATTTCTGGTAAATGTACAATTTTTTTAGATTTTTGATCACAGACAGCCTGGATGATCTGGGTTTCAAAACTAAGTTCCGGCGCTTTTGCCAGACAGTGACCATCCTGCCAGATTTCAGCTCTGCCGGAAAAGACCTGATCGGTGGTGGATTCACTGGCACCAGCAGAACAGATCACGGTTATCCCCTGCCTGGTGGAAGGGTCAAAAGCTGTCCGCCGGAATTCCTCAGCCGGCGCCAGGGCGGGCAGATTGACCAGGCTGATCAGCAAATCCGCTTCCATTGAGCTTGGAGGTTGATTGCCGGGCAGTATTTCGACTTTTCCAGACCGGAATGGGTGCTTCGCGGTCAGAGGAAGCAGTTTATTTCCCAAATCAAGCTGAGCATGCTCTGGAAGGCGGACTGAGGGGCTCAAAGCCGGGCTGTCTGGCCAGGGGGCAATCATCAGCGTTTCCACCTGCCCATCGCGAAGAAGCGCCAGACCTTCAAAAATCTCATTTTCAATTGCCAGGGGAAGACCCAGCAGTATTTTGGAAGCTACGCCTGAGCTTAGAGCAGCCAAATCTACCAACGCCTGCAGCGCGGCTATTTGCAGCAGTTTCTGACGGAACAGATCCCCGCAGCTTGCCCCGGTCAGGCACAGACGGGGGAAGATGATCCAGTCCGGACTATCTGCTTTGAGGGCAGTGATAGCGTCTTGAATTTGCGCGGCGTTAAACACCACATCTGCCGCGCGTACTTCCGGAACGACCACTGCCAGGCGCGTTTGTGAACCAGTTGAAGAAGTTACATTATCCATACTGACTCTCTGACCTAATCATAACAAGTTTTTGGTGGGTAGCTGATAAAATTACCTTGAAAACCAAATATTGGAGGTGCGCTTTTGAAGCCATCCTTGCGTTCTATTAAGCTGCTTCTGATACTTGTTTTGTTCAGTTGTGTTGGCATCACTCCAGCGTCATCTGCAAAACTATCTGCATTACCTGAACCATATGATTGTTATCGGTCCTGCGAAGAGATCACCACTCGTATGGCTGAACTGACCAGTCTTTACCCAGGGCTGGCGCGAGTGAAAACCATCGGACAAAGTTTTGAGGATCGCCCGATCCAGGTACTCCGCTTGGCAGGGAAGTTGAAACCAACACAAAGCCGCGCCTTGTGCTCGTCAGCGGACTGCAGGCGAATACGCTGGCTCCGGTGGAACTTAACCTGAGCTTTGCTGAATTTCTCCTGGAATCGTACGGAAAAGACGCCAACGTCAACTGGCTGCTGGATGAAACGGAGATCCACCTTATCGTAGTTGCCAATCCGGACGGCAGGCTGTTTGCTGAGCAGCAGGCGCTTAACGGCGACATGCCGACCTGGACCAAGAACCGAAATTTGTCTGAATGTACTACTGGCAACGGAGGCGTGGCGCTAAGTCTTAATTTCAGTTATGGCTGGTCTGCTGTTGTCGCAGAGCCTTGTGATTCAAATTATGCTGGTCCTTCTGCAGCATCTGAATTTGAGACACAGGCAATTCAAACTTATTTGGAGCAAATTCTCGCACAAAATCCCGAAAGATCTTTGGTTATTGATCTGCAAAATGACGGCGATTGGATGATCACGCCCTTCCTTTATGACCGAACTGCGGAAAATCCTTTTGAAAACAGTCTTTTTATGCTTGCAAACAAACTTGCTTACGATAGTGAATCAATGCCCAGTCGGGGCATGCCGGGGAATCTTATCCTCACCGGTACGCTGACCGACTTTGCCTTTGGCGATCTCCATGCTCCTTCATTGCGTTTCAATCTTGGACCATTAATGGCTGGAGGTGATGTTACCAACTGCTTGTATTTCGATCAAGTGATGAAACCAGAAGGACTGATTTCACTCGCCCGCGCTGCGCGGCTGACAGCAGAGCCTTTAGCCCAGGCACAAGGACCAGAAATTAATTTCAATATCATAGAGAATGATCTCTTCGCAGTCCGCATCACCGGACAGGCTGATGATGCCAGTTTCTATAAAATATGGCTCAACCAGGATGAGTATAGCGCGATTCATCATATCTCCTTTTCGCTTGACGCCCCACCTTGGCAGCAGGATGCTGTTTTGACCCAGGTTAGTTGGTCTCAGCCATTACCTGACACACCCTATATCATGGATTTCGCTCACCTATTCCACCTTGCGGAGATCGCGCCAGGCAAGCATACCCTGTATTTCCAGGCATGGGATTCGGACATTGAAGGTGAACCGGATCAGGCTGGGATGATCAACGCAATTGAGATCAGCGTTCCATTGTTTAGCTTTATTCCGCTCTTGATCCGATAAGCATTTATAAAGGAATTAATCTCTTTTGTTATCGATAATTAGTTAAGTAGTAATAAGTAATAGGGGCTGTTGAAACTGGGGAGAAATTCATTTTACAGCGAAAAAACAGCGTATTGAACGAGGGCTATCTCCAAGTTTTTCTTTCCACAGATTTATGTGGATAATTTGAAAAGATCAAGGAATTCTCAACAGGGGTTTTTTCCTGAAAGCCATATTGTTTTGTCATCCACATGAAGTCCGGATTTATCCCCATGGATTCCAAATAAATGAAGCAGATAATTCACAAATTTTTTGCTGGATATCCACAGCGATAAAGGCTTTTATCCACAGATTGTTCACAACCCGTAGCTCAGGCGGTAATCTCTGAGAAGGGTATCGCCCGCGTCGATGAAGTGATCGAGGGCTTGAAGCAAATCTTCTTTTCGATTGGGGGTAAAACCGAGCGCGGAGAGGAAGTGCAGCCAGGTTTCCTGCTGGGAAGACTCATCTGTCAGAACGATGTCCGCCTGGCGCCAGGTTTCGAGCATTGGCCACAAAACGGCATACAGGGCGTCGCCCTCCGCCAGGGAGTCGCAGCAGTTGAGGAAGTAGCCCTTGCGATGGCGCGAGAGATTGGGCGGGCAGGTGGGTCTGGCGCTGGCGCTCTGCAGGGCAAATTCCCAGGCTGGGCACCAATCGCGGTAGAAGTCCAGACTCATCTTGTCGTTGCCGATCAGTCTGGCAAGTTCCCCCGAAAGGTGGGCTTGACCAAGCGCCTGAGCCCTCTCGGGGAAGGCGATCATGAAGCGGCGGATCGTCAGGGCTGGACCGTTCAGAGCAGCGATCGTGTTGGCAGCCGCGCCAACGGTCTTGAAGTAGAGATCCATCCATTCCTGAAAGCTGATTTCCTGTTCATCATTGAGGTCGAACCACTGCTGGCGCGCTTTATCATTGAACTTTTGACCACGGGCATGGGAGTTTTCGGGGGTGTCGAATTGGGCACTCACACCTGCCTGAATGAACTCCAGCCAGTGATCCGTGTCGTGGAGGATATTACCGTGATTACAGAGCGCAAAACCGATCCAGGGGTTTTGCCGCAACCGGCGATGGTAAGTGTAGAAGGACTGGTGATGGTGCTCAATGTCGAGTGAAACCTCATAGGTCACCCGCAGCACTTCACGCGATTGGGCTGGTTCTTCCTTGTGGACAAAGACCATATCAATGTCCGTTGTGCCGCCCAGCAGGGGCTCTTCGCTGGTGACGGATCCGGTCAGATAAACCGCGACGATATCATTTGGCTGACGCAGCCGTTTGGCAACGTAACTACGGGCGGTTTTGGTGAGCATTTCCGTATTAATGCGCATAAGAACTCCTTATTCGGATAGTGGCAGGCTTTCCTGATAGGGCACGAGCTGCAATGCCTGGCGGATACGGCTGATCATGTATTGGAGTGCTTGTGGGTCGGCGATGAAATCAAGGTCGTCGGTGTCAATAATCAACAGGCGCTGCTGCCATTTGGGCATACTGACAAAAGTTTCATAAGCTCCGGCAAGTTCTTCAATATAAGCCCGGTCCATGCTGCGTTCATAGGGGCGATCGCGGTGGGCTATGCGGTGCATGAGCGTGTTGATGTTGGCGCGCAAGAAGACCAGCAAATCCGGTTGGGGGATCTTATCCGCGAGGGCGTAGTGGACTTTGTGATAGATATCAAGCTCGTCGCCGCCCAGGTTGATGCCGGCAAACAAGGCATCTTTATGGAAGGTGTAATCCGAAACGATGTTCCTGCCTGCTGACAGCGTGGACGGAATCACCTGATGTTGATGGGTATAACGGCTCATTAAGAAGAATATCTGGGTCTGGAAGGCGTAACGCTGCCGGTCGGCATAAAAACTGCCAAGAAATGGGTTTTCTTCAAAGACTTCGAGCAGCAGATCCGCCTCAAAAGATTCGTGGATCAGACGCGTGAGGGTGGTTTTTCCGACACCAATAACACCTTCGATGGCAATGTACACAGGGGTTCACTCCAGCTATTTGAGATGACTAGAACTATACCACAAAGAGATTATCAGGCTAAATTCCAGTCGTAACTGAGCCCTTCAGCAGCTCGTGGAGCAGGCGGGAGGACTCCGTAAATTCAGGACAATAGCGCACGGCATCGGTGCGCGGGCGGGGCAGCGCAACAGGCAGATCCATGATCACACGAGCCGGACGGCTGGTGAGAACGAGCACACGGTCAGCCAGGAAGACAGCTTCAGAGATGGAATGGGTTACCATTAAAACGGTTTTACGCCTTTCGTTCCAAATACGCAGCAATTCATCCCCCATGCGTTCCCGGGTAAGCGCGTCCAGTTGACCAAAAGGTTCATCCAGCAGGAGTATCTCCGGATCCTGCACCAGGCAGCGGGCGATCGAAACGCGTTGAGCCATTCCGCCTGAAAGCTCATGAGGATAGGTTTTTTCAAAGCCCTCCAGTCCCACCAGGCGGATCATCTCCCGTGTCAGGCTGGCGATTTCTGAATCTGCTCGGTGTTCGATCTCAAGCGGCAGGCTGATGTTATCCTTGAGCGTCCGCCAGGGGAGCAAATTGGGCTTTTGGAACACCAGTCCGGTCTGTGCTTTGCCTTCAGCCCCTCCTGGAAAGCTGATTTTTCCGCTGGTGGGCTCAATGAGACCTGCCACGGCACGCAGAAGCGTGCTTTTTCCACCACCTGAGGGACCGACGATGCAAACGAAAGCATTTCGTTCTAC
>Ga0116172_10004070_pt1 | contig 12016 bp, 6 predicted proteins | sample AD_UKC083_MetaG_FD_89799 | JGI IMG/M metagenome (GOLD analysis project Ga0116172, IMG submission 89799) | Active sludge microbial communities of municipal wastewater-treating anaerobic digesters from USA - AD_UKC083_MetaG | ecosystem: Engineered > Bioreactor > Anaerobic > Digestate | place: USA...
CGGGCAAGATTCATGGCTTCTTTCTGAGCATCACGGAACTTGAAAATATCGAGCAATTTTTCAACATTTCCTTTTATCTCAGAAAGTTCATTAATTGCCTGCAAGTCAATTTTATGCAATTCATTTCGAACCGGAACTTTTCCATCGAAATAATTTTGTGTCAGCACAAGGGTTCTATTCACGAAATTACCATAAATAGCGACCAATTCGTTATTATTTCGAGCTTGAAAATCTTTCCAAGTAAAGTCGTTATCTTTCGTTTCGGGAGCATTGGCTGTCAACACATAACGCAGAGTATCCTGTTTGCCGGGAAAATCTTCGAGATATTCGTTCAACCAAACTGCCCAATTGCGAGAGGTTGAAATTTTGTCGCCTTCGAGATTCAGAAATTCGTTGGCCGGCACATTGTCCGGCAAAATATAAGTTCCTTCAAGTTTTAAGATGGTAGGAAAAATAATACAGTGAAAAACAATATTATCTTTTCCGATAAAATGAATCAGTCGGGTATCTTCATTTTTCCACCATTTTTCCCAGCTATCGGGCAAAAGTTCTTTGGTGTTAGAGATATAACCAATCGGAGCATCAAACCAAACATATAAAACCTTTCCTTCAGCGCCTTCGAGTGGAACGGGGATTCCCCAATCCAAATCGCGACTTACGGCACGCGGTTGCAAACCCATGTCCAGCCAACTTTTGCATTGTCCGTAAACATTTGGTTTCCATTCCTTATGCTCTTCCAAAATCCATTGCCGAAGCCATTCTTCATGCTGATCGAGAGGCAAATACCAGTGTTTTGTCTCGCGCAAAACCGGAATATTTCCCGTAATTGCTGAGCGTGGATTGATCAAATCAGTAGGATTGAGAGAGGAGCCACAAGCTTCACACTGATCACCATAAGCATTTTCGTTTCCGCAATGCGGACATTTTCCCACAATATAACGGTCAGCAAGAAATTGTCCGGCTTCTTCATCATAATACTGTTCACTCGTTTTTTCAATAAAACCGCCTTTATCTGCAATGGTTTTAAAAATATCCGAAGCCAATTCGTGATGAATTTTTGAAGTAGTACGGGAATAAATATCAAAAGAAATTCCAAAATCTTCGAATGATTTTTTAATCAGAAAATGGTAACGATCCACAATTTCGTGTGGAGAAACACCTTCTTTTTTTGCCTGTATGGTAATAGGAACTCCATGTTCATCGGAACCGCCTATGAAAATCACTTCTTCTCCTTTCAGACGAAGATACCTCACATAAATATCGGCCGGGACATAAACACCAGCCAAATGACCGATATGAACTGGACCATTGGCATAAGGCAAAGCGGAAGTAACCAGCGTACGTTTAAATTCTTTCATTTTAATCGATTAAAAATTTGTCATGAAAAGCATTTAAAAGAAAATGCAAAGATAAGGACAAAATCTCAAATCTCCAGAAACTGAAAATGGTTTTGTTTGAAAAGACATAGCTAATCAAAGTTTTGCAATATGAAAGAAAAAATGTATATTTGTCCCCATAGGGCATTTAAAAATTCGTTTGAAGCCTGTAAATTTTCAATTGATTTCTCCTGAAAAAAATCACTTTCTTATGGCTAACAATATCGGTTATATTATAAGCGAAATAACGCCATTATCAGACAAAGACTGCTTTTACATTGCAGATCGAAGAAAAACAGAATTCACCTATCCTCTTCACCATCACACTGAATATGAACTCAATTACATTGAAAATGCAAGCGGAGTTAAAAGAATTGTGGGAGATTCGGTAGAGATAATCGGAAATTATGAGTTGACATTGATAGCAGGCGAAGAACTGGAACACGTATGGGAACAATATCAATGTCAATCCAGCAACATCAGAGAAATTACCATTCAGTTTTCTCCCAGCTTATTTTCCGGCAATTTAATAAACAAAAATCAGTTCGACAGCATCCGAAAAATGTTCGACAAAGCCAAAAAAGGAATTAGCTTTCCGATGGAAGCCATTATGAAAGTTTATCCTTTATTGGATACCTTGTCTTCAGAACAGGAAGGATTTTATGCTGTAATAAAATTTCTGTCTATTCTTTATGAATTATCTCTTTTCGATGATGTGCATGCATTGGCAAGCTCTTCATTCGCAAATATTGATGATAGCAGCGATAGCCGAAGAGTTCAAAAAATAAGTGAATACGTAAATGCATATTATAAAAATAACATTCATCTGGAAGATTTAGCCAATTTGGTAGGAATGACGCCTGAATCATTAAGTCGTTTTTTTAAAATACGCTCGGGAAAAACGGTTTCAGAATACATAATTGATATTCGTCTGGGTTATGCCAGACTATTAGCTGATACAACAAACTCAATTTCTGAAATTTGTTACGATTGTGGTTTCAATAATTTATCCAATTTTAATCGCACCTTTAAAAAGAAAAAAGGTTGCACACCAAAAGAATTTAGAGAAAATTTCAGAAAGACAAAGGTTATAATCTAATAATCTGGTAATCGGTTAATCAAAATATAAAGATAATTTATTAATAATTTAGATACCTTAACTCAAATAATCAGTCAAAAAAAATATCTCCTTTCTCTCCGCCTATTAATCTTCCTGATTTTATCAAAAATCATAAATTTGATTCCTAATTACTTACTGAAAAAAATTCTCCTTTTATAAAAATTTTCTTTCACTCCCATCAAAAGCATTCTTAACACTTAATTTACCAGTCTTATTATAAAATGCAAGTATTAGCAGTTCAAAAAAATTGAACTTTTAGATTTCCAACCCTTTTCATAAAAATCAAAATATTAACTGTCAGATTAAAATAGTATTATTTTTAGGTAAATAACGCACAAAGAAACATTATTTATCATTATATTTTTGTAATGATAAAATTTAAAAAATCGAATGTGTAAGTTATTTAACTTGTAATTAACAAATTAAGAAGAATAATATTTTTAATAACAGGCTTAATGTTCTAATTGAAATAAAAAAAATTAAAAAATTTGAAGAACAAAATTTATTGAATTGAAAAAATTTAAATCAAAATATAGTTCACTAAAATGAAAAAGCCTATGGAAAAAGGAAAACAATCTTTTTAATAAACCTGAATGGAGAAGTCAAAAAATATGATTATCCTCAAAAAACAATAAAATCTAATAATAAAATGAATAACAAAAAAAGACAAGTATGAAAAAAAATCGACATGAAAAACAGAGGAGAGATATGTTGAAATATTTCCCTCAAGCAATGCGAATTATTTGTTTAATTACATTTTTAGGTGCCAATGCAATATTTAGTTGGATCAAAGCTTCTGATTCGCAAAGTGCAAAGTTTTTGTTAAATACAATAACAGGGAACAACACTGTTTTGGTAGTTCAGCAGGCTCAACAAAAAGAAATTAGTGGAAAAGTTACAGATTCTTCGGGCCAACCCTTGCCGGGAGCAACAGTAAAAGTTAAAGGCACTTCAATCGGGACAGCAACCGATGCCAATGGCATGTTTTCTCTTCGTATTCCATCTAATGCTCAAACCATTCAAGTATCGTTTATTGGAATGGAAACACAAGAAATTCCAATTGGGTCGCGTACTACATTTAATATTACTTTGCAAGAAGGAGCTATCGGGTTAGAAGAAGTTGTGGCTATTGGATACGGTGCAATGAAAAAAAGTGACTTGTCAGGAGCTTCAGTTTCATTGGGAGAAGATGCTATAAAAAAATCAATTGTTACCAATTTAGATCAAGCTCTTCAGGGAAGAGTTACAGGTGTTACAGCCGTAATGACTTCAGGAGCACCAGGTTCTTCTTCAGCAATTAGAGTCAGAGGTCAATCTACTATCAATGCCAATGCTGAACCTCTTTATGTGATTGATGGTGTAATAGTACAAGGAGGAGGAAGTAGCGGTGCTTCATTTGGACTTGGAGATGCTTTGGGAAATGGCCCAATTTCAACCATATCTCCACTCTCCACAATCAACCCTGCTGATATTTTGTCAATGGAAATATTAAAAGACGCCTCAGCTACAGCCATCTATGGTGCACAGGGTGCAAATGGAGTTGTTCTCATCACTACCAAACGAGGAAAAGCAGGCCAGGCAAAATTTAATTATGAAGGAATGTATGGAATTCAAAGGCAAGCATCCCGAATCGATATGATGAATTTAAGAGAATTTGCCGAATTTAGCAACTCTGTTGCACAGGAAAGCAACTCGTTGGACAGTCGCCCTGAATTTTTGGACCCAAGCTTATTGGGAGCAGGAACAAATTGGCAAGATGCCATTTTCAAACTTGCACCCATGTACCAGCATCAACTCTCGGCTCAAGGAGGAACACAGGGTGTAAATTATTATATTTCTGGTTCTTATATGAATCAGGATGGAACTATTATTGGAACAAAATTTAATCGTTATTCTTTTAGAACCAATCTGGATACACAACTGAAGAAATGGCTCAAATTGGGATTAAATACCATGTATTCAAATACAGATGAAAGATTGGGACTGGCGGACAGTGACGAAGGAATAGTTAATTATTCCCTTTTAACCCCACCCGATATACCTATTTACGATTTGGATGGAAATTACGCAAGTGTTGTTCGTGAAGGATATACGCGTATCAACCCAATTGCTATGGCTCTCGACGAAGATATTCTTTTATCCAGGAGTAAACTGAATGGAAATATTTTTGCTGATGTTACTCCAATTAAAAATTTGGTTTGGCATTCAGAATTAGGTTATGACATTGGAAATTCTCGAGGTGAGCGTTTTGAACCTGCCGTTAAATACGGGAATTGGCGTCGGGATGTAAACATGAGTTCTATTCAGAGAAATTATAATTTCTTTTGGCAATTGAAAAACTATTTAACCTTTTCAGGAACAAAAGAAAAACATAGTTATTCTTTAATGATAGGTCAGGAATTATGGGAATCGAGTTGGGAATATGAAGGTGTAACTGCTTCAAACTTACCTTCCAATGATATACATAACCCGAGCTTAGGTTCCGACCCCCAAATAACTTCCGGTTTTGGAAGCAGTGCAATGGCTTCATTTTTTGGCCGTGCCACCTATAATTACGCCGACAAATATATGGGAACTTATACTTACAGAAGGGATGGTTCTTCCAATTTTGGTCCCAAAAACCGTTGGGCAAATTTTAATTCTTTTGCAGTTTCTTGGAGATTTAGTAATGAAGAGTTTTTAAAATCCTTATCAGAAGTTCTTAGCAATGGAAAAATTCGTTTTGGATGGGGACAAACAGGAAATTCCAATATTGGAGGATATCGTTGGGGCTCTGCCATTTCAAAAATGCCTTCAGGACTGGGCATGGGTTATCGTCAGTCAAACATTGCCAATCCTTATATAAAATGGGAAACACAAGAACAATGGAATCTCGGGTTAGATCTGGCGATTATCAATAACAGAATAAGTTTGGTTGTTGATGCCTATGATAAAACTTCAAAAGACATGTTGATGCAATTGCAATTGCCATCGTATCTTGGAACACGTGGAAATGCTTCGTCAGCGCTGGCAGCACCTTATGGCAATTACGGTACTATTAACAATCAGGGAATAGAGTTTACATTGACCACACATAACTTAACCGGTAGATTTATTTGGGATACAGACTTTCAAATGTCTTTCAACAAAAACAAACTGGTTGCACTCGATGGTACACAATCTGCTCATATTGAAGGTTATGGACAGTGGAGTGATGTAGTTACTGTAACAAACGTGGGAGATCCGCTGTACAATTTTTATGGATATAAAGTTGCTGGAGTGTATCAGAATTTGGAAGATTTGCAAAACTCACCCAAACCGGAAAAATATCCAACGGATGGAGTATTTAATCGTTACAACACCACATGGGTTGGAGATTTGAAATTTGAGGATATTAGTGGCCCTGATGGAAAACCGGATGGCATTATTGATACTTATGACCGCACCAATATCGGTTCTCCATGGCCAAAGTTTACTTATGGCTTTACCAATACTTTCCAGTTCAAAAATTTCGACCTGTCAATATTTATCAATGGTTCATACGGAAACAAAGTGTTTAATTATTTAGGAATGCATTTGTCGAGTATGACAAGTATTTGGGATAATCAATTGAAGTCCGTTACAGAACGAGCCCGCTTGGTACCCATTGATCCAGAAAAATCATATCCAACTGTTGTTAATGGAGTTACTGTCTATAATTGGTTTGATGACATTACCAATGTAAAAGTTTCAAATCCTAATGCAGTTATACCACGTGCTATCGCAAATGATCCAAATGATAACAACCGAATTAGTGACAGATACATTGAAGATGGATCTTATCTGAGAATAAAAAATATTGCTTTGGGCTATACACTTCCATCGTCTCTTGTACGTAAATGGAATATTGAAAGCATAAGGATTTATACCAATATTCAAAACTTATACACTTTTACCAATTATACTGGCTATGATCCGGAAGTTGGAGCAAGTACGGCAAGTCCAAATGTTTTTGGGCTGGATAACGGACGTTATCCTTCTCCGCAAGTATATTCCTTTGGATTAAGTTTATCTTTTTAAAAATCAGAACAATATGAAAAAATATAAAAACATAATCAAAAGTATTGTATTCACTTTAATTACAATATTAAGTCTAACTTCATGTGAAGATTTTCTTAACCGACCAACAGAAGATAACTATACAGTAGATGGATTTTATAAAACGGATGAGCAGTGTTTTCAAGCAGTAAATCCAATCTATAATTCCCCATGGTATGATTTTCAGCGCGGGTTTTTTAAAGTTGGTGAAGTCTTGTCAGGGAATTATTATTGGGGTCAATCTCCATATTTAACATTTACTATCAATTCTACAGACGAAGATTTAGTAAACATGTCGGCATCTTTATGGTCTGTAAATGCTTATTGTAATGGGATATTAGAAAACATTGACTTGAAGTCGGGTCCGAATGTAACCGAAGCCACTAAAAAAACAGTAAAAGGAGAAGCATTAGTATGGAAAGCTATGGCTTATTTCTATCTGGTTCGCACTTTTGGTGCCGTTCCGATTGTCCATAACAACTCTTCCATGATAGCTGAAGGAAATTACAATAATGTTTATAAAGCTACCATTCCCAATGTGTACGATTATATAATTATGACACTCGAAAAAGCCATAGAATGGTTACCCGAGAAAAATCAACCGGGACGAATCGATAAATATTCCGCTTATGGCTTGCTGGCAAAAGTTTACCTGACAAAATCAGGTTACGGAATGTCCGGCTCACGCAATCAGGACGATTTGGATAAAGCAGCCTTATATGCCGGAAAAGTAATTGATGAGAGTGGACGGAAATTATTGACAAAATATTCTGATATTTTTCGCTTGAAAAACAATTTCAGTGAAGAAAGCTTAATTGCTTGGCATTGGGTAGTTTCTAACCAATGGACTTCACAAAATACTTTACAATCCGACTTGGGAATACAAGGTTTTGATGAATATGGAGCTACCTGGGGAGGATATAATGGACCATCTGTAGATTTGCAAGATGCATTTAGTGAAAATGCATTAAGTTTATCACGCAATAATGTAGATGATCGTAGAAAAGCTACCATGATGATGGTTGGCGACAAATATGAATATTTCTGGGTTGACAAAGGGGGATTCGACTACACTGAATTTGCTGTAAACAGCATGGAATACCAAAGTGCAGTTGGTGCAAATGAAGTGAAACATTTGGTTGGCAATGACAACGATCATGTTATAGGGTGTGGCACACATATGGCTCGTATGGCGACAAGTCTGAGCACTCATTTGTTGCGACTTGCTGATGTGTATCTGATTTATGCGGAAGCAGTTTTAGGGAACAATTCGTCAACTAACGATGCCAAAGCATTGAAAGCGTTTAATGATGTCAGAAGTCGTTCCATCCATGGAGCTGAGCCTAAGGCATCCATCACATGGGAAGATATTTGGAAAGAACGTCGATTGGAGCTTGCCTGCGAAGGCGACAGATGGTATGACTATGTTCGCTGGCATTATTATAAACCGGCCGAAGCCATTGCAGAAATTAAAGCTCAAAGAAGAGGTTCATATAATGGACTTGGACAATATTACAAATCAGGTACACTGGATCCTTCCGTAACATATTACAATACAAACAGCATTCCAAATATAACGGATGCTCATTTTCAACTGCCGTTCCCTGATACGGATTTGACCATGAATCCTAACTTATTACTGGATCCAGTTGAATTTGATTTGAGTTCAATAAGTTATTAATCTTAAACTAAAAATCAATATGAAAAACAATAAGAAAAAAAGATACAGTCAAATACTGATAAGTAGCCTCATTTTGTTTGTTGGAATTTTATCACCAGCGTGTGATGATAATCCGGACAAATATGTTATGACGGATGGTGTGCCTGAAGTTTATTATGTGAGGGTTCCTAATCCTGAATCGGCTGATTCACTATTAGTTGGGGCTTATATGAATAATACCATTGTGTTGATAGGTGAAAATCTTACCAGTATTAAAGAAATGTGGTTTAATGATAAGAAAGCGGTATTAAATTCAAGTTTTATCACGTACAACTCGTTGTTTGTGAATGTTCCGAATGAAATTCCGTCAGTTGTAACCAACAAAATTTACATGATTACAAAAAATAACGATACCATTACATACGATTTTTCGGTTCTGGTACCTGCACCCGTTGTTTCAAGTATTTCGTGCGAATATGCACATGATGGTGATGCCGCAACTCTTTACGGAGATTACTTTATTGACGATCCAAATGCCCCGTTAACCATAAGCATGCCCGGCAATATTCCGGTTACGGAAATTACGAGCATCGAAAAGACTAAAATAGTTTTCAAAATTCCCAATGGTTCTCAAAAAGGTTATATTAACGTGAAGTCAATTTATGGAACCGGACGATCGAAATTTCAATTCAGAGACGACAGAGGTATTATTCTCGATTGGGATACAAAAGATGCGTCAGGTGGATGGCGTACAGGTAAAATTAAAAACAGTAATCCTGAAGGAATAAATGGAAATTACGTTTATTTTTCTGGTACGTTGAAAGGCGATTTATCAACATGGGACGAAGACAATTTTTCATTCAATTTGTGGGGAATAGCTAATGGTCGTCCTGAAGGAGATTTGTTTGACATTCCTGTAGATCAGGCACAGCTTAAATTTGAGGTAAATGTTACTCAACCATGGTCTGCATGCGCTTTACAAATGATTTTTACTCCGTGGTCAACCAAAGACACCAATGGTTATATTGCAGACGGACAAACCCCACGAGGTTTGTGGAGACCTTGGGAATCAATTGGATCTTATCAAACTGATGGTTGGATAACGGTATCCTTCCCACTCAAAGACTTTAAATATGACCATACAGGAAAAGCCCTTCAAGTTGCCGGAACCGGAAATTATGGTGGTTTAACTTTCTTTGTGTATCACGGAGGAATTGCCGGCACGGACTGTACACCATATATTTGTATTGACAACATCAGAGTGGTTCCAATTGAATAATTATTAATCCATAAATTTTGAAAATTATGCAAACAAATAATAATAAATGGTTTTCGCACCTAATTATATTAATATTGATTATCAGCGGAGGAATATATACCGGATGCGAAAATGAAGAAGAAATAGACAGTTCTATAATTTTAAAAGCATTTGGACCATCTCCTGCCTTAAGAGGTGGTGAACTCAGGTTTATAGGCAGTAATTTGGATAAAGTTACAGCGGTAGTTTTTCAGGGTCTGACACCTGGAGAAACAGTAGAAGTTAGTGAAATTGAAGTTGTGAACTAAAAAGAAATTAGGGTTACCATTCCTCAGAATGCTGGAACGGGTAAAGTAACCTTAAAAACGCCACAAGGAGATATTCAAACATTAACTCCTCTCACTTTTTCAGAACCTATATCCATAAGCAGTGTTACTCCCACTACTTTAAGAGCTGGTCAAATACTCACTGTAAAAGGCGATTACTTAAATTTGATTAAAAAAGTGATTTTTGTTGACAATGTTGAGGTGGAAGCAGAAGATTTTGTATCTCAGAGCAGAGAACAACTGCAAGTAAAAGTTCCGGCGGAAGCTCAAACAGGAAAAATCATTTTGTCGAATGGAGAAGAAATACCTATTGAAATTTACTCTAACGAAATAATCAATATTATTTTACCTACATTCACCAATTTTACTCCTGTAACTGTAAAGCCGGGGAAGAACATCGATATTACGGGAACGAATCTGGACCTGGTAGCTGGTGTTAAGTTTGGCGGAAATAAAATAGTCAATGAGCTTATTTTAAATGCCGATTCCACACAAATCACAGTAACCGTACCATTGGAGGCTCAAGATGATACCATAAAATTGATTACCAAGTCGGGTCTTGAGGTGAAAGGAAACAAGAAACTGATTACCGTAATGCCTTCCAATCTTACAGTTAGTCCAACAACAGTCAAAAATGGAAATACGTTGACTATTAAAGGTAAAGATTTGGATTTGGTTGAAAGTATAAAATTTGGTGACATTGTTGGGCAAATAAACTCAAAATCAGAAACAGAAATTTCGGTAACCGTACCGGAAACTGCAATTTCTACAGTTGCTACACTTGTTACTTTCTCAACCAAAACGATTGATACACCGGAATTTAGTTATGTAAAACCAAAAATTACAGCTTTATCTCCAAGCACATTAATGGCAGGAAGTGAATTGACTGTTACAGGAACTGATTTGGACTTGATCAGAAAAGTGATATTTCCATCTGCTGCTAAAATCGTAAGTGTTGAACCAAGTTCATCTACTTCATTTGTTGTTACCGTTCCAACTGATGCTACAAGTGGAATTGTGAAATTTGTTACAGTGAATGGAACAGAAATTTCATCTCCAAGTGAACTCACGGTAACCGAAGCCGATATTCCTGTAATAACCAGCATCCCTGCAAGTGCAAAACCGGGACAATTGCTGGTTATTCAAGGAACAAAACTCAATTTGGTTGAATCGGTTATTTTCCAGAATAATGTGAAAGCGACTCAATTTGGAACCCGTTCTGCAACGTTGCTGGAAGTTTATGTGCCCCAGAATGCTGCAAGAGGTACAAACAATATTAAGCTAATTACATTCAACGATAAAACTGTTACTGTATCAGTGAATATTATGGCAACTGATCCAATACTTCCAACCACAATAATGCTCACCGATTTCAATGGAGAAGGAAATTCACAATCTGCATGGGGTAATCCTTTCAGATTTGGAATTCCTGATATTCCGCTGGATGGAACGCCGTGTATGATTGGTAATTCAAACGTAAGTGGATGGACATGGTCATGGGCTGCCAATTGGGGAACCCTTCCTGCATTGAGCGATCCGAACAAATATGTCTTTAAAATGGACATTTGCATTATTAAACCTGTACCTTCAGGAGTAAGTGCCGGTATGTGTTTCAGAGGTTGGGACAATTCTATCGATTTAGGTAATATTTTTGCAAATTCTACCGATGGAAACTGGATTACATTAACATTCAATCTGAATCCAGATAATCCTATCAATGGTACCGGAGATTTTGGACTTTATTTGAACTGTTCCGAAACTGTTGACTTGTCGGGCGTATATATAGATAACTTCAGATTCGATCTGAAATAAACTAATATTTAAACATCACAGAAGAGAGCTCACAACTCTCTTCTGTGGTTTTTGAGATACAATTAAAAAATTAATTGTAAAGACAAAATAACTATATCGTTTAAATAAATATATGAAATATAAACTCATTTTGGTTTTCCTGTTGGTTTTATTTTATTCCTGTAAAAACTCAAATGACAGTATTCCTGAAACATCAGCTCCCGAATTAATTTCTTCAACACCGGCAAATGATGCAACTGATGTTCCAATCTATACAAAAGAAATTGTTCTGATTTTTAATGAGAATGTTACGCTGAAAAATGGATACGAGATAACTTTGAACGATGTTGTTTTAAATGATGTGAGGCCGGGCATTCAGAAAGATTTACGAATTGTTTTACCCGAATTGCAGGAAGGAACAATTTATAA
>Ga0116172_10004073_pt1 | contig 12011 bp, 13 predicted proteins | sample AD_UKC083_MetaG_FD_89799 | JGI IMG/M metagenome (GOLD analysis project Ga0116172, IMG submission 89799) | Active sludge microbial communities of municipal wastewater-treating anaerobic digesters from USA - AD_UKC083_MetaG | ecosystem: Engineered > Bioreactor > Anaerobic > Digestate | place: USA...
GATAGTCATGACCGCGCGAAGCGGTAAACTAGCTTGTCTCATTCTGCTTTCTCCTTATGTTTGTAATGATTTAAGTATATCTTGCCATCCAGGATCTCCAGATAGCTGTGGTTTCTTAGCCAGTCACCGGCATTGGCGTAAACGCCAGAGCCCATGCTGATGATCTCGGGCTCGTGGTTGTGGCCCATGATCACGATATCGGCTTTGCCTTTTGAGATCTGAGCTCTGGCCCAGGTCTTCAAGCCATTGCCCTTGCGGCGTTTGAGAACGTCAGACATCCTGCGCAGACGGCTGGAGCGGGACATCGCGGCCCCGATCGTGAGGGCCAGGTCAGGATGCAAGAGATCAAAGCTGAGGCGGACCAGCGGGGTCCTGATCAAACGCCTGAACAGCTTGTAGCGCAAGTCGTTGACGGTATAGAGGTCACCATGGGTAAAGAGCAGCTTTTGGCCGTCGGCCCTCAGGGAATAGTGGTCGTCGTACAGCTCGAATCCCAGCTCTTTATCCAGAAAGCCGTTGAACCAGAAATCGTGGTTGCCGCTGATATAGACAATTCTGCAGCCTGCTTCAAGGATATTGGCCAGCCTGTGCAGCACCGGAAAATACTGACGCACGATCGTGTATTTCCAATCGTTGTAGAGATCAAAGATGTCACCATTCAGCACCAGCAGATCATAGCGTCCCGCGATCCCCTCCAGAAAGCTCAGAAAGAGCTGTGAGTTTTCTCTGTCGGCAGGGCTTTCCTGCCTGTATTTATAATGTACGTCTGATATCACACAGATGTTCATGTCAGCGCGTGATGAGATGATAGACGATATTGACCCCAAAGCGCAGTGCGGTCTCACGCGTTTCGGGAGGGTTATTGTGAGTGCCGGGATCGGCCCAGCCGTCGCTGATATTACTTTCGTAGGTGTAGAGGCACATCAGCCTGCCGGTGTCGTCAAACACTCCAAAAGCCTGGGGCGGCTTGGCGTCGTGCTCATGGATTTTGGGCAGTCCGGAACTGAAATCGAAGAATGATCTGAACAGCGGATAGGCAGGATTGAGCTCCACGAGGCTGTGCTCCGGAAAGATCCTTTTGATCTCGCGCCGGAAGGATTGGTCCATGCCATAATCGTCGTCGGCATACAGAAATCCCCCTCTTTGCATCCATTGCCTGAGGTTTTCCACCTCGCGATCAGTGAAACGGATGTTTCCATGCCCGGTGAGATAGACAAAGGGACAATCGAAGAGCCGCGCATCCGCTGCTTTCACCACCGTCTGATCGATAGGAAAAGTGGTGCCCAGAGTGGCATTGACGAATCTGGCCAGATTGGGCAGCACCTCGGGATCGTTGTACCAATCTCCCCCACCCTCATATTGAAGACGGGCAAAACCCGCTCTGGTGATGCTTCCAGTCACCGCGGCCAGACTTGCCGCCGCCAGCATTATGGTCAGGATGAGGATCAGCTCAATATCTTTAACTCGAGACATATCATGGTATCCTGCACCACCGCGTAAAAGCAGTTCTGAAAGCTGTCGTAGGTGGAGAGATATTGCAGCTCGTCCTTAAAAGTGATTTCACTGAGCTTTTCACCGCTGTTGCCGTCCAGCACCAGAATAGAACGCTGGGTGGGCACCACGATCAAGCTTCCATCGATGCGGGGATCGTGGATATTGGTGAGTTCCATAGGTTTGAGCGAGTGGAAGATATTCACCTGAGAGCCCAGGGGCTGTTCCCAGGATAGCTCTCCGTTGTTGTTGAGGCCCAGGACGCGCTGATCTTCCAGATTGATCATCAGGCCGCCTGTGATGCCTGTGATGCCCTGCACCTTGCTTCCCAGGCTTTTATTCCACAGCAGATTGCGCCCTTTTTTGTTGAAAGCCAGCAGCATGTCGTTGCTGGCCAGATAGATATTGTCCAGATCAAATCCCGGGGCAGCGGTGACCTGATAGGGCAGATCGGTGTTCCAGATCAGCTTGAGATCCACTTCCCGGGCGGGACTCTTCAGAGCCTGTTGCAGATAGTTTCTCACCTTCTGATTGTCGATATTGAGATAGTTGGGAATCTGCTCCAGCGGGATGGGTTTCTTGCTCTGGAACAGCATGCGCGCTTTGCGCCAGGTCATCTCAAAAAAGCGTCCCCCAAAGATCACATACACGATCGCCAGGAGGGTAAAAAAGATCAGGAGAATAGTGGCCAGATGCAAGCGGCTTAAGCCCTTACGCTTGGTCTTAATGTGCTCGGGCTCGTTACCCAGTAACAACCATAGCGCACCCGGTTTGCCAGCCAGGGAATCCAGCAAAGCGTTCACGCTGCCGCCGTCGAAATGGCCGCCAAACAGCTCTCTGGCCATAGCACCTGGCAGCACCAGCAGGAAATGCCGCTCCGGCACCAGGACTTTCTGGGTCTTTACCCTGATTTCTTCTTCCGAGAGGCCCAGCAGGTTGAGCTGTTCCAGGGTCTGCAAATGTGAATGTTCCCAGTCTTTACCGATCGCTTCCGTCTTTTTGGGACCTCCCAGCGTGCAAAACATCCTGCCAAACTGAGTGAAGATAATCTCGTTGTCATACATCAATCCCAAAAACAGAGAAATCCCTTTCTCCTTGAGCTCGGTGCGGCGCAGCCTGGCATGCAGTTTCCAGTGGAAATCGGCAAAGAAGCTCTTGAGCCACTTTTCCGCCTCCAGTTTGCTCACCTGGCGGATATCCGAATTCATCAGCTCCAGCTTGATTTCAGCCTGGATTTCCTCCAGAATGAGATGGCTTTCGGGGTGCCAGGTGCAGAGGAACCAGCCATAGCGGCCGTCTTTGTCCACCTGATATTCACAGGCCGCCTGAGGCGGGTTTTGAGCTTTGCTGCGCAGGGTAATCATATCATTTCCACCATTTGATCTGGGAACGGTAAAAGACGCGAATGAGGGTGGGCAAGTCCATCAACATATTGGTATAAGCCGCGTTAGCCAGAGGACACCAGCATTCTTTGTGGTGGATGCTGCGGCGTTCAATTTCGGCGGCGGGGGAGCTCCAGATGGCACGGAAATTGTAATTCCGCTCTCTGAGGTTGCCAAGGCTTTTGGCCTTGATGCAGCAGGACCACAGATCCCCGTCCGGAGATATCTGCACACTTGCCACTCCGCTATAACAAGGCAGGATTTGCTTGTGGTCGCGCATAATCCTTTTCACCAGGTTGTAATACTCGATCCTGAAAGCCATGGTGATCTTGTTCATGCCTTTGAAACGGCCGTTTTTGATGCGGTGGATAAGGAAGTCCACGGCGCTCTTGTAGGCTACCAGAGAGGGAGTTATATTGGCTCCAATGGTATCCAGTTCCACCCTTTCTTCCGCGATCTCGGTGATATAGCTGTCCGGCTCGAAGCGCATGAGCTCCGTGGCTACGGAGGCAAAGCTTTCAGCGTTGAACTGAGAAATCACCGTGTGGATGCCCACGCTGAGGTTGGGAAGCTGGAGGGCTTTGAGTTTCTGAAAAGTAGCCACCGCTTTTTTGTAATTGCCCGGCACGTGACGGATCTCGTCGTGCTGGGTATCGATGCCATCGATCGAAACGTTGATGATGATCTGAGCTTTGGGACAGGCCGCCGCGATGGCAGCAGTCTTATCCACAATCGCCTTGGTGAGGATGCCGTTGGTGGGGATATTGATGATGCGGGGCCGGGAAATCTGATAGATGGCGCTCACCACTTCATCGATATCGTTCCTCAGAAAAGGCTCTCCTCCGCTGAAGGTGACCCAATAAGGCGTTCTCCCGATCCCTTTGAAGATTTTCCTGTATTCATCCACCGTGAGGTTTTGGGCCTTCTTTTTCCAGATGTTGCAGGTGCCACAGCGGGAATTGCATGTATATAAAAGGCTTACGGTGTAGTTTATGGGCAGCAGTTTGGGAAAGCCCAGATGCTTCATAAACCAGTAGCCCAGCATGCGAAACATCAACCAGATCATGTTTTATCCTCATCGTCATTCCCGGGCAGGGGAGCGTCAACTCCTCCCAGGTCCTTGGTGCTGCGGGCAATATCCCAGGCAAAGGGATTGCGTCCCTTCACTCTGTAATCCCAGCTTCCCAGCAATCTGCACCAGATCTCCAGGGCCATCACTGCCAGCATCTTTGGCACTCGAAAAGGATACTCCAGGGCTTCGTCCAGGAGGATCCAGAGCAGGGTTCCCTTGTCCTGAGACACCACTTCATAGCCCTGTTTTTCCATCAGCCAGAGATGGCCGTTTTGGATTCTGCGCCGCTGTTTGATAAAGTCTTTCAGGTTCAAGGGGCCTTTGTTGCTGATGATCGCTTCGGGAATATAGCGCAGTTTGAGGCCCGCGTCCCTCACCAAGGCTTCGATGCTGGCTTCATCCACGGCCGAATCGGCAGGAATGGCATCCATCACTTTGCGGAAGGCGATCATTTCACCCAGCTTGGGGCTCAGCATCGCCATGCGGTGATGCAAACGCCATAAAAGATGCACGGCATAGCCCATGAAACCGTTTGCATCATTGACGGGAACCGGCCTTCCACCTGTCGCGCCGATACTTGGGTCCCTGAGGGCGGAAATCAATAATTCTATCGTATGAGGGGCGGGAATCACGTCTCCACTGATCACCACCAGGAGCTGCTCTGTGGCGCTGGCCAGAAACAGATTGATGGCGGCGGATTTGCCTTCGCGCCGTTCCTGAGTGATGAGCCGCACTCTGGGGTCCTGCTTAATATATTCTCGGACAATGTCATCGGTGCCGTCGGTGCTGGCGCTGGAGACCACGATGATCTCCGATATCTGGGCTTGCCTGAGGACCTGAGCGCTCAGGCCTCTCAGCAGGGCCGCAATGTTGGCCGCTTCGTTGTGGGCAAAGATGCCCACGCTGCACTTCAACATTGGAGCGGCAGACGTCCCCGTCTGCCTTTTATCTGGCTTCATGGGCTCACTAACCTTTGTATCCGCTTCCCTCATGAGGGCCGTTCGGGGTGAAAATCGTCTTTGATTTCCTTGTTGATGGCGTCCAGGATGCCGTTGAGGAATTTTCCGGTGTTTTCGCTGCAGAATTTCTTGGAGATTTCAATGGCTTCATTGATCACCACCGGGGCGGGAGTGTCTGTGAACATAAGCTCATACACGGCGATGTGCATGATGCTGCGGTCCAGATGGGCCAGGCTCTCAAAGCTCCAGTTTTCAGTATGTTTGTCGATTTCCTGCTCGATCTCCTCAAGGTTGATGATGGCGTTTTTGACCAGCTCATCGGCAAAGGCATAAAGAGGAGAGCTCACCTCTATCCCTTCGGAATTTGTAAGCTGCTGCAGCACTTCCGGATACTGGTTCAGAAGTGAGTATTCCGCGAAATCCTGGCTCACCTCGGCAAAATCAAGCGCGTAGAGGGTCTGGACCGCTATCTCGCGAGCTTTACGCCTCTGTCCCATTTTCCATCTCCCTGAGCAGGTTTACCATTTCCAAAGCCGAAGCGGCCGCGGCAAAACCTTTGTTTCCGGCTTTGGTGCCGGCCCTTTCGATGGCCTGTTCCACGCTATCCGTGGTCAAAATGCCGTAGATCACCGGTTTTCTTGCTTCCAGGCCCACTTGCGCGATACCCTTGCTGACCTCGGCGCTCACATATTCAAAGTGAGGGGTGCTGCCACGGATCACGGCCCCCAGACAGATTACGGCATCGTAATTTGCGTCTTCTGCCGCTATTTGCGCGATGAGCGGAATCTCAAAAGCGCCTGGTACCCAGATCACCTGGATATCCTCGTCCCGGGTTTCGTGACGGGTGAGGCAATCGATAGCACCGGCCAGCAATTTACTGCTGATAAACTCGTTGAAACGGCTCACCACGATCCTGAAGCGGTAGCCTTTGGAAACCAGGTTTCCCTCAATAGTCTTCATTATATATGCTCCTTTTAAAGGGCTTTTTTCTCTGAAGGTCAAGAAAATCCAGAGCCCAAATCAATCAAGGAAAATCTTTCTGAGTGCCACCTGGCTGGATTACACTCATGTTTGCATTGCCTTCGCGTCACTGCCACTTCTCCTATGCCCAGGCAAAGGTGATGTAAAGGAGGGGTATAGGTGGTGTAAAGGAGGCTCAGCTGGAGGCCTCAGGTTTGCAGATATGTCTCCGCGGCTAATACAACTGCTCTTTTCACTTCGTTCCAGTCCATATTCCCGAATCCGCGAATTTCTGAATCATCCCGTTCGGCGTCTCCGAAATACTCCAAGGCTTTGATCAAATGCCAGTTATCGACGACCTTGTATTTCTGCATGAAGAAACTTATCATTTGATCCAGGCTGTAGGAGCGTAGCAGGGCAGCGATGTCCCAAAAGTCCTTCTTCAGCCCCCGGCCTGAGATGGCATTAAGCTTCATGGCTGCAAGATCTGGAAGGGATGCGATTCTAATTCCTTCGATTGTTTCCACAGGCCCGACGGACTGATAGTCGTGGCGTATCAGGTCCACTTTTGTCCCAGAAATTATAGCGCTGACAGTCTCAGGTTCATGATGGACACGTTCAAGGCTAAACTCACGAACCAGTTTCATCGCAATGCCCGCAGGGTTGAAGTCTACACCAGCAAACAAATCAATATCGATGGATTCCCTGTGCCCCAACTTCAAAGCAAGAGCAGTTCCCCCAGCCAGATAGAAGTCTTTTAGGGGATCATAAGACATCATTTTCAGAATAAGGTTCCATAGCTGGTCAGATATTGCTTCCCGGTGAATCATCGCTCCTCCCAAAAGGCGTGCTGAAGCCTTTGCCAGGAGTTGAACTCCTCGAGCGGGATATTGTAGTACATATGGAAGAAGTTGCGCGTGAGCTTGTGGAGCGAGGGGGCCTGGATGAGGGCAGTTTTGATCACCTCTTCAGGATAGTGGCTCAACACGAAGCGCACCTCATCTATGCTGCCGTAATCCATCACTCTGGGAATGATGTAGTTGCGGTGGCGCTGGAGGTCCAGAGTGTCTGTCCGGACGTCCCAAAACAGGGTCTGGCTAAGCTCTTTGATCATATCTGCGTCGCTCTCCCCAATCTGTTTTCATATTCTGCCAGCGTATCTGAACGGCCCTGGCTGTCAAGCAAAAGCTGCCGGTTCGCCGATATGCGAAGATCTAACCAGCAGGAACTGCTCTAACCAGCCGAAGGCTCTAACCAGCAGGAACTGCTCTAACCAGCAGGAACTGCTCTAACCAGCAAGAACTGCTCTAACCAGCCGAAGGCTCTAACCAGCAGGAACTGCTCTAACCAGCCGAAGGCTCTAACAATTTTGATTGACGAGTATCTGCCTTCAGAAAACGATGTATTCTAATCTAATGTTTGGTGAGAAGATGAACAGACTTTTTCAACCGGAATTAGTCCGGATCGTCGATAGATTCGACACCAAAGGTCAGTGCCTGGAGTATCTGACCCAGCTTATGGCAGATAGCGGATGCCTGAGTTTTCCCGATCGCTTTCTGGCCGCTGTGAAAGGCCGCGAAGAGATCATGAGCACCGGTATCGGCAAAGGGGTGGCCATTCCCCATGCCAGGGACCTTACCGTCTCCTGTCTGCGCATCAGTGTGTGCATGCTCCGGGAGGGCCTGGATTTTCAAGCTGTGGATGCTCAACCGGTGAGGCTGGTCTTTATGATCGCCGTGCCGCAGAGCTCCAACAAGGAATATATGAAAATCCTGCGCAGCCTGTCCGAATACCTGAGGCAGGATGCCAACCGCAACCTTTTAAACAGCGCGACCAGCGAAAGGGAGCTTTTTGACTATGTCCACCAGATCCAAGATCATATCGATCACGATAACGCTTAGCCTGTCTTTGGCAGGGCTCTGGAGCGTCAATGAAAACGCCGGCACTACCGGATTTAACGCTCTCAAGATGGTCCATGGCGCGCGAGCTATGGCCGTGGGTCAAAGCCTTACGGGAGAAGCCATTAACCCGGATGGGCTGCACTTCAATCCCGCCGCCATTCTCAACGTCCCCGGTCCCGAAGTCAGCACCACCTACTGCAATTATTTCGTGGATGCTCAGGGCGGCCAGGTACAGCTGCTCTTGCCCAAAAACAAGTTCACCGCCTGGGGACTGGCCCTTAAATATATGAATATGGGCACGATCGAGCGCACCGAGGTGGACCAGTTTGACAACCTCATCGACGACCTCGGCACTTTTGGGGCGTATAATGTGACCGCGAGTGTTTCTTTGGCCAAGTTCGTCAGTAAAGCCCTGGATTTTGGCGGCAGCCTCAAAGTCATCTACGACACCCTGGATGATGCCTCCGCGGCAGCCGTGCTGGTGGATTTGGGCATCATCCATCATCCCTTCAACGAGAAGGTGAAGGTGGGGGTCAGCCTCCGCAACATGGGCGCTCAACTCAGCTATTACAGCGACAGCAAATATAAAGAAAAGCTGCCATTCACCTTCGCGGCGGGTGGTTCTTACCGCTTTTCCGATAAAAACTACAGCCTCGTAGAGATCAACAAGGCCGACGGTGAAAACTTCAACCTCCGTCTGGGGCATGAGTATAACCTCACGCCGGATTTTGCGCTGAGGGCCGGCTTCAGGACCAATGCCGCGGACTGGAACAATGGCGGTGCCATGGGTTGGAGCTCTGGATTGTCTCTGGGCGCGGGTTTGAACTGGAAAAACTACCGGTTCGACTATGCCGTATCCTCCTATGGGGACTTGGGCCTGGTAAATCAACTCAGCCTCGTTTACGAATTCTGATCCGGCACGGTACTGCTTTGAATAGCCGCGAATTTTTGTTCGAGATCGGCGTGGAAGAGATTCCCGCCGCTCATTTCGGTCCTGCCTGTGAATGGCTCAGAGAGAGCTTCAGCAATTTTATCCGGGATTCCCGGCTCAGCTTTGAAACGCTCAAAGTGAGCGGGACTCCACGCCGCTTCTTTGTCCTCGCTTCGGGAATACCTGTATCTCAGCCGGATATAGTGTTGGAGCGCACTGGTCCCGCCCTCAGGATCGCTTATACCGAAGACGGCCAGCTCAGCCCCGCCGCCTTGGGTTTTCTCAAAAAGAATAGTGCCAGCCCCTCCGATGTAAAGGTCCAAAAGACCGATAAGGGTGAGTTTATCGCTATCAGCATCCATCAGGACGGACGTCCCAGCGCGGACCTGCTCAGCGAGTGGGCCTGTAATCTGCTGGCAGCCTTTCCCTTTCCCAAACAGATGATCTGGCGCTCCCGTGACCTGAGCTTTTCACGTCCCGTGCGCTGGCTTTGCGCCTTGTGGGGAGAGGATGTTTTGCCTCTGGATAGCCACGGCATCCCTTGTGGGAGGATCACTTACGGCAATCGTTATCTGGGCCTGGATGCTCCGGTCAGCATATCCTCGCCATCCGCTTATCTGGATGTTCTCAAGGGCGTGTCCGTAGTGGCGGACCGGGAAGAGAGGCTTTCCATCCTGAATCAAAGCCTGCAAGCCAGCCTCGCTTCACCAGATCTGAGAGTGCTGCCAGATGCCCGCCTGGCGGAAACGGTCTGCGACCTGGTGGAGTGGCCAACGGCAGTGGCAGCCAGCTTTGAAGAGCGCTTTCTGGAACTCCCTGAGAAGATCATCACTTCCACCATCAGTCAGAATCAGAAGTATTTTTCCGTCTCCCATGCCTGTGGAAAGCTCAGCAACCACTTTGTCTTCATCTCAAATGGCGATCCTGCCAAAAGCGATATCATCCGTCACGGCAATGAAAAGGTGGTAAAAGCCCGCCTCGCCGACGCCCTCTGGTATTTTGAGGAAGATTGCCGCAAGCCGCTCGAGAGCTACGTCCCCGCCCTCGGGGAAGTGGTGTTTCAAGCCCGGCTTGGCACCATGGCCGCCAAGGTTAAGCGCGTCATGGCGCTCAGTCAGTGGATAACTGACAAGCTCAGCCTGGAACCTGAGATCCGGGAAAAAGTGCTGCGCACCGCTTTGCTGGCCAAGGCCGACCTCGTGACCAACATGCTGGGCGAAAAGGAATTTACCAAGCTGCAGGGATATATTGGCAAGCAATACGCTCTGGCCTGCGGAGAAGATCCTGAAGTGGCGGAAGGCATCTGGGAACACTACGCGCCGCGTGGTTCCAACGACAGCCTGCCAGTCAGCCTCACCGGAGCTATAGTTGCGGTCGCTGACAAAGTGGACACAGTCTGCGGTATTATTGGAGCGGGTCTGATGCCCACCGGCTCAGCCGATCCTTTCGCCCTGCGCAGAGCCGCCAATGGTGTGTGCCAGATCCTCATGGAAAGGGGCTGGGAACTGGAACTGGAAGAGCTCGCCTCACAGAGTTTTAGCATCCTGACCGCCAGCCTGGACCTGGAAGCCGACGCCCACGACAAAGCACAGATCTTCTTCCGCCAAAGGGCTGAATGGCTGCTCAAGCAGGAAGGCATCGCCTACGATGTCATCGACAGCCTTGCTCATCTGCCCATCGGTTCGCTGGCCGCCTTCCACAAACAGGCCATGGCCATCGGCAGGATCAAGCCCACCGAGGACTTCACCCGGCTGGTGATTGGCTTCAAACGGGTCGCCAACATTGTGGGAGACAAGCCTGTCCAGACTGCCCCTGATTCCTCTGTCATCACAGAGCCTGAGGAAAACGCGCTTTTCGAAGCTCAAAGCTCATTGCGGAAAGCGCTGGACAAAGCGCTCTTCCAGAGAGACTTCCAGGCCGCTCTGATCGCCCTGGTCGACATGGGCCGTCCGATCGACAGCTTCTTTGACGCGGTGCTGGTGAATTGCGAGGATGAGATCCCGCGCCAAAACCGTCACGCCCTCCTGGCAGAAATCAAGCGCCAGTTTATCAGGGTGGCGGATATCTCCAGGATTGTAATAGAAACCGAAAACGGAGCATAAATGATCGACACTTTAAACAGACTCAAAGCCCGCGCCAAAGAAAAAGGCGGGACAGTTGTACTGCCTGAAAGCGCGGACGTGAGAACTCTGATCGGCGCTGCCGATATCTGTGGCCAGGGACTGGCCAAAGTCATCCTGGTGGGCGACCCCGTGACCGTGAAGGAAAGGGCCCACTCCACAGGTGTGAATATCGAGCGGGATGGCATCCAGATCATCGATCCCAACAGCTATCCCCGCATCGATGAATTTGCCAGCTGGTTTTATGAAAAGCGCCGGGATAAAGGACTCTGCCAGGAAATGGCAGCCAGCCTGGTGCGCAACGAGCTCTATTTTGGAGCTTTATTGGTCAAGTTTGGCATTGCCGACGGCATGGTTGCCGGGGCCGCCAACACCACCGGCAACGTGCTCAAAGCCGCTTTGCAGGTGGTGGGAGTGGCTTCCGGGCTCAAGACCGTCTCCAGCAGCTTTATCATGGTGGTGCCGGATTACTTTGGCGAAACCCGCCTCTTCAGCTTTGCGGATTGCGCCGTGGTGCCCAACCCCACCGCTGAACAACTGGCAGACATAGCCATCAGCACAGCTCAGACCCGCCGCGCTCTGTTGGATGACGAACCCCGGGTGGCCCTGCTCTCCTTTTCCACCCACGGCAGCGCCAAACATGAACTGGTGGACAAGGTATTGGAAGCCAGAGAGATACTCAAATCCCGCCAGGTTGATTTCCTCTTTGACGGAGAGCTGCAACTGGACGCGGCAATCGTGCCCAAGATTGCGCAGTCCAAAGCCCCCTCCAGTCCCATCGAGGGGCATGCCAACGTCTTGATTTTCCCGGACTTACAGGCCGGGAACATAGGATACAAGCTCACGCAGCGACTGGCCAAGGCCGAAGCTATCGGTCCGGTCATTCAGGGATTGGCAGCTCCAGTCTGCGATCTTTCCAGAGGCTGCTCTGCTGAAGACATCACCAACACCGCCGTGCTGGTGTTGTTAATGCGCAAAAATTGATAAGGAGGCCCAAAATGGCGATCAAGCTTTCAAACCGCACCAAGCTCATCAAACCGTCGCCCACCCTCACTCTTTCCGCCAAAGCCAAAGAGATGAAGGATGCCGGCATTGACGTCATCAATTTCGGGGTCGGAGAGCCGGACTTTCCCACTCCGGAATACATCAAAAAGGCCGCTCATACCGCTCTGGATGACAATTTCACCCGCTACAC
>Ga0116172_10004078_pt1 | contig 12000 bp, 12 predicted proteins | sample AD_UKC083_MetaG_FD_89799 | JGI IMG/M metagenome (GOLD analysis project Ga0116172, IMG submission 89799) | Active sludge microbial communities of municipal wastewater-treating anaerobic digesters from USA - AD_UKC083_MetaG | ecosystem: Engineered > Bioreactor > Anaerobic > Digestate | place: USA...
AATATCGGGCCTGTGCCCGGCTTGCTATGCATGAGGAGTCTGCCCGCATGTACCGACAGGAAGCTGTAAATCTTACGCTGAAGAGTTTTCCTTAGAAGGGATAAATACGTCTGCTGGTGGGACGCTCCATGGGGGACCAGGTGTGGTAACATTGATCATTCCTCCCGGAGACGGGCGGGAAATGAAGGCGGGCAACGACATGCACGGGCACTGGATGCGTTCATTGAGGGGGAGAGGCGGAACGGGAGTCCGTGTGAGCGGGTGTGGGTGCGGGACTTGAAGTCGCATCTTGCGACATCAAGTCAGAGGTAAGTATTCAAAACATAGGGTTCTCGGTAATAATTGATCAAGAAAGCCTGTGAACTGAGATGAGAAGACCTAGAATGCCTCTCACCCATGGGTACGGACGTGTGCATACCCTCAGATTTGGTTAAAGATGACAATGGATCTTCAGGAATATACGGTCTTTGATGTCGAGACTACAGGCCTGTATCCCCGAAGAGGAGACAGGATCATAGAGATTGGAGCTATCTCTATCAGGGACGGAATTGTCAATGGTGGGTTCCATAGCATGGTTCATGTCGAGAAAAAGATAACGAAGGGGGCGAAACAGATCCACGGCATTACGGATGACATGCTCGTTGATGGACCGGTGCCTGAAGTTGTCTACCCTCGATTTCAGGCATTCATCAAGGATAGTGTCCTGATCGCTCACAATGCAAGATTCGATATGGCCTTCCTGCGGGCTGAATTCCACCGGCTGGGTCTCGGCCTGGCGAACCGTCATATATGCACCCTTGAGATGAGCAGGAGGCGTTACCCCGAGTTGGGGGATTATGCCCTGCCAACGGTTTACCGGTACATATTCGGGGCTGTTCCGGAAGGGACTCAGCGGCATCGTGCCCTGGATGACGCGAGGATGGCGGCAGGGATATGTATGGAGATGACAAGAGACTTTTCAGAAAACTCGATTGAATGTTGGAGCAAGGTTACATGAGCAGTGACACGCCCCCAAGCTATTTCCGGTACTGGGGTAAGACAGAAAAAGATACTGGTAGATATCACCTCCTTCCCTACCACTGCCTGGATGTAGCGGCTGTAGGGTGGATTTTATTAGATCCTGATAAACCACTCTGTCAAAGGTTGACTAAGCAATTGAATGTGTCACCTGCATGGCTTCAGCGCTGGATTTCTTTTTGTCTATGTCTTCATGATATTGGTAAGTTCGCCACCGCTTTTCAGGGTATCGCTCCTGCTCTTTCACCATCTTTAGTTCCTTCAGACAAAAGGATGCCATATTCTGAACGTCATGATTCTCTTGGATTCTTACTTTGGCAGGATGTTTTGTCCAGCAAGTGGCTGGATTGCGGTGGACTGGGTTATGAATCATGCCATTCCGATTTGGCTAAAATGTTCAGAAATGTTGCCCCTTGGATGGAAATTGTTACAGGCCATCATGGAGAGCCACCTAAAAGATCGCATATACGCCGACAGAACTTCTTTACTGTCGCTGACGAGGACGCAGCGTGTTCTTTTCGAGAAGATGTTACTGCTCTCTTTCTGGGAGATTTTGATGGTTCATTCCTTGCTGATAAAGACCTTAAGAATAGGTTGAAACTCAGTTCATGGCAGTTGGCCGGTGTTGTTGTGCTGGCTGATTGGCTTGGTTCTGGACGCAGCCCAGAAACCTTTTCTCATATCGTAATGCCATTGGATGACTACTGGCAATTGCATGCTATGCCACATGCCGAAGCTGTGATTGCCAAAGCCGATTTGTCTCATTCAGCAATAGTGCCTTTCACAGATACCAGCAATCTATTTCCTTTTATTTCATCACGTACACCTCTTCAGGATTGGGCCGAGAAACGTCAGTTCGGAATGACCAGCCAGCTCTTTATTCTTGAAGATGTTACCGGCGCGGGAAAGACTGAGGCTGCACTGGTGCTTGCCCATAGGCTCATGACTAAGGGTCTGGCAGATGGCATCTATGTGGCCCTCCCGACAATGGCGACAGCCAATTCAATGTACACACGGCTTGGCAAGGCATATCGGAGGATCTTCAGTTCAGATGCGCACCCTTCGCTTGTTCTAGCACATGGTGCCCGGCATCTCTCGGAGGGATTTCGTAACTCTATTGATTTGCCCAGTGCCACCCCTTCCTATCAGATCAATGAAGATGACGGGGATTCTGAGGAGGAACCCATAGAAGCATATTGCAGTGCATGGTTGGCCGACAGCCGCAAGAAGGCCTTCCTGGCTGAAATTGGTGTGGGTACGCTCGATCAGGCCTTACTGTCGGTTTTACCGGCAAGGCATCAATCGCTTCGAATGTTAGGATTGGCCCGGAAGGTTCTCATCGTGGACGAGGTACATTCATACGACCCATACATGAACCAGTTGCTGCAAGCCCTTGTTGAAGCTCATGCAAGACAGGGGGGAAGTATAATCCTTCTTTCAGCGACTCTGTCCCGACATATGCGTGAAAAATACATTCGTTCCTTCTGCGAGGGAACAGGGATTGATATGCCAATGCTCGAAGAAACCCCTTCTTATCCTCTTGCAACCCATGTCCCAGCTATCGAACAAATGGAGACCGCCTTGGCAACACGAGGAAATGTCGAAAGAACGGTTTCGGTTACCTTCATCGATGAGATGGATAATGCCCTGAATGTGCTTCGTGATGTTATCAGAAAAGGACAATGCGCCTGTTGGGTACGAAACACTGTGAAAGATGCCCGTGCTGCCTATGATATGATCGCAAACCAGGAATGGATGGATAAGAACAAACTGATGCTTTTTCACAGCAGGTTTGCAATGGTAGATCGCAGGCGCATTGAAGCAAGAACACTTGATCTCTTCGATAAGAAATCCATTGGTGATAAACGCCAAGGCCAAATACTCATAGCCACCCAGGTGGTGGAACAGTCGCTTGATCTTGATTTTGACGTTATGATCTCGGATCTTGCGCCCATTGACTTGCTTATCCAAAGAGCAGGACGCTTGCATCGGCATGTGCGGGACAATGCAGGTAATCCGCTTAAAGAAGGTGCTGTTGACCGGCGTGGCGAGCTTTGCCTGTACGTATTTGGCCCATTGCCGACCAAAACGCCTGCTGAAGACTGGCTGAAATCAAAACTGCCCGGTACTCAGGCTGTATACAAACATGTTGGGCAGTTGTGGCTTACCCAGCAACTGCTTAACCAGTCAGGAAAGTTCAGTATGCCCGATGATGCCCGTATGCTGATCGATGGAGTATATGGAGAAGAGGCGCAGGATCTGATCCCTGAATCCTTGCTCAGTCTTTCCTGGGACGCAGAGGGAGAAGCAGGAAGCCGGAGAGGAATGGCACGGATCAATACACTCAAACTGGAAAAGGGATATACCCGCTCAAGCGCCGAAGATAGCGGTGGCTGGGACAAGGAATCAAAAATCCCAACACGCCTTGGTATTGATAGTATTACTGTCGCCCTTGTCCGCATCAAAGATAACCACCCTTGGCCTTATGCCCAAGACAAAGAATTTGCCTGGGAGCTGAGCATGATTGATCTGCCTAAAAATGAATGGAAGAAAATTCAGGGAAAAATCCCTGCGGCTCAGACTGAAGAGATCAAACGCTTGAAGGAAGAAGTCAGGATGCTGAAATGGGTCGAGGTACTGCCGATGACAGAGGAAATTGAATCTTATTATGATCCGAACATGGGATGGGGATTTAACAAGGAGGAAAAGGATGAATCTTATTCATGATGCATGGCTGCCGGTTATCCGGGCCAGCGGTAAGAAAGACAAGATCGCACCATGGCAGATAGCAGAGAAAGAAGATCCTGTCATTGATCTGAAAGCACCGCGCCCTGACTTTCAAGGTGCACTTTATCAATTTCTGATTGGGCTGCTTCAGACATGCTTTGCGCCTGCTGATCATGATGAATGGCTGGATCATTGGGAGAATCCTCCTGATGGAAAGTTAGTACAGGAAGCCTTTCTACTTATGACCTCCGCATTTGAACTTCAAAATAAAGCAGGACATTCTTTTATGCAGGATTCCAACCTGGATAATCTGGAACTAAAAGAAATATCAAGCTTACTTATTGAAGCACCAGGTGAAAAGACTATCAAAGATAACCTAGACCATTTTATCAAACGTGATAGGATAAAACATTTATGTCAATCTTGCGCTGCCATGGCATTATTCACTCTTCAGATCAACGCACCATCAGGGGGAGTAGGTCACAGGGTTGGACTTCGGGGTGGTGGGCCTTTAACAACTTTGGTAATGCCGACTGAGGAATTAACACTATGGCATAAGCTTTGGCTGAATGTTCTAGATACTGAGAATTCTGTAGATGTCATTCATCAACCTACCGCAGATGTATTTCCTTGGATGGGGCAGGTGAGGGTATCTGATAAGAAGGGCGTTGATACCCGACCTGAGGATACTCATCCACTACAGGTTTACTGGGGGATGCCGCGACGGATCAAGCTTCTTTCATCTGAAGATATTCACGGGATATGTGATCTTTGCGGTGCTCAGAATGTTCAAATCATCAAGGAATATTCTACCCTCAATTATGGCGTTAACTACGAAGGTGAGTGGGTGCACCCATTGACTCCGTATCGTTTTGATCCGAAGAAGGAGAAACCACCATTATCAATCAAGGGGCAAAAGGGTGGGCTGGGGTATCGCCACTGGACAAGCCTGGTTCTCGCACATTCCAAAGATGCTGAATGCGCAGCAAAGGTTGCTTTAATTTATATGAACGCGCGAGCACGTGATATAGGATTTCAGAGAATTGCCCGTCTCTGGTGTTTCGGATATGACATGGACAACATGAAGGCAAGGTGTTGGTATGATCATACCTTGCCCCTTTTTCATCTTGATGAAGGCCAGCGTGAGAATGTTCTTTCATGGGCAAGTGATTTGATTAACGCTGCCTGGGATGTTTCAGGTACTCTTCGTCAACAGGTCAAAGCAGCCTGGTTTCGCCGTCCCGGCGATGTAAAGGGAGATACGAACACTGTTGTGCTGGAATTTTGGCAGCAGAGCGAATCAGATTTTTATCGGTTATTGAACCTTCTCACCAATCTTTCAGGGGATCAGCGATTAGCACCGTCGGAGATATATTCTGCATGGGTTAAGAGATTACAGGCTCTAGCATATAAGTTATTCGATGAATGGGTCTTGGAAGGGCCTGCTGAAGATATGGATATGCAACGCATTATTGCTTCCCGCAGAGACTTGGTGAGTAAACTCAATAACAGCAAGCCAATGAAAGAGCTGATAGTGAAAGCCAATATGGGGAAGGGGGTAAAAAATGCAGCAAAAGCAATATAGATTTCTTAAAGAGCAGGGGCATCGTGAGATGTTACTTTCCTGGTGGGGTTCCCTCGACAAGAACCGAGGAGATCGCGCCCGACTGAGACGGGCAGATAAACCGGATGATGTGCTTTTGACAGAACCATTTTTCATTTTCCTTCAGCAGATGCCAGAAGACTGGGCCAAGCCCGATAGGTTGCTTTTCTCAGCTATGGTCGCAGCTACTTTATCACATGTAAAGGAGCATCAGGAAGGCGAGACATTCGCTACCCAGCTTGCCTTGCCCAAGCAGGGAGGTAAAAAAGCACGAGTGAGCGAACTCCGTTTCCAACAGCTTCAGAAGAGTCATGACCCTGAAGAGTTCTTCAGACGACTGTTGCGAGCAATCAGGCTGGCTGAGTGCAAAATCAATATTATTTCTCTAGCAGAAAGCATCCTGCATTGGATGAATGAATACCGTTTCGGTATCAACCGGGAGCCCCAGAAGCGTCTAGCTGTCCGCTGGGGCACTGAATATTACGAACAAGCATTGAAAAACAATTCTTAATATGAGGAGGTAATATCCATGAGTCGTTTCGTGCAACTTCACATACTGACGTCTTATCCGCCGGCGAACCTGAACCGGGATGATCTTGGTCGTCCCAAGACTGCAAAGATGGGCGGCGTTGATCGGCTACGTGCTTCATCGCAGACTCACAAACGGGCATGGCGAACTTCAGATATCTTTGAGGAAGCAATGTCGGGTCATATCGGGAAACGTACAAAAGAAATGGGATTGAAGATTTACAAGCGGTTTATAGAAAAAGGTGTTGAACATAAGAAAGCTCTTGAATGGGCCAAGCCTATTGCGGGTGTCTTTGGAAAACTCAAGGAACTCTCAAAGGGCGAAAAAGAGGCTCTGAAGGGTTTAGCTGATAAAGATCGTATTCAAAAGGAACTGGTCGCACTCGAAATTGAGCAATTGGCTTTTTTTGATACTGAGGAAGAGCAAGATATTTTTGCTCTCACAGACGTTATTGCTGCCAGAAAAGAAGGACCAAAGGAAAAAGAATTGAAGCTCTTACGTGAAAAGATGCACGCTGTAGATATAGCTCTTTTCGGTCGCATGCTTGCTTCTGCACCTGCTTACAATGTCGAAGCAGCCTGTCAGGTAGCCCATTCGATCAGTGTTCATCCTGTAGTGATTGAAGATGACTATTTCACTGCTGTTGACGATCTCAACGACGGCAGCGAGGATGCAGGTGCAGCACACATAGGTGAAACCGGCTTTGCTGCCGGACTCTTCTATTCATATATATGTCTGAACCAGGAACTACTGGAAGAAAACCTTGGCGGCGACAAGGCACTTGCTCAGAGGGCTTTCCGTGCATTGGCTGAAGCTGCGGTCAAGGTCTCACCTAAGGGAAAGCAGAACAGCTTCGGCAGCCGTGCCTATGCCAGTTATATTCTTGCAGAAAAGGGTGATCAGCAGCCGCGTTCACTTTCCGTAGCCTTTCTGAAGCCTATTACTGGCAGCGATTACGGTGCCGATGCAGTCACAGCGTTGACTACCCAGCTGGATAACATGGATGCGGTATATGGGAAGTGTGCCGATGAACGTTTCTACGTAAATACTCTCAATGGAAAGGGTGGCGTTTACCCTGCACAAGATGGTGAACAGGACAAGGCTGCTGAAAAAGGTGGAAAACCATTCTTTGATCAACTGCTCGATTTCATAGCTGCGTAGGAGGTCATTATGGAATACCTTCTCTTTCGCCTCTATGGCCCTCTGTCCAGCTGGGGAGAGATTGCGGTTGGTGAGTCCAGGCATACGGCTTCCTATCCTGGAAAATCGGCTCTCCTGGGATTGCTTGCCGCTGCCATTGGTATAAGACGTGATGATGAGGCAAAACAATCAGCATTGGCTGAGGAGTATCAACTCGCAGTCAAGGTGATAAGCACCGGTCATCTCCTACGAGATTATCACACAACTCAGGTGCCCGATTCTGTAGGCGGTTTTACATACCGTACACGTCGGGAGGAGCTGATCATCGGCAATGATCGTCTCGGCACGATACTATCCAGTCGAGAATATCGCTGTGATGCATTATCCGTTATTGCTGTTCGTGCTCTGGATGGCGCACCCTATTCTCTTCAGGAACTATGTAATGCTCTGCTCAAGCCAAAGTTTCACCTGTATCTTGGGCGCAAGTCATGTCCTCTGGCAGCACCGCTCAATCCTCGTATCCGAGAGGCTAGAGGCTTCGGGCAGGCGCTTGATGAATATCCATGCAGGCCGCTTTACATTTCTAATCACTTGATGCAGGTCGCCCGAAAGGAAGCTGGATCTGGTGAACTGACCAATGCTCAGTCACTTGCAGAATTATCACAGGAAGATTGTTATGCCTTATCCATTACGGGGCAGCAGGTGCGTTACTATTGGGAGGGCGAGACCGAGGATCTGAAATCGCAACAGGTTCTCACGAGATACGATCAGCCACTATCCAGAAGCCGCTGGCAGTTCACGCAGAGGATGGAGAATCTTTTTATGAAGGAGGCTGACAGATGTTTTTCTCCAGAGTGAGGGTAAAACCGAATATATCTGAGTTATCGAATTTTCATAACTTACTCCGTGGTAATGGTTACGGAACTCATCAGATATTATTTGACCTCTTTCCAGAATCACAGGGCCGCTTTCTCTTCCGCGAGGAGATTGCTGGTGAACAGCTTCCCTATCATAAAGGTGCCAGAGGGGAACCGATCTATTACGTCGTTTCCAAAGACACTCCGATAAAAGAAACACCGCTTCTTGCTGCTGAAACCAAATCATATGAGCCCCTGCTGAACGCAGGTGACAGACTATCATTTAAACTGCGAGCAAATCCTGTTGTCGCACGCAAAGTGTCTGAGAATGCAAAATCTGTTCGGCATGATGTGGTCATGAATGCACAGCAATGTCTTTTATATGAACTGGCGAGATATGCAGGAGTGGGAGATCTTGGAAAGAAATCTGACTTGAAACGGCAAATTTTGGCTAACTGGCTTGTGTCTAAGAATCAAAAGATCTCTGAAAAAATAAAACAGACCATCAATGTCAATGAATGCTATCGAGAGTTTCTTGATCAAAGACTTCCTGATGAGAAGCTGTTTGAACTGGCATTGAAAGCTGTCTCTGCTTCAGCCCTTGAAGAATGGATGACAAGAAAGGGGGTAGCAAATGGCTTCAAGCTCGTACGAGATGAGAAACGGGGCACCCTCAGATTTCAAGCCGAGGGGTATCGTTGGCATGCTCTCCCTCAGAAAGGTCGTACCGCTGGTTTCAGTTGTGTCGATTTTGAAGGGTTGGTTGAGGTGACAGATCCGAAGCTCTTTGTTAATTCACTTTTCAAGGGTATCGGCCCGGCCAAGGGTTTCGGATGCGGACTGATGCTTGTAAAGCGGGTATGAGGTGCTGATATGGAATCAAGAATTGTTGTCTTTAAAGGAAAAGAGGTCAGAAGAACTCTGCACAACGACGAGTGGTGGTTCTCGGTTGTAGATATATGCGCTGTTCTGACTGACAGTGCTGATGCAGGATCATATTGGAGGAAGCTCAAACAGAGGCTCAATGAGGAGGGGAGTGAAGTCGTGACGTTTTGTCACGGGTTGAAACTGCCTGCACCTGACGGCAAACTGAGGGAAACGGATTGTGCCAACACCGAGGGCATCTTCCGCATCATCCAGTCCATCCCGTCCCCCAAGGCCGAACCGTTCAAGCGCTGGCTTGCGAAAGTCGGCTATGAACGGGTACAGGAGATCGAAGACCCTGAGCTTGCCACAAAGCGGACAAGGGCTTTGTACAAAGCAAAGGGATATTCTGATGACTGGATTGAAAAAACGCATGCGCGGCATAGCCATCCGGGAAGAGCTTACCGAGGAATGGAAGCAGCGAGGGATAAAGGGCGAGCCGGAGTACGCTATTCTGACATCAGAGATATCAAAGGCCGCTTTTGGGCTGACACCGAACGAATACAGAAGCATCAAAGGGCTTGAACGGGAGAACCTTCGTGACCACATGACCGACCTTGAACTGATCTTCTCCATGCTGGGCGAGGCCGCCACTACCGAGATATCCAGGACACAGAATGCTCAGGGTTTCTCCCAGAATAAGGTTGCGGCACACAAGGGCGGAAGAATTGCAGGCGAGGCGCGTGAAAAGCTGGAGGCTGAAACCGGCGGCCGGGTTGTTTCGGCGGAGAATTATCTGACCGAGCCCGAAAGCCGGAGGAGGCTGAAGAAAAAGGAATGCTGAGGGATGATGAACAATGAAGTCATTTGATCGCGATTTTCTCGAGCGCCAGGCGATCCCGATAGAGTTTGCCGGAACCCTGCGTCTGCTGGGTGAATATCGTGGCAAGCAGGAGCTCTACGCGAAGCAGATGCCCCAGATCCTGAACACCCTCAGGCAGGTGGCTATCATTCAGAGCACTGAATCATCGAACCGCATCGAGGGAATATTCGTCGAGGAGAAGCGTCTGAAGCCTCTCCTGGAAAAGGGCTCGCCTCCCGAGAACCGCTCTGAAGCAGAGGTGCTCGGATATAAGGATGTCCTCACCTGGATTCATACTGCCTATGACAGGATCGAGCTTACGACCGAAACGATTCTCAAGGTTCATCGCGATATGCTGAGCCGGACGGATCTTCCTGCTGGAATCTGGAAACGGCGTGATAACACCATTGAGGAACGCCTCCCTGACGGCCGGTGGATCACTCGATATGTGCCTGTCTCTGCCCATGAAACGCCATTCTATATGGACGAGCTGTGCTCCCGTTTCAATCATCTGTGGGAAGGAGGCCGGATAGACCATCTCCTGCTGACTTACGCCTTTATCCTCGATTTCCTCTGCATTCATCCTTTCACCGACGGGAACGGGAGGGTCTCACGGTTGCTCACGGTGCTGCTGCTCCATAAAAGCGGTTACGATGTGGTCCGATATATCAGCCTCGAACGCCTGATCGAGAAAAGCAAAGAAAGCTACTATGATGTGCTCAATCGTGTTTCTGCTGAATGGAAACGCACCGGCCACTCTCTTGTGCCCTGGTGGGAATACAATCTCGGCCTTCTGGTGGAAGCATATCGGGAGTTTGAAAACCGGGTAGGTGCAGTGCGGTCGAACCGTGGTGCCAAGACAGCCTGGATCGTTGAGACCCTTGAACACCTTCCCAACGAGTTTGAGATAGGAGAGATTGTCAGGGCATGCCCGGGTGTCAGTCGTCCCATGATCCGTGCGGTTCTGGAGGCGCTCCGCGAAGAAGGCAAGCTCAGGACTTTGGGAACCGGTCGCGGAGCCAAATGGCAAAAGGTGATACTATCCAATAAACGTGATAATAATCGTGATAATAAAAGGCGCTCATAATGGCCGAGCCCATTCTTCCCCCTTTGAAGCCGATCCCCATGAAAGACAGGCTTTCCATCCTCTTCATTGAGAAAGGGAACCTGGATGTGCTGGACGGCGCATTTGTGGTTGTGGACAAGAATGGTGTCAGGACGCACATCCCGGTGGGCGGCGTGGCTTGTCTCATGCTGGAGCCGGGCACGCGAGTGTCGCATGCTGCGGTCACGCTTGCGTCCAGGGTTGGATGCCTGCTCGTGTGGGTGGGCGATGGAGGCGTGAGGCTCTATGCATCCGGCCAGCCGGGTGGTGCCCGCGCGGACAGACTCCTGTACCAGGCAAGTCTCGCTCTTGATGATTCTGCCAGGTTGAAGGTGGTCAGGAAGATGTATGCCCTGAGGTTCAAGGAGGAGCCGCCCGAACGGAGAAGCGTCGAACAGTTAAGGGGTATCGAGGGCGTGCGGGTACGGAAGATGTATGAACTCCTTGCAAGGCAGTACAATGTTACCTGGAAACATCGCAGCTATGACGCTACCGAGTGGGAGAGCGGAGACATCCCGAATCGTTGCCTGAGTTCTGCTACTGCATGCCTCTACGGAATCTGTGAGGCAGCCATCCTCGCAGCCGGATATGCCCCGGCTGTGGGGTTCATCCATACCGGTAAACCCCAGTCTTTTGTCTATGACATAGCCGACATCTTCAAGTTCGAGACAGTCGTTCCGCTCGCTTTCAGAATAGCTGCCAAGAAACCTGGTTCGCCGGAGAGAGAGGTGCGTATTGCCTGTCGTGACGCCTTCCGGCAATCAAGGATTCTTCACCGGGTGATTCCGACCATCGAACAGGTGCTGGCTGCAGGCGGTCTGCCAGTGCCCGGTCGTCCGGATGAGTCAATAGAGCCTGCCATTCCCAACAAGGAGAGCATGGGCGATGCTGGTCACCGTGGTTGAGAATGCACCTCCCAGACTTCGTGGAAGGCTTGCAGTTTGGCTCCTGGAAGTAAGGGCAGGCGTGTATGTCGGTAAGGTATCACGCAGGGTGAGGGAAATGATCTGGGATCAGATTGAGAGAGGTATCGAAGATGGGAATGCGGTAATGGTGTGGTCCACGAACACTGAATCAGGATTCGACTTCATGACATTAGGCAAGAACAGGAGAGTCCCGAAGGAGATGGATGGAGTTAAACTTGTATCATTCATGCCTGAAGAAAAGGGTGATGAGGATGTTTTATGAAGCTCTGAACAGGGGGAATTTATTCGGTAGATTTTATAAGCAGCAAAAAGATGAGACAAATTGAGGAGATGCAAGAAGAGTGTTCCCCACGTGTGTGGGGATGAACCG
>Ga0116172_10004081_pt1 | contig 11993 bp, 9 predicted proteins | sample AD_UKC083_MetaG_FD_89799 | JGI IMG/M metagenome (GOLD analysis project Ga0116172, IMG submission 89799) | Active sludge microbial communities of municipal wastewater-treating anaerobic digesters from USA - AD_UKC083_MetaG | ecosystem: Engineered > Bioreactor > Anaerobic > Digestate | place: USA...
AGACTCCTTATCCTTGGCGGAATTGTTGCGCTGAACATGAGAGTCTGACGATCGGCAGGTATGTGTGAAATTATCTGCATGATATCGTCATAGAATCCAATGTCGAGCATGCGATCGGCTTCATCTAGTACCAGGATTTTTATCCTGTCAAACCTTACGTAGCCCTGCATCAGATGTGCGATCAGCCTTCCGGGGGTAGCCACAATCATGTCGGCTCCCTTCGAAAGGGCAATCTTTTCCTGTTCCCAGCCACTGCCGTCACCACCCCCATAAACAGCAATGGATGTAATGTTCAATGTATAAGCGATACCCTGGATCTGCTGATCGATCTGTAAAGCCAGTTCACGGGTAGGCACCAGTATTAGTGTGTGGGTCTGGCCGGGGCGTTCCTTACAGATGTTGTTCATTACAGGGAGCAGAAATGCAGCTGTTTTCCCTGTTCCTGTCTGTGCGGCGGCAATCAGGTCTCTGCCTGCCATAATAACCGGAATAGCTTTTTCCTGAATGGGTGTGGTTTCACTGAAACCCATATAATCAATTGATTCCAGCAATTCCGGGACCAGATCGAGCTTGTCAAATATCATCTATGTTCTGTGATTTTCTTAAATGCCTGAGATCGGGCAAAGTTAGTGAAAAATGCCGGAACAGCAAAATTTCACGGTATGTGTTGAATTATCAGTACCTTAAATCCGGAAGTGAAACCGGAAGAAAATATTTTATATTCTGTGATACTTAGAAATACAATAATACCAGACCGTAATAAGTTACAATCTTAAATAAGGCCTGGGGTTAATACACTTGTTGATATGACGAATAAAGATATCTCTAAGCACAACCGGTTGAAAGAAATATTTATAAAAGTACTTATGATCATTTTGATCCTCCAGGCTCTTGCAAGTTGTGCCACACAAAACGAAGCCGGGAAACACCGACAGGTTCCATGTCCGTGTGAATCAAATTTCAGAAGATGATCCTGATCTATGCTTTATATCATCCCAGTTATAAAAATAGAGTTGTCCCTATTCCCGTTTGCTTCAATAAATAAGTTTAATTTTATTATCTGAATTTCAAATAGGCAACATTAACTGGTTAGCTTAAGTCGTCAGGTCCATCAATTTGATCGTTAATTAATTAACAAAACATCAGCCAAATGAAAACTCTTACACGATTTCTTTTCACGGTGATAGTTTTATCATTGGTTACGGCTTCCTGCAGCAAAACCGATGACGGATCAATAAATACCGAAGGAGACTGGTCGGTTTTTGCATGGAACGACCTTGGGATGCATTGTCTGAATCCAAGCTATGACAAGCTTGTTATTCTTCCTCCATACAACAATGTTATGGTACAGGTTGTCAAAAGGGGTTCGCCTCCTGAAGTTATTACCACTGGGATCACCGTAGAGTATAAACTTACAGGCAACACTTCATCTTACAACAAAAGGTCATACGGGGGATTCTGGGATAATGCAATCAAGCTCTTTGGGGCCACACTTGCTCATGATATTGGCCTGAAGGGTAAGGGCTTATCGGGTGCCATGACTGCCGCCGGGAATTATTTTATTGCTGAAGGGATTCCTGTTGTACCGGTTAATGATAACAATACCTGGAATCCTTACCAGGTAGCCGAAATAACCGTAAAGGACGGGGCAGGCAAAATACTCGTTGAAACCAGAGCCACTGTTCCGACATCGGATGAGATAAACTGCGCGAAATGCCATGGATCCTCTGCCTTTGATGATATCCTGTCGGAGCACGATTCAGAGCATGGTACGACCCTATCGGCTGCAGCCAGCAAGCCGGTACTTTGCGCATCATGTCATCCGAGCCCGGCACTTGGAATCAATACCGGACCAGAGAAATATTTATCGCAGGTTCTGCACGGTTCACACTCAACACGGGGCGCATCATGCTATGATTGTCATCCCGGAGCAACCACTAAGTGTAACAGGAGCCTTGCTCACACTTCGGATGATGGCAATTGCACAAATTGTCATGGAGATATGGCAACTGTTGCCGCCACCATAACCGAGGGAAGAATACCCTGGGCAACAGAACCGGAATGTGCTTCATGCCACGATGGCGTCACAGGGGTAAGTACCGGATCGGCATTATACCGTAATTCACAGGGCCATGGCAGCATATACTGCAGTGCATGCCACGGAAGCCCGCATGCCATGTATCCTTCCCGCGAATCATCCGACAATTATCAGTCAAAACAATACCAGGGTTTTACATCAACAATCAAAACCATCGGAAGCTGTGGGGTCTGCCATGAATCATCGAGAGGTGAAAATGATCCTGGCGAGTTTGCTGAGGTCCACGGGGGTTCCAACCCCGAAAAGGAAATTGGCTGCGGGGCATGTCATACATCTATCTCCTCAGCAACCGCAAGCTGGCCGCACGCTTACACCTGGAAAGATACGAACTGATGAATCTCTCAGTCTGTTTGCCAGGATGGAGAACTATTGATCTCGGGATCAGGAATCAGAAATTTGGTTTTAATTCTTAATTTGGTCGTTCAAATTTCCGAACAGCAGGTGCCAATGAGTAATCAGCGAAGTCTCTCCGGGACACTCGGACTGGGTTATGTGATAATCTTCGTCTTTGCCAATATCATTGGCTCAGGGGTTTATAAAAAGATTGCCCCCATGGCCGACGGTTTACAGTCGTCCGCCTGGATACTCATTGCATGGGCAGCCGCCGGTGTGATAACTCTGTTCGGTGCCCTGAGCAATGCCGAGCTGGCCGGTATGCTGGCCGACACCGGAGGAGAATTCGTCTATCTTAAGAAAATCTACAACCGTTTCTTTTCATTCCTGTATGGATGGTCTCTCTTTACTGTCATACAGACAGCAACGATTGCATCACTGGCATATGTATTTACCCAGTCGCTCAACAGTATCGTTCCTCTGCCTGAATTGTTTTCAGACTGGCAGAATGCCACAGTTGGAGGTGTTTTCTTTCCCTTCCGTGAAAGCGGAATAAAACTTACTGCCATTCTGCTTATTATGTCACTGACATTGCTCAACATGTCGGGACTGAAGAGCGGAGCCCGGGTCAACAAGGTTCTGTTCTTCCTGGTCTGTGCGGGTCTGATGGTGATTGTCGTATCCGGCCTGACCAACTCCTCCCGGAGCCCTTCTGAAATCGCTAATTACAATTACCTGAAAGCAGATTCAGTTACTGTCTCATCCTTCATGACAGCAATGCTGGCAGCTTTCTGGGCATATCAGGGATGGGTCTCGGCAGGATTCATAGGAGGAGAAATAAAAGATGCCAGGCGAAATATTCCTAAAGGGATTGTCATAGGTGTTCTTGCGATAACAATTATCTATCTGCTGGTCAATTATTCCTATCTCGCTGTAATGTCAATCCCGGAACTTGTGAGTGTGCATGAAGCAGGAAATCAGGTTGCCGCCATTGAAATGGTAAGAAGCTTCGCGGGATCCGGAGGCGTATTTTTCATTTCATTGCTTATCCTGGTATCAACCCTTGGCTGCCTGAACGCAAGCATTCTCACCGGTTCGAGGCCTTATTACGCGATGTCGCGCGAGGGGCTTTTCTTTTCAGGCATAGGGAAGCTCAACAACCGCAATGTTCCTGGCAACTCCTTGTTCTGGCAGGGAATATGGGCATCGGTCCTTGTATTGTCAGGTAATTTTGATCAGCTGACCGACATGCTTATCTTTGCCGTTTACATTTTCTATGGTGCGATGGCAGCGGGTGTTTTCATATTGCGCCGCAGGATGCCCGAGGCTAACAGGCCATACAAAGCATGGGGTTACCCGGTCTTAACGGCATTATTTGTTCTTTTCTGTGCCGGACTCTTTATCAATACCATAGTTACGAGACCGCGCGAAGCCCTTATTGGTCTCTCGCTGATTATGGCAGGGATACCGGTCTATTTTCTTTTCCGTAAAAGATACAGGAATGAAAATAAAAATTCCGGATTTACCTGAATAAGTTTGATTTAAATCCTCTCTGGATTTCTTCATAAGTATCAGGGGACTCAGATTTTTTCGACTTCACATTTCTGGAGTTGTAACTTAGATCATAATTGCCGTGTTATTATTTTCTTATTCAGAAAATGAAGAACCTGTGATATTACTAAATAAATAATCAGAACAATTTGCCAGGATGAAAACCATCGTTGATCTTCTGGAGAACAGTGCACAAAAGTATGGTGACAATCCATATATCCTTGAAAAAAAGGATAAAAGGTACGAAGCTGCAACAAGGGAGACCATTCGGGATGGCTGGCTTTACACAGGTGATATGGGATACATGGATCAGGACGGATTCCTTTATGTGCTGGGAAGGTATAAGAGCCTTCTTATTTCTGATGATGGTGAAAAGTACAGTCCGGAAGGAATTGAAGAAACTATAACCGACAGGTCTCCCCTTCTCGACCAGATGATGCTTTACAATAACCAGAACAAGCACACTGCTGCCCTTGTGGTGCCGAACAGGGATGCATTGGCAAGATGGGCAAAAGGTAAAAATATCAGCATCACAGACGAAACAGGCCCGGCTTCCATTTTAAATGAAATTAAATCAGCGTTCAATCAGTATATGCCCGGGGGGATATATGCCGATCTTTTCCCATCAAGGTGGCTTCCGTCTGCCATTGCTGTTCTCGATGAACCATTCAATGCGGATAACAAGCAGCTGAACAGCCTCGGGAAAATGGTAAGGGCGAGGATCGTAGAAAAGCATAAGGATACAATAGAATATCTGTACACGCCTGAGGCGAAGAATATAGTTAATCCGGTTAACCTTGAATCAATCAGGAGAATTTTGATGCCTTCTTCCAAATGAAATTCTGACGATTTAAAAATTACCTCTATGGAAACTAAAACAAATGCAATAGTCATTGCAGTTTTTGCCCTTGCTTTACTTGTCGCTGCACTCATATACAAGGCTAAAAGCGACAGGAAAAGAAGATCTATGCCGTTAAGTTCTGCTGATGCTGGGGAAAACGGTCATGCTGAGGGAAAAGGACCCCGGCGCAAAAATAAATATCTATTGGGAATTCCAGGCTGGGGACTTGCATTGCTGACAATGCTTCTGGCATTTTTTGTTCTGATGTTCGTAGGGTCTTTTATTGCAGAATTGTTCGACATTCCTGATGATAGTGCTGCTGAATGGGTATTTTACATGCTCTATAACCTTATTATCGCAGGTGGTTGTTACTTTATATGCAGGCATAACCCCAAAAGCATCTGGTATGTACCTGTATTATCAAACCTCATCGGAATAATTTCGGCAATTTATGAGCCTAATTTCTGGATAAGCTCACTTTGGATTGTCATTTGCGGCGGGTGGGTGTTATCAATAATTGCGTCAATCTGGGGAGCCCGGACAGGAATAAAGCGGTCTGCTCCTGCCACAATATAACCTGACTATTCTTTGTTTTTAGTTAAATAGAGCGGGACACTATTATCGCCCTGATTACGGTAATTGGATTAATCTTCCGGTTTTATAGCTTTTTTGCAGAATATTACTTTCAGTGGAATTATAATCTTACTATTTTCATCGGGAATTTATAATCCTCTTTTCAGATGAAAAACCAGATCATTTCCTGGCTGAATAGAAAATTTCCCCGTAATTATCTGATTGAAAATCCGGTTGCAGGGGCCATAATAAATACATTATTCTGTTTCATTTTCATATTATTATACAAGCCACTCCAAACAAATGCATCTCCACATCTTAGCTTTGAACTTACAATGGCTGTCTATAGCATCGGTTCGGGGCTGGCGTTAATGCTTTTTGTATGGATATTAAATTTTTCTAAATGGTTCTCCGATATAAAGGAGTGGACAATCCTGCGGGAAATTGCTTCTGTCTTTCTTATTCTTACAGGAATAGGTTCAGTAGTCTACCTCATGGGGTTTTTTATTGAATCGCCGGCAGGAAGGCTTAATATGGAAACATATCTTGATTCTGTAAGCAGGTCCTTACTTCTGGGATTGTTCCCCTTTGTCTTTTTCTCTGCAATAAACTACAGATACCTGTCAGCAGATAACGACCAGTTCAGGGTAAAATATAACATAAATCCTCGACCGGAAAATAATGAGGAGGAGCAGGTTATAAAGATCAGTTCAAAACTCAAGAAAGAGGAGCTCAGTTTCTTTCCTGACGAATTCATATATGCAGAATCAGATGGTAATTATGTTGTGTTTCATATTCTGAAAAACAATGCTCTGAAGAAAGAGATCATCCGTAATTCAATAAGCAATATTGAACAGGAATTAGCAGAGATCCCGGGCATTATCAGAACCCACAGGGCTTTTATCGTGAATCTGAAAAAAGTTAAAAGCAAACAGGGCAATATTCTGGGTTACCAGCTCAGGCTTTCAGGGACTGATTCCGTTATCCCTGTTTCAAGAAACAATATCCATAAGTTCGACGAGGCTTTTTCCGTGATCCGGCAGTGATATTTGCCGTTCATCACAGATCCTTGCATTCCATACCAGAATAAAACCTGGTCATTTCACTCCGTAACAAATCATTGCCAAGTATCCCAGTTATTTGTGGACTAATATCTTATTGCTTCATTTTGCCATGGGTTTCTGAAAAATGTTAAATCAAATAAGATAATTATGGTAAAATTAAGTTTTAAAAAAAGGAGCAAAAGACTATTGACATTTGGGTTAATTCTTCTGGGATTCTTATCTGCCGCATCAGCACAGGAGAATAAAAGTTTTGTAATCAGGGGACGACTGCTGGATAGTCTGAACCGTGAGCCTCTGATGTTTGCAACTGTTGCTGTCCGTAGGAGCGCTGAAACAACATTTGTAACAGGCAGTTCTGCCGGACCAGAGGGATATTTTGAAACAGGATCGCTTGAACAGGGAAAGTACGAATTGCAGATAAGTGCTCTTGGTTATGAAAAGGAAATCCGTGAAGTTGATCTTAATTCAGATACCGATCTGGGTGAGATATTGCTTGAACAAAAAATTGCTCTTCTCGAAGAAGTAACAGTAGCCGGAGAAAGAATCAAAGCAAGAAAAGATGCCGGAACTACAACCTATTATATTAATGAAAAAATCTCCGGGATCTCGAATACCGGAACCGATCTTCTCGGTTACATACCTGGTATTCAAATCGATCTGATGAAGAATGTTTCTCTGAACGGCAATTCAGGTATAATGGTGCTTATTGACGGCAAGGAAAGGGATCTTAACTTCATTAACCAGCTTAATCCTGAAAAGATCGACAGGGTTGAGATAATAAACGATCCTTCCAGCCGATATGATAAAACAGTAACTGGAGTGATCAATATTATTTTAAAGGAAAAGACAGGCGAAAATTTCAGCGGTCATTTCTTTGCTGATATCCCAGTACTGAAATCCATAGTTTATTCCTTTCCTGATTTCAGCGCAGATTTCAGTGTCAGAAAGCTTGATTTCAATGTATCTTATTCAGGTGCCTTCAGCTATTTTGATATTGCTGAATCAGGCTTCAAAAAGACAGAAAGCGAATCAGGCCTGAGGGAACTTACTTCCGGTCAGCTTATCAAACAGAAAGACTGGTCGCATAGCCTTCACTTCGGAGCTGATTATAAACTGAATAAGCACAACGAGTTTAGCCTGTACTCTTTTATAAATCCATTTTCACGCGAATTTGACGGAAAAGTGGAGTATAAGTACACCGGAATTCAGACAGGGGAGAAAATCCTGAATTATACCAGAGATGATACCGATAAAAATCTGAATTCACACTTCTCATTATGGTACAGGCACCGATTTGACAAGCCGGGAAATGAACTTACTGCCGAAATGAATTACAGCAATTTCAGAGCCAGTAATGGCACAAAATACATAGCTTGTTATCCCGGGAATGAATATCCTGATGAGTACTCAAGCCTGATAAGGCCATTACAGAATTCGGTCAGTATTCGTCTGGATTATGCCTTGCCCCTTACTGACAGACTGAAATTCGATGCCGGACTTAAAACAAGGCTTCAGATAATGAATGACAGGATGCCTGAAGGATTTAGTTTTGGAGAGAATGTTTTTGCCGCTTATGGCTCGCTGGCAAGAAATGGGCTTAAGTATACATTTGTCGGGGGATTAAGGGCAGAAAGATCAGCAACAGGATTGAGAGGCAAAACGATATTTTCCGATATAACAATTCTTCCGCAAATGTCCGTCATCCGCAAGCTTACGGATAAACAGACTCTTGAAGTGTCATATAATGCCACCACTTACCGGCCGGATATCTATGAACTAAATCCTTTTACAAGTTTCGTTGATCCTTTTTCGGTCAGCAGAGGCAACCCTGATCTTGAAAGCGAAATCACACATAAACTTAAACTATCCTGGTCACGGTCATCAGGAAATAATTTCATTACCGCGGGTTTGTTTTATGAGGTTGAAAACAGATCGATAAACAGGTATGCCATTATTCTGGAGAATGGTAATGTTGAGTCTCTGATTTCCAATATGGGGACTATAAGCAAGTATGGAGCCCTGTTTTCAGGATCACTCAGGTTAAATAATCTTATCACTTTCAATCCCTGGTTCAGGATTTACAATATGAATACCTCCCTGAACGAACTTGCAAAGATGAATGATCTAAATGCAAGGGACAAAATGGTTTTTGAAACGAGTGTTTCAGCAATTGCTGCATTCAGACATGGCCTTGCCTTTTCATTTCAATTTCAATATAATAGTCCGGTCATCGGGATGCAGTCAGATTATTTCAGCGATCCGCTCTGGATGATTTCAGCTGAAAAAACTTTCCGGAAAAGAATCAAAGTTGGAATAGTTTCTGCCCTGCCTTTTACAGGATCATTTACATATCAGGGTTCTAAAACAGATGCCGGATCCATTGTAATGCAAAATCAGGGGGATCTTAAGCTGCCTGCACTTCCTTTCTGGTTGAAATTCAGTTATCAGTTCAGCTCAGGAGAAAAGAATAAGCGGAATACTGCTTCCAGAGAGGATATCATTAATGTTCCAAAGAAGGGATTTTAGTTCAATCCTGTTCAACGGCCGATCAGAATGCAAAAAGAGCTATTTTTACAACTTGCAAGGAAACAGGAAATAAGCATCTGTAATCATGAATAGCCGGAAACCAAAATTCAAGAATACGATTCCATCAGACCCCGGTAGCTTATCTGATCAGAAATTTGGTTTCTTTAAGTGTATGAAGACTAATGTTATCATTTTCAGCATTATTATTTTGTCAATAGGTTGTTCCTCCCGTAATCACCTTAAATTTCAGGGGGTACCTATCAATGGTGACCTGACTGTTTTCACGGAAGAGTTGATCCGAATGGGATATCAGGCGGCTCAGACTGAAGAGGAGGATAAGATGAAATTTACAGGGAAATTTCTGGAAAAAGATTGCAGCATCTATCTTTCTACCACCAAAGAGAGTCATACTCCTTATATGATAAGGGTAGATTTGCAGGAAGAACCATACGACTCCCTCAAAATAAGTTATGAAAGGCTAAAGGAATACTGTGCTTCAATTTTGGGCCCGGGGGCAAGCAAGTACCAGCAGTTCAATAATTCAGCCAGATTCCTGTTCAATGAGCCAAAACTTGCAAGGGACCCGAAAAATGGAGATTTTACGCGGTATCTTGGCCGTGCCGGGAATGTATACCTTGAAGTGAAGTTTGATTACCTCTCTATTACATACCTTGACAAAAAGAACAGTGAACTCTCAGTGGTAGAAGGCGGAAAGGAAATCAATCCTGAGAATGGAAAGGAATACTAGCTTCCCTGCTTTTAAATGGAACCCTTCTTAAAATAAAATATCCAGACAAATAACAGCTTAATATGTTAATTTACTATATATTACAGCTCCTGCTGTTTGTGCCGGATGCAGGAATGATTCTTTTCCTTCTTCCTGAAATCACTGCCTAGTCCTTCACGCATCGAACGGCCATCCCATTCCTTTTGTCATAATTATTATCATCAACAAAAACAAAGTCATAGTAAAGCATAATGTTATTTGCCCGGTCCGGGTCAGTCTCTGTAGATGTCCACCAGTATCCTGCCCAGCCGTAACTCATGGTGCTTCCAATCTCATTGATCCTTCCGGAAGGAAGACCAGTCCAGCCTGATTCATTTGTGGCTCCTGCATTCGGGACTTCCCAATGGCTTGTTCCGGCTTCCTTCATTTTTCCTCCCGTATTTGTTGCTCCATCAAGAAAGTCAATCAGGTCAGTGTATTCACTATAAGCAGGGACATGCCATCCTGTGGGGCACAATTTCCCGGTTGAAATCGTATACCAGTTATACATAGCTCCGCAAATATCCTTGTAGACTGCAGGAGAATCAGCGTACCAGGCATGAGCCGGGGTTGAAAGGGCTGTCCAGTCCTGCGGATTATCAACAAATGGTATGGGCCCGCCATCATTATATTTAGTAGTTTTCAGATTCTCGGCCATCCAGGTCTGATCACCTATTATAACGGTTTTGTAAACATTGCCTTCCACATCCGTTACCGAACCATATTCAATACCCGGATTGAAGTTTATAGGACTCAGTCCGTCAGCTGTTTTAAATGCAAGCTCATTACCATATGTTGTTCCTGTTTCTGTTGTAGCATAAGCCCTTGCAAAATAATCCGTACCCGGCAGGAGACCGGTAAGAAAACTGTCAAATGATCCCTCTCCTGAACCATTTTCATTATGCCAGCCATCAATCGACGGACCTGATTCCGTTCCCCAGCAGACACCCCTTGATAAAATTACTGAACCCCCGTTTGCATCGACACTGCTGCGTATCACAGCTTCTGTCTGACCAACGTTAAAAACATCGTCTGTCGTAATGACAGGAAATACCTGAAGGGTAGTGAAAGTCAGCTCATTCCCGTACGATGTCCCAAGACTGTTGGTAGCCCAGGCTCTGACATGATAAGTGGTCCCAGGAGTCAGTTCCGTGATTATAGACGAAAAAATACCAGTCCCTGATCCATCGCTTGTCTTGCTATCCGAAAATGAAGGATTGGGATTAATGCTCCAGCAGATCCCCCGGGAAGTTACAGGTGTTCCACCGTCACTTGAAATATTACCTCCTGATAGTGCAGCTTCGTGAGTTATTTCTGTGATCTCAGCTGTATTGAGTTCGGGCAGTACAGCCTGGGGAGTTTCAAATGTTACTTCATTACCATAGGCAGTTCCATTGTCACTAACCGCATATGCCCTGACATAGTAAATTTTTCCGGCTTCAAGTCCGGAGAGCAGACTGACAAAGCCACCTGGTCCCGTACCATCAGATGTGTGCGGGCCAGCCAGCACCGGGTTTGCAGAAGTTCCGAAGCAGACTCCCCGTGAGGTTACTTCTGCTCCTTCATCAGAAACCACATTACCTCCCGATACAGCTGTATTCGCGGTAATTTCCGTAACAGGTTCGGTGGTAAGTACCGGAATCCCCGGTTCCTTTTTACAGCCATTGACTGTAAGGAATGCAACGGCAAAAATCACAATTGCCAGATAATCAGCTTGTTTTTTCATTTTTCCCGATTTTATTATTAAGATTTACTCCTGAAATCAATGTAGTTTTACAAACAGTCCCATGACCAGTACCTGAATTGTCTGGACTGTTAAGGTCGGTTACATTTTTTTCCTGCTCTTTTATGGCCGGTTATTCGTATTCAGAACTCATTTCATCGATACTGGAGTCCTTCTTTGGCACCGGAAGTTTCATTCCCCGGTTGATGAATTTCAGGGCTTGATTCAAATTCTTCCCTTACCCTGAAAACTTTGCATCCCTGAGCCGGGACCTTTCCGTCTTTTCAGAAAGTTCATAAAGACCATCGGGAAGGAATTTGAGGGAAATGATCGAGCCGGAGCCCTGGAAAATTGAAGAAGCCCTGATCATATTTACGTAATTAATTACGTAATTAATTACGTAATTAATTACGTAACTCCAGAATCCGCCATTTTCTTGCTTTTCCACAGTGTAACTTCAGGTCTGTAATTTTCAGCACACGTATCTGCCAACACTAATACCCGCCCCAACATCTGAC
>Ga0116172_10004086_pt1 | contig 11987 bp, 8 predicted proteins | sample AD_UKC083_MetaG_FD_89799 | JGI IMG/M metagenome (GOLD analysis project Ga0116172, IMG submission 89799) | Active sludge microbial communities of municipal wastewater-treating anaerobic digesters from USA - AD_UKC083_MetaG | ecosystem: Engineered > Bioreactor > Anaerobic > Digestate | place: USA...
CAAGTACTTGTTACGCGCCCAGGCAAGTAGTCTGGTAAATCCGGCGCGGCTGGTTTGATGGGCCAGCACCCAGGTTGCAAGGTCAGTGATTCGACGCGGCTATTGCACCGTCGAGCAACTGGTGTAAGGCTGCAAGTCCTGCGGTGTTCGTGGTGACCTGGAACAGCGTTCGTGGGGCATCGAAGTCCTTGGCATCACCCCAGGTGGACTGGAATGACAGGTGGAAGTGGCCCTTGGGTGTTTCGAGCGGACGAAGTTGCGCGACGTGGGCGAACTCACCAGATTTGTTGATAACGGTTTTCATTGATTTCTCCAGCCCCGTAGACATTTGAGTAAAACGTCTGTGCAGCACGGGGGTGAATCTGCTCGGCGTTTTAGCAGTCTTTAACGCCCCTGCAATATCCATAAATCGGGCGGTTGGCATTTGAGTGCCGACAAGGTAATTTTACGCTTGTTTTAAGCTTCCTGAGTGCATAAAACCATGGGGTCAGGAAATTGCCTACCTCGGTACTTGGACAGATTCAAGAATCGATCGGATCGATATTCTGGCCACTCCACAGCGGTCACTCATAGCAGTAGGTCTCGGTCAGCTTTCTGGAGTTGATTGCACCAACTTGAGCACCCGTTATTGGCCATGAGCCGCAATTGGGGTTTGATGCCAGTAAGCAGTCGTCCGGCGAGCCCAATTCTCCATTCCGGTCATTCGCTCTGAAATATCCGACTGTCTAGCTGGACGATATGACGTCTAACGAATAGCCCAGCATCTCCGCATCAAACTTTCTATTCTGCAAGTCTCAGTACCATTTCTGCAGAGTAAGCGGAACTTGTTTCTGCCCGTCACCCATCGCGATAGTCTCCTTAGTGCAGTTTGCTTATCCCTTACAGGTCAATGGCGAATCGTCTGCACAATGAGCCGACTCGAGACAGGCTTCATGAAGCAACTCTTAACGATGAGTCCATTCTCTTGCGCTACAGTACGTGCCGTTTGCATCATCTGCGGGTCTGAGCTCATCAGAAGTACGTCACCTGAATACTTCTGCGCAATCAGCTTATTCAATACCTCAAAGCCATCACGTTCTGGCATGTAGATGTCGGTCAAAACGAAGTCAGGCATTGCCGACATTCGCTCAATCACCTCAATGCCCTGTTTTCCATCGCGTGCCGTTATCACGTTCATGCCCGTGCTTTGCGCAATTTCAGTGCGTAACGTTTCCCGAGTAGGCTCATCGTCCTCCACGATCAGCACAGTCTTTGACCTAATCCCGCGCGGCGATACAGGTACGGCGGCTCCTTCTTGTGGTTCACCTTCGACAGTTTCGCCCCCGCTATCTTTGCGGGACCAGACCTCCTTAATATGCAGTATCTCGGGGAAGCAAACATTGAGTACTTCCACAAGCTTAGGATCAAAGTGGGTACCGCTGTCGGCGTTGATTCGTTCTAAAGCGTGTTCCACCTCCCACGCCTTCTTGTATGGCCTTTGCATGGTCAGCGCATCAAAGACGTCTGCGATTGCAACAATTCTGGCGGACTGCGCAATGGCTTCTCCTGCCAAGCCATTTGGGTAGCCACTACCATCCCACTTTTCGTGATGCCCCATAGAAATCTCTGCGGCGAGTTCAAACACCGGTGCATCACTCTTTGACAGAATGTCATAGCCAATCTGGGAATGGGTCTTCATGACAGCCCATTCTGCGGGATTGAGGCTGGCGGGCTTTCGCAATATCGCATTGGGAATTCCGATCTTGCCCATGTCATGCATGGGAGCAGCCAACTCTAAGAGCTGACATGCCGCGTCGTCCCACCCGGCGTGCCTCGCAATCACGCTGGCGTATTGCGCCATGCGCCAGATGTGAACCCCCGTATCGTTGTCATTGAAGTGACCGGCCCTGCCCAGCATCGCAATAGCATCCTTGTGGCTTCGCTCTAGCTGCGATGCGCGCACCATCGTCAAGTGATTGCGCACGCGCAGGCGTACCAATTGTGGATGTAAAGGTTTGCTGATGTAATCGATGCCCCCCAGTTCCAGACCAAGCAGTTGGAAATCAGTTTCCTTGCGGGAGGTCACGAAGATGACAGGAACATTTTCAGTAAAGGGATCTGCCCTAAGTCGTTGACATACTTCAAATCCATTGATGCCTGGCATCTCAATGTCCAGCAGCACCAGCGCGGGACAGGTTTGCTTTGCCAATTTGAGGGCGTCGACCCCGGTTTTGGCAAACATCAACCGGTAGTCGGGCTCTAGTATTTCCTTTAACGCCAGCAGATTGGTTGGCTCATCATCGACGATCAGTATGGGTCCGTTGGGCATGGTGTACCTCCTTTGGAAACTTGTTTACCGAGAGAATCCAGAAGTTGGGCGACCAAACTGAAGTCAAACGCCTCATTTGCCGCACAAATTGCTTGCAGCCTTTGCGCTCCCAGTCGGTCTTCTAACTTTTGCAATGTGGGACGCAATGCATCAGGATTGGCTTGCATGACTTTTTCCTGCGCCGTTGTCAGGAGTGCTTCAACTGGAACAACTTCAACATCGGCAGGCACGGCTGTCTCGTCGCCTGAACTGACTGAGCCAGCTACAAATGCTTCAATGGCCGCTAGCGACTCCAGAAAGACTGCCGACAGCTCTTTGAAGAGGCATATTTCAAGGCTGGCATCGCCATGGACAGGATTCTTTGTCTGTGCCTCAAACCTCCTCAGCACGCCAGCCAACGCATCCAGTCCGAGGTTGACTGCGGCACCGCAGACCTTATGGGCAAGAGCTGCAGACTCGTGGGCGTTGGCAACGCGCAGTCTGTCCAAAAGGTCGGAGTATTCTTTTGCAAAGCGCGTTAGGTAGAGCTTGCGCTTTCCTTTGTCCCTAAATATATCGCTCTCATCACGAAGAATTGGCGTCTGAACTCTATCGTTCGCCTCTATCAGTGACGCAGTGGAGTTGAATCCAGGCTTGGTGTCATGAGTTTCATTCGAGGACGACTTAGGCATGCGGGTACAGCGCAGGATTGCGTCAACCATGGCGGTCACATTGAAGGGCTTGGGAATAAAGTCATTCATTCCAGCTTCCAGGACTGCGCTGCGATGGGTGTGAAACGCACCTGCAGTGAGTGCAATGACCGGAAGGCTGGCGAGCTCACTTGTTTGCCTAATCAATCGCGTCGCCTCCAGTCCGTCCATGACGGGCATCTGGACATCCATCAAAACGATGTCACACACATCACCTCCATTGCGCAGAAGGCTTAAGGCGTCGAGCCCATTGACCGCCGTTGACACTTCAGCGCCTTCATCCAACAGGATGTTCTCCGCAATTTCCAGATTGAAATCACTGTCGTCCACCACCAGGACCCGAATCCCTGCCAGTCTGGCAGCACTGGCTGAAGGTTTCTGGAATGACTTGAGTTGTCCCTTTCGAGCCTTGACTTCCATCACCGCATCGAAGAGCGAAGAACTGGTCACTGGTTTGGTCAGTACCCCGTCAACCTCATCAAAGTGTGGTTTGTTTTGCAGTGTTTCGCGGTCAAATGCCGTCACCATGATGATGATCGGTGCAGCGTCTGGCGCATTCCCTTGGCGAATCCGGTGTGCAGCCGTCAAGCCATCCATGGAAGGCATGCGCCAGTCGAGCAAGACAACGTCATATGGCACATGCCCATTGCGCGTGAGCAACTCCACTGCCGTTTCGCCAGAATCAACCGCTTCAATCCCCCATCCGAGACTGGACGCCGTTGCTGATAGAACTTCCCGCGCATCGGCGTTGTCATCGGCCAACAGCACACGTTGGTGCACCATTGCCGGGCTGGAACTGTCGGTTGCTTCGCTGGTCGGAAACGAGACTGTGAACCAGAATTCACTTCCCTGACCTTCGACGCTCGCCGCCCCGATCTCCCCACCCATGAGCGAGACAAGTCTGCGGCTAATGGTTAGGCCCAGGCCGGTTCCTCCAAATTTTCGGGTCGTAGATTGGTCAGCCTGGCTGAATGCGTCAAAGATGCTCTCGAGCTTGTCGCTAGGAATTCCCTGCCCCGTGTCCTTGACCGAAAAGCGTAGCTCCAGGTGTCCCAACGAGTCCTTGCGCCCGGTGTTCACGGTGTCGATTCGCACACTTCCGGTTGTCGTAAATTTCACCGCATTGGATGCGAGATTGATGAGAACCTGGCCCAATCTCAGTGCGTCACCAATGAGATATTCAGCCTCGGCGGGGGGTTGTGCCACCAGCACCTCAATGGGTTTTTCTCCAACCGCTGTTGAAAGAATCGTGGCCAGGTGGTCCATCACCGTGCTGAGCCGAAATGGCACGTGTTCAATGTCCAGCCGATTGGCCTCGATCTTGGAGAAGTCCAGGATGTCGTTGATGATGGACAGCAGGCTGTTGCCCGCGAAGTGGGCTTTGCGCAGCATTGCCAGTGCGGTGGGTGGGAGGTCCTGGCGAAGCAATAGGTGGCAGAACCCGAGAATGGCATTCATGGGGGTGCGAATCTCGTGGCTCATATTGGCCAGGAATTCACTTTTCGCTTCTGTGGCCCTTTCGGCCTCCAGGGTGCGCCGGTCCAATTCGGTGTTCAGTTGCAGCAGCGCCACTTCGGCCTCTTTGACTTCGGTTACATCAGAGACCAGTACATGAAAGCCAATGACGACGCCGTCCACTTCATCCGGTATGTAGTTCGCGATCGTGTATCCAATGGATCCGTCGGCCTTGGTCACTGAGCGTTCAAATCGTTGTGCCTGACCACGCAGCGCGCCACGGACAAAGGGTTCATTTAGCGCGAACAATTCGCTGCCAACAATCTCTGGCATTGTCATGCCCAACATCGATTCTGGACTGCGCCCAAACCATTGCTGATAGGCACGATTGGCAAACCGGCATCGCAAATCGGCATCCCAATAGCCGATCAAACTGGGAATTGCGTCCGTGATGGTTCTTAGAAAACGACTTCTTTGATCCAACTGTTCATTGGCTAGGCTCAATGTGCGCGTGCGCTCAAGGACCTGGCTTTCGAGCGAAGCATTGAGGTCAAGGAGTGCTTGCTGAACAGCTTTTTGCTCCGAAACGTCACGCACGGTCTTGGAAGCACCCACCACATTGCCCTTGGCATCGCGGATCGGCGACACGGTCACCGCCACATCGAATCGGCTGCCGTCTTTTCGGCGCCGAATGGTTGAGAGGTGCGGAATGCCTTGTCCGCGTCCGATACGCTCAAGGATGGAATTCTCTTGCCCCCGCAGCTCTTCGGGAACAATCAGATTCGCGATCCTGCATCCAATGGCTTCAGTGGCTGTGTACCCAAACATGGTTTCAGCGGCCAAATTCCAACTCGTGACGACGCCGTTGAGGTCTTTGCCAATAATCGCGTCATTGGAACTCTGAACAATTGCTGCGAGCTTTGCATGCTCAAGTTGAGCCAAGCGACGACGCTGTCTGGTCAACCGCAGGACGTGAACGAGCAATGCCATAACTAAACCTGCAATTGCCCATTGCAAAGCGGCTTTGTAAGGACTGACACGGAAGTAGCTCTCGTCGAATTGCTTCTTTGTTCGAATCTCAACGGTCCATTGCCTTCCAAACAAATCCAGTGGAACCGACTTGACCTCCGCGCTGTGGTATGGCGGTGACTCGATGTCGGATTGGAATATGCCTACTTTCCCGTTTACAGGATCGTTATCCATCACGCTCAAAGTGACATCGTCCTTTGCGAAATAGACGTGTTCGATGATCTCGTGGATTTCAAGCGGGGTGTAGACCAGGCCGAAGGCAGCCTTCTGGCGTTCTTCTGCACTGGACTTGGATAACTTGGGATCAAATACCGGCAGAAAAAACAAGAATCCAGGCTGGTTTTTGCCGTTACTCTGAACTAGCCGTAGTGGTGCGCTCAATGTCGCGCGGCCGGAGTCGATAGCCAACTGGGCTGCCTGACGGCGAGCATCGTCGGAGGCGATGTCCAAACCAATTGCCGCCTGGTTACGCGACTCGGGCTCTATGTATTGGATCACCATGCGCTCACCCGCATGCGGTGCAAACTGGCGAACCCGAAAGTCGGGTCGACTTTCTCTTCTGGCAGTTTGTTCGAACGCTTCTTGGTCGCGCTCCTGGACACGCCGAATGAAGCCGTACCCCATAGATCCGGGAAACTCGGTTGCAATATCCCTAGATGCGCTGTAGGTTTGGAATGAGCTTCGGCTGATTCCTCGTTGTCCCGCCACCAGAACCGCCCCTCGCGCGCCCCGCAGCCCGTATTCGTACGTCTGAATACGTAGCGTCAATTGCTGTGTCACCCGATTGGTGATGGCCGCAAAATCGCGTTCCCGTTCTGATCTTGCGCTGGCGTCAAGATCCAGCCCTTCGTACACCCCGCAAGCGCAAAGAAGCAGAAAGGTGCCAAGCGGCCACATCACATTTTTGGCATTCAGTTCCACACAACCTCCGATTCGTGGGTCAGGAGAGTGGTGATCCATGCCAACGTGGCACTCGGCATCACGCAACGCAACTTAAGAATAGGACGTTGGAATCCTTTCGGATATCGGGGAACTCGGAAATTCGACTTCGAAAAACCTTAGTCGAACCCTAAGGTTCTATGCAGTGACGATGCCACTTCGAACCGCGTAGCGAACCAGAGACGCAATGTCGGTCAGATTAAGCCGCTCTAAAATCGCTTACCGATGCGACTCAACGGTCTTGACGCTCAGGCTCAGCTCAAAAGCGATTTGCTTAGTCGATGCACCCTGCGCAATGCGCTTGAGTATTTCAAGCTGGCGGGGGCTGAGTTCAGTCTGCGGCGGGTCAATTTCGGCGACTGGCTGCTTTCGCTTGATGAAATGGGATGAAACGCCGCTGGAAAACCACAAGGAACCTATGCTGACTGTTTTGAGTGCAAGTTCAAACTCCGCTGGATCAGATCCTTTGAGTACATAACCCTTTGCGCCGAGCTCGATAGCCTTGAACACATGCTCTTCTTCCGAATGCATGGACATGACGAGCGTGCGGGTTTCTGAGCTCACCGTGCCGAACTGGACAAGGCAATCGTATCCATTCATGCCGGGCATCTGAATATCGAGCAACACAATGTCCGGCTGCAATTCGGCGGCAAGTCTGACTGCGATCATCCCGTCATTGGCCTGTCCAACAACTTCGAAACCTTCGATCTCTTCGATCTCTTCGATCAAGAAGGCTATCCCAGCGCGAACGACTGGGTGGTCGTCTACGATGAGGACGCGCATAGGCTTATTCACTTTGTCTCTGGTGATGGCACAGGGATAGTGGCGACAATGTTACATCCACTGCCGACGGCACTCTCTACCAACAGGCAACCACCCAGCGAGGCGATTCGCTCTTGCATGCTACTAAGACCGTAATGTATCCTTGTTCGCTGCGATTGGGCCTCTATGGGGTCAAACCCAACGCCATCGTCTTGGACTGATATTTTTAGCTGATTGTTTGCCGCCCTGATCTCGACAGACAACTTGCCAGCTCTGGAGTGGTGCACTGCATTTGAAATCGCCTCCTGTACTACACGCAGGCCATTGAGCTCGACATCAGAGGGCAATCGCATTTGCCCCAAATCTTCAACAAGCTGGGTCTCGATGGCGGAGATGTGACGAATACCAGCGAGTTGCGACTTGATTGCTGCAACCAAACCAAACTCGTCCAGGAGTGCTGGTCGTAACCCTTCCATAATCCTGCGAAGACTTGAGATAATTTCTGAAGTCATCTGCATCGCGCTGCCAATATGGGTAATTAGGTCTTGTTCGCTTACCTTCCTGCGAATGACTTGGAGGTGGAGGCCCAGGCCGGTCAACATTTGCCCAACATCGTCATGTAGTTCGAGGGCCAGTCTTTTGCGTTCCGCTTCGACCTGTTGACGCTCGAACGTCCCAAGTTCGCGCAAAATCCGATTCATTTCCTCGGCTTGCATTAGCAAACTGTGCTCAGCAGCCTCTAAACGCTCAGTCTTCTCCTGTAGCAAGGCACTGACTTGTTGTGAAAGCTCTTTGAGTTTTCGCTCTGTACGCTTTTGTTCAGTGATATCCCTAACGATCTTTGAAATCCCAACAATCGCGCCAGAATCGTCGAGTATTGGAGAAAGGCTGACCGACACTTCAATCTGACTTCTTGAGTCGCACAGACTCAAAGTGAGAAACGTGCTGGCCCTGAATGATGCGGCTCAGCAGGTGATCCTCCTCAGCGACCCTGTCGTCAGGAAATAGACACAAAATGCGTTGTCCAATCACTTCAATGGCCGAATAGCCAAAGATCGCTTCGGCCATGGAATTCCAACCGGTGATGGTGCCGTCAATAGTCTTGCTAATGATGGCGTCGTTGGAATTTTCAACGATTGAACGATGGAGTTGTGCCGCTCGGTGAATTAGCGAGCGCTCCCAACGCGTCTGCGACTCTGTGCGACGCCTATTCCAAAGGTTTGAATCAACGATCCACTGAAGAACGGCCCATACTTCCCCATAGAGCGGATGGACAAACTTGTTGACTCGTGATTCGGTCACAACAAGCGAACCGTCCTTCTTTTGATTGGAGAGTATTCCATTCCATGCGGCGTTCTGATTCAGTGCCAAAAGTATTGAGGTATGTAATTCAGACTTATCTGCATCACTTCCAGCGTTAATGATGGTGACCTCGCGCCCAATAAGTTCCCCTGGCTCGTATCCGAACATCGCCTCGAACACTGCGTTGGTATAGAGAAATCTTCCCTTTAAATCAACTAACGCAAGACCTTCGAACGCCGATGAAAGCGCATGTGCCATGAGTTCGGAATGCGCTTCAGACTCTCGTATTTCTGTTTCGTCTGCAATAACACCGATCATTCGCAGGGGATTTCCATCGCCGTCGCGCTCGATTACGCGCCCCTTGCCACGAATGTAGCGAATTGATCCATTCTGGCGAACCATGCGATAGAAAATATCGCTCATCTTCGTTTCACCACGCAAATGGGCATTCATACTGTCCATGACAACCGCCCGGTCCTCGGGATGCACGAGCTTCTGAAAGAACTCAAGGTCAGGAGTGACCTGCGCGGGCTCGTACCCCGTCATACGGTAATACTGGGGTGAAAGGTAGGCACGGCCAGTTGTCAAATCCCAGTCCCAGACGCCTTCATCCGCAGCGGTCGGTGCCAACTCAAGCCTTTCCTCAAGTGCAAAAGGACTTGAGTTGCTTTCCATTTTTGGCATTGATTTATCGTTTGTCATCCTGAAGGTGGTCAGCACCAAACAAGCTAAATTAGCTGGCGGGCAGAATAATCTGGCTAGAAACTTGGTACATTGTCTGGCTCAATTCCCTTCTGGCGCTAAGGGGCAATGTGATGATACAGGCGGCTGGGCTCACTGTTTGACTGTCAACTCACCTCTGGTTTTGTCGGACCAACTTGAACGACTGCTTCACCGCTCGAGGCAGACTGGTTTGGGCACGAAGCCGCCGTGCCTATGCGACCTCGCCAACGGAACGACGTCGTGGAACATAAAGAATATCTACGGCCTTAATTGCTTAAATGCTGGCCCATCCGGTGTGTCCATTTGTTGAACTAAAAAGCATCCAAAAAAACCTGCTTTTTCGTACATTTTTCGTACTTGCCCATTTTTTGGGCAATCAAGAATCTTCAAACAAGCAATAAAAAAGCCCCGGCTTCATTGGAGAAACCAGGGCTATCCTGTTGGTAGGCGCGATTGGACTCGAACCAACGACCCCCACCATGTCAAGGTGGTGCTCTAACCAGCTGAGCTACGCGCCTACAGTATTCGAGAGGCCGAAGTATAGCAGTAAATTTTCTTCATCCTGGCAGGGCTCGCCACAATTCATCGATACGCCATAATTGACGTTTACGTAAACGTCAATTCTTCATCAATCGAACGAACAAAAGGAATTCATCATGGACATTTCTGGCAAGGTATTCATCGTCACCGGCGGCGCGTCTGGCTTGGGTGAAGGAACCGCGCGCATGCTGACAGCCAAGGGCGGTACAGTTGTCATTGCAGACATGCAGGTGGAAAAAGGTGAGGCCATCGCCGCTGAACTGGGTGGCGCATTTGTCAAATGCGATGTAAGCCAGGAATCAGATGGGCAAGCTGTCATTGCCAAGGCAGTTTCTCTTGGAAAACTGATGGGTCTCGTCAATTGTGCTGGCATTGCACCCGCCGAAAAGACCATTGGAAAGAACGGCGCCCATAGCCTGGCGGTATTCAGCAAAACCATTACTGTCAATCTGATCGGCAGCTTCAACATGATCCGGTTGGCAGCAGAAGCCATGGCCAAGAATGAACCCGAATCAACCGGTGAGCGCGGCGCCATTATTTCCACCGCTTCCGTCGCTGCCTATGACGGCCAGATGGGTCAGGCGGCCTACAGCGCATCCAAAGGTGGCGTGGTTGGAATGACTTTACCAATTGCCCGCGACCTCGCCCGCAATGGCATCCGAAACATGACTATCGCACCTGGTATTTTCGGTACGCCCATGATGTTTGGAATGCCAAAGGAAGTACAAGACTCGCTGGCAGCCGCTGTACCCTTCCCTTCACGTTTGGGTACACCGCAGGACTACGCCAAGCTGGCACTTCACATTTTTGAGAACGACATGCTCAACGGTGAAGTCATTCGCCTGGATGGAGCAGTCCGCCTGGCACCTCGCTAAACACCGAAGCCATCATCGGCGGCGATCACTGCGCCGTTGATGAAATGACTCTGGTCAGAACACAGCATCACCAGCAACGCGTCCAGATCCTGGGGCTGGCCAACCCGTTTGCGGGGAAGCATTTGAACCAGCTTTTGCCCGGCCTCCGTTTGCCAATGCCGATGATTGATTTCGGTGTCAATGTAGCCCGGGCAAATCGCGTTGACGTTGATGCCAAAACGTCCCCATTCCAGGGCCATGGCCTTGGTCATCTGAATCACCGCCGACTTGCTCATGCAGTACGCACCGATTTGTGGCAACACGCGCAAGCCCGCCATGGACGCAATGTTGATGATGCGTCCCCCGGTGTAACTTCCCGGTGCAGTACCTTTGGCACGCGCCAGCATGCGCTTACCGACTTCCTGCGCCACAAAGAATGCGCCCTTCACGTTGGTATCAAAAATGAAGTCAAAGTCGTCTGGAGAAACATCCTGAATCCGCTGTGTGGTGCTGACTCCAGAATTGTTGACCAGAATGTCGATAGAACCGACTTCGGTCTCCGCATGGGCAACCGCCGACTTGATGGAATCGTGGTCGGTCACGTCCAATTCAATCACGTGCGCGTCGCCCCCTTCTCCATCAATGGTTGCGCGCAAGTCCTTGAGTTTCTCCACCCTTCGACTGGCCAGAACAACGGCCGCTCCGGCCGAAGCAAGCGTACGTGCAAACTGCGCGCCCAGCCCGCTCGAAGCCCCTGTGATGAAAGCCACGCGTCCCGAAAGATCGATGCTGTAAGCCATTTAGAGAACCCTCACGAATAAAAAAGTACGACCGTGCTATTGTGCCAAATCAGGGCATAAAATCAATTGAGTGCAATTGCCCCCAGCCGAGTTGTTAGCGCAAAACAATCTGACCCCATTATTGAACGAGACACACCATGACCAACGAGGAAATTCTTGCCCAGTTCGGACCGCGTGAAGCAATGGAATACGACGCGGTCGTCGTGGGCGGTGGGCCCGGTGGCCTGTCTGCCGCGATTCGCCTGAAGCAATTGGCCGCGGAAAAAGGCAATGACATTTCGGTTGTCGTTCTGGAAAAAGGCTCCGAACCCGGTGCGCACATCCTCTCCGGTGCCATCATGGACCCCATTGCGCTAAATGAACTCTTTCCAAACTGGAAGGAACTTGGGGCACCCCTGAACCAGCCCGTGACCGACGACGCCATGGTCATGCTCAGCGAAACATCCGGGTTTCGCATTCCCAACTTCCTGTTGCCTGAGTGCTCCCAAAACCACGGCAACTACATCATCAGCCTTGGTGCCCTCACCAAATGGCTGGGCGAGCAGGCCGAAAGTTTGGGGGTTGAAATATTCCCCGGCTTTGCTGC
>Ga0116172_10004102_pt1 | contig 11959 bp, 10 predicted proteins | sample AD_UKC083_MetaG_FD_89799 | JGI IMG/M metagenome (GOLD analysis project Ga0116172, IMG submission 89799) | Active sludge microbial communities of municipal wastewater-treating anaerobic digesters from USA - AD_UKC083_MetaG | ecosystem: Engineered > Bioreactor > Anaerobic > Digestate | place: USA...
ACGGCTATGGTTGTGATTATCGGGAACACAATCCTCTCGAACTTGGAAACCGGCCTCAGCTGCTCCATGACCACCATCCGCTCTTTCTTGGAGGTAAGAGCCCTCATGATTGGCGGCTGGATGATCGGCACCAGCGCCATGTACGAATAGGCGGCGATGGCGATGGGGCCTAGCAGGTGAGGTGCAAGCTTCGTGGTAAGGTATATGGCAGTCGGGCCGTCTGCCCCGCCGATTATCCCGATGGATGCCGATTCCTGGGGAGTGAAGCCCAGCAGGAGCGCACCGATGAACGTGGTGAATATGCCCAGCTGCGCCGCGGCCCCAAGGAGGATCGTCTTCGGGTTTGCGATGAGGGGGCCGAAATCCGTCATGGCGCCTACGCCCAGGAAGATCAGCGGCGGATAAACGCCCAGCTTGACACCCTGGTAGAGGTAATAGAGCAGGCCGCCCGGCTGCACCCTGTACGTGCCGTCTGCGAGGAGTTCGTTCGTAATCTTGGGCCCGTCCATCAGCCCTGCAAGGGGCAGGTTGGCTAGCAGCATGCCGAAGGCTATCGGCACGAGCAGGAGGGGTTCGAATTTCCTGACTATCGCCAGGTAGAGAAGAACACACGATACGAATATCATGAGGGCCTGCTGCCATGTGATGGCATAGTACCCCGTGGTCTTCAGGAACTCTACGAAGGCCTGCATGGGATCGCCCCTTTCAGGTGATTATCCAATTGTTACGAGGGCTTCGTCGGTGTTCACCGAGGCGTCCCTCGAGGTGTGTACGGCCTTTACCGTGCCGTTTACGCCGGCGAAGATCTCGTTTTCCATCTTCATGGCTTCCAGGATGACTACTACCGTATCCGGGGTCACCTTGTCGCCCACCTTCACCCTTACATCCTTGATGACTCCAGGCATCGGCGATGTCACGGCTCCGGCTCCTGCCGGCGCGGCCGAGGGCTTAGGGGCGGCCGCCGCGGGAGCGGGGGCCGGCGCCGGCGCTGCCGGCCTGGGGGCTGGCGCCGCTGCTTGGACCGGCGCAGGTGCATATGTCGCTGCTCCGCCGAGTTCCTCTACTTCCACCTCATAGACATTTCCGTTTACGTTCACTTTGAATTTTCTCAAGGGAATAACCTCCTAACAGAATTGTAGGGAGCCCGGCGGCTTAAAGCCTGCTCGCCATAATATCCCTGCGGCCTGCGAATGCCCACGAGTTCACCTTTGAGCCGACCTGCCTTACGGAGGTGACTACTCCGTGCACGCCCTCTGAAGTGAGGATCGCCATCACGGCCGCTATCGCTGCTACTTCACCCAGCCCGCCGGCGGCCGCTTCCTGCGCCGGCGCTGCTCCTTCCATCTTGGCAGGCCCGGCATCTTCGACGGGGGCGTCTTCGGAAAGGCTCTCGACCTGCTCGCGGATGCCGGCGCCCTTCGACGGGGTAGCCTTTTTCTTCGACCTGCCTTTGTCCACCAACGCGAGCCCAATCATTATGTACATGAGGAAGACGAGGCCGAGGAACACTATGAACATCCCCATGCCAGTCGTATATAGTCCAAGTTCTAGGTTCTCCATCTGAACACCTCCGTCCGCCCGATCAAACAGGCAGGTTGCCGTGCTTCTTCGCAGGGCGGCTGTCGCGCTTCGACGCCAGCATGTCCAAAGCCTTGGCTATCTTTATGCGCGTCTCTGAAGGCTCGATGACGTCGTCGATGTAGCCCCTGGAAGCCGCCACGTAGGGGTTCGCGAAAGTGTCGCGGTACTCCTCGATCTTCTCCTTGCGCTTGGCGTTCTTGTCCTCGGCGGCCTCGATCTCCTTGCGGAAGATTATGTTGGCCGCACCGTCGGGCCCCATGACTGCGATTTCCGCGTTCGGCCAGGCTGCGACGTAGTCTGCGCCGAGGTCGCGGCTGCACATTGCGAGGTATGCTCCGCCATAGCTCTTCCTTACGATGATCGTTATCTTAGGCACGGTAGCTTCGGAGTAGGCATACAGCATCTTGGCGCCGTGCCTTATGATGCCGCCCAGCTCCTGGTTGGTGCCCGGCAGGAATCCCGGCACGTCGACTATGCTCACTATAGGGATGTTGAAGGCGTCGCAGAAGCGTATGAAGCGTGCCGACTTGTCAGAGGCGTTGATGTCGAGGCATCCAGCGAGCACCTTAGGCTGGTTGGCTATTATGCCGATGCTCTGCCCGGCGACTTTCGCGAAGCCGACTACTATGTTCATCGCGTAAAGGGACTGCACTTCCATGAAGTCCCCTCCGTCGACGAAGCCGCGGATTATGTCCCTTACGTCGTAGGACTTGTTTGCCTCGGCAGGGACGATGGAGTTCAGCGCCTCGACAGCCCCGACCGGCAGCATGTCCCCTGTAGGGGGCTCTTCGAGGTTGTTGGACGGCAGGTAGGACAGAAGCTTCCTTATCATGGCGAAGGTCTCGTCCTCGTTTTCGCACATGAAGTGCGCCACCCCGCTGGTCTGGTTGTGGGTGAGCGCGCCGCCCAGCTGCTCTGCGCTTACATCCTCGCCAGTCACAGACTTGATGACCTGAGGGCCGGTTATGAACATGTTTGCGCCTTTGACCATGAAGACGAAATCTGTCAGGGCAGGCGAATAGACGGCGCCGCCCGCGCAGGGGCCCATTATCACCGAAATCTGCGGGATGACGCCCGACGAAATCACGTTCCTGTAGAATATCTGCCCGTATCCTGACAGGGCGTCGACTCCCTCCTGGATCCTGGCTCCGCCTGAATCGTTTATTCCGATACAGGGAGCTCCGGTCTTGAGCGCAAGGTCCATTATCTTGCAGATCTTCTTCGAGTGCATCTCACCCAAAGAACCGCCCATGGTCGTGAAGTCCTGGGCGAATACGAAAACCTGCCTTCCCTCGACTGTGCCATGCCCGGTAACGACGCCTTCGCCCGGCAGTTCCTGCTTGTCCATCCCAAGATCGGAGCAGCGATGCTTGACGAACATGTCGAGCTCTTCGAAGCTGCCCGGGTCCAGGAACCTCTCTATCCTCTCCCGTGCGGTCAGCTTTCCGCTCTCATGCTGCTTTGCGATCCTGTCGGGGCCGCCCCCCAGCCTGACTTTTTCCCGCCTGGCCGAAAGGTCCTTCAAGAGATTGTTCTCCGACACGCGAAATCACCCCTGTATCATAAGTCCTGGTATCGCTAACTAAAAAGGCAACTATTTTCACAATTAACTATTATATCAGAGCAGAGTCAATACTAACAATTGCCATAGGTGGGCAAGACCTGAGATGCCTGAATCAATTATAAGTGTACGGGATGCCACTTGTCCTGGTGTTGTGCACATTTTCACATACAAAGGGTGGAATCTTAGTGAGGGTCTGATTTGCACCTGGTGCGCTCTTTCATGGCGCGGGGGCGCTTCATCTGAGCAAGGGCCCAGACAGATGCTATAATCATAAAAAGACCGATTTGGAGGAAGCATGGAAAGAAGGATATTAGGAAGCACTGGCATGGCGGTAAGCAGGCTGTGTTTCGGGACCCTCACCTTCAGGCAGGTCGACACAGACCCGGAAAGAGGGTCAGACGTCATCGTCCACGCGCTGGATTCGGGAGTCAACTTCGTCGACACCGCCGAGAGCTATGGGACATATGAGCATGTGAGGCTCGCCGCCAAGGCAAGGCCCGGTTTCGTCGTGAATACCAAGTCCCCGGCCAAGACATATGAAGACATGTCGAAGTCGATAGAAAAGGCAAGGCGCGAGCTCGACATGGACACGATAGACAGTTTCCTCATGCATGGGTGCGGAGGCCCGAACGACGGCATCGCCGAAAGGCGCGGGGCGCTGGACTGCCTGCTCGAGGCGAAATCGCGCGGCATCGTAAGGGCGGTGGGGCTTTCGAGCCACTATGTCTCGGGCATAAGGCAGGCTGCGGAATGTCCAGACATGGACGTCTGCCACCCTCTGGTGAACTTGCTAGGCAAGGGCATACCCGACGGTACCAGGCAGGACATGGAAGAGGCATGCATGAAGGCACATGCCGCAGGCAAGGGCCTTTTCGGCATGAAGTCCCTGGCAGGCGGCCTCCTTATCCCACGCAAGGAAGAGGCCTTCGGCTATGTTATGGGCAGAGGCTTCCTTGACTCGATAGCGGTGGGCATGAACACGGATGCCGAAGTGGACCACAACGTTGCCATCTTCGAGGGCCGGGGGGCCGATCCCAGGGCCGCGGGAGGCTTGAAGCCGCAGGGGCTCAGGCTCTACATACTGAAAAGCTGCATCGGCTGCGGCGACTGTGTGAAAGTATGTCCGTCAGGTGCGATGACGATAGTGGACGGAAAGGCGAAATCCGACCCAGAGCTGTGCCTTACGTGCGGGTACTGCGGTTTCGAGTGCAAGAGGTTCTGCATCAGGCTTGTATAGGACATCAAAGGAGGATGCAACATGGCTGGCAGAAGGAAGCTTACTACTTTCGAGGCGGTCTCGATCGTCGCGGGCACGGGCATAGGCGGCGGCGTCATGGCGGTCCCTTACCTCGCCTCGAAGTCCGGATACATACCCCTGCTCGCAATAGCCGCAGTAGCGTTCTCAGCCGCGCTCCTTTTGCACCTGATGCTGCTGGAAGCTTGCCTTAAGTCCCCTGGGATGCAGATTCTTTCCGTACTGGACAAGTTCCTCTTCAAGGGCAACAAGGCGCTGATCTACCTTTTCTTCGCGCTTATTGCCGTTGGAAACCTGTCTAACCTCGCCGCCTATATCCTCGGCGGGGCTTCCGTCACGGAAGGGTGGGGCATACCTCCATTCATTGGAGGTGCCGTTTTCTACGGGCTGTGCGCCCTGATAATAGTCTTCGGCATAAAGTCCGTGGGCATCGGGGAGAAAACCGCGATGCTGGGCATGGCCGGGATAGCCGCCTATATCGCGGTCACCTCTTTCAACGGGACGGCAATGCCTCTTGCCTCCACCGGGGACGGGAAGGCGTGGCTCGCACTTTACGGGATGCTCATGTTCTGCCTTGGCGCATACCTGGCCATCCCTCAGGTCGTAGATGGGCTGGACGGCGACGGAAAGGCCGCCGGCATCGCCGTCGCCGCCGGTGTCCTGTTAAACCTCCTGATCACCGTGGCGATCGCCTTGTCGGTTATGAAAGTCAGCGACACCGTCACCAAGGTCGCGATAGTGGGATGGAGCGAGAAGATAGGCGGAGTCTCGGGCACCTTGGGGTCGCTTTTCGTATGGCTTGCCATGGCGACTAGCTTCTGGGGGATGTCTTTTGCGTTCAAGGACATAGTAATGGAGCAGTTCGGCGTCAAGGGCCACCTTTTGGCGTGGCTTATGTGCACGGCGCCAGCGGTGATGCTCCTGGCGCTCGGCAGCGGGTTTATTGAGCTTCTCAAGCTGGCAGGCGGCGCCACGGCCCTTATCCTGATATTTACGCTGATACCTGCTTTCAAGAATTCCAGGAAGCAGCAGGGCCGATGGAGCATCGGGTTCTTCGGCGGCACGTTGTTCCAGGTGCTGGTGGCCCTCGCTTACCTGGTAATGGCGGCAGGTTCGCTGATACCGGTCGACTAAGCAATACATATGTAAAAAGGCCATTGCGAAGGCCTGGAGCTGGAGGTAGGGAATGAAGGACTACGTTGAGCTGAGATCCGACACAACGACCCATCCGACAGATGAGATGAGGGAGGCCATGAAGTCAGCCCCTGTAGGGGACGATGTCTTCGGCGAGGACCCGACGGTGAACGCCCTCGAGGAGCTGTCGGCGCGCATGATGGGCAAGCAGACCGCGATGTTCGTGCCGTCGGGGACGATGGGGAACATCTCGTCGCTGCTGGCACACTGCAAGCGCGGGGACGAGGTCGTGATGGAATCCGAGTGCCACATCTATTACTACGAAGTAGGGGGCCTGTCCGCGCTGGGCGGGATGGTCCAGAGGCTCGTGCGCGGCAAGGACGGGCTCATGGACCCTGCCGATGTGGAGTCGGCGATAAGGGGCGCCAACATACACTACGCCCCGCCCGGCCTGATATGTGTGGAGAATACGCACAACAGGGGCGGCGGGACGGTCTACGACCTGGATAGGCTTGCAGGGATAAGGGACGTCGCCGAAAAGCACGGCCTTCCGATGCACCTGGACGGGGCCAGGATATTCAACGCGTCAATTAAACTCGGCGTCGAAGCGTCGGCCATAGCCCGATATTTCGACTCAGTACAGTTCTGCCTGTCCAAGGGGCTTTCGGCGCCCGTCGGGTCTGTTGTGGCCGGAAGCCGTGAATTCATCGCCAAGGCCAGGAAATACAGGAAGATGCTCGGCGGCGGGATGAGGCAGGCCGGGGTCATCGCCGCAGCGGGAATAGTGGCTCTTGAGAAGATGGTCGCAAGGCTGGCAGACGACCACAGGAACGCCAGAGCTCTGGCGGAGGGGCTGGCTGTAATCCCAGGTATCGAGGTGGACCTCTCGACGGTAGAGACCAACATCGTCGTATTCGACGTAAGCAAGCTGAACATGACATCCGACGAGTTCGCAAAGGAGCTCTGGTCAGAAGGCGTGAGGATGACTACAAGGCCTCCATATAAGCTTAGGGCGGTGACAAGCCGCATGTTCGAGGCCGGGGAGATCCCGCTGGTGCTTGAGAAGGTCGCAAAAATCAGCGGAAGGCATTCCAATTAGAGGATATGGAATAGTTCTGGATAATAAGTAATTGTTGGGAATAAAAAGGAGGGGAAGGAATTGCGCAAACTAACATTTCTGCTTTCTCTGGCGCTCATGATGTGCGCCGTACTGGGAATAACCACCGCAGCGACCCCGGAACCCAGGTTCCCCATTTACATGACGACCAGCGGCCAGGGGCCTGACGGGATGATGCTGGACATACTCATGAACAAGGCGATGGGCATACCTGTGAAGTTCGACACGGTGCTCAAAGCAGAGGACTGCCAGGACGTCAGGACCCTGATATTCGTCGTCGGCTACAGCGGGAAGGGGATGACCGCAGCAGGCATCAACGACGCAGGCGAGGAAGCAAGGGTGAAGGCCCTGGTTGAGCTGGCTGCGAAGAACGAGGCCTACGTGGTGATAGTCCACATGGGGGGTACCACAAGGAGGGGGGCAAGCTCCGACAAGTTCACAGACATGGCTGCAGTCGGCGCCCACCTTATCGTCGTAATTCCGGACAGCAACAAGGACGGCTACTTCAACAAGATGGCAGAGGCCAAGGGAGCGAAGCTGAAGGTCGTCGAGGTCCCCGAAGGCGGCTCTGTAAGGACGCTTGTCGCACAGGCACTCAAAGAAGAGCTGGCATCTGCGAAGTAAAAGCCCCGACTGATAGGAGGACCGGACGATGCGTAAGTTCAGACTGATACCGGCGCTTCTGCTCATGGCGCTTTTCGCGTCCATCGCAGCCGCAGCATCACCGGAATCCATGCCAGGGCCGCTAATCCATGATGAGAGGCCCGGCACCGGAGTGAGCCAGATGAGGTGGCTCTCTGATTACTTCAAACCCATCGCGGGCACCCCGGTCGACACCAAGGTCTACTTCATGGACAGCGGCAAGCCCGGGCCCACGGCTTTGGTGCTGGGAGGCACCCACGGCAACGAGATCTCCGGAATAATGGCGGCGACCCTCATCATCGAAAGGGGCACGGTGACCAAAGGAAGGCTTATCGTCCTCCCCCATGCCAACAACGCAGCCTCTGCGAATAAGGACACCAGGACGCCCATAGAGTGGATAAGACTGGAAACACCGAGCGGTACGAGGTCGTTCAGGTACGGGGCAAGGGACACGAGGGCCGACTTCCAGGAGCCGGACCCCGAGAAATACAGCCATTACCCGACCGGGCAGGAACTGCCTGGCAACGAGGCCAGGAACCTCAACAGGAACTATCCTGGGAAGGCAGACGGCACGACCACGCAGAAGCTCGCCTACGCGATAATGGAGCTCATAAAGGCTGAGGACGTAACCATCGGTATGGACTTCCACGAGGCGGACCCGGGAGGGCGCCTCGAATGGATGCTTGTGACCAACCCGAAGAACATCCAGATAGGTGCCATGGCGATGGTATACATGGAGATGAACACGGGCTTCACATTGAAGACACTTGAGCCTTCGTCTGATGTAAGGGGCCTCACCCACAGGGAATGGGGAGACTATTTCAAAGACCTCAACCCCTACCTCATTGAGACGGGCAATCCGGGTATGGGCTCGAACTCGATGACGGCAGACGTGGTAAACGACGCATCCCGGCCCCTTGGGCTTAGGGTGGCAGTCGCGTTGAACACCTTGCTTGCGGTGTTCGAAGCGGAGAGGGACCTGAGGGGGGATGCCCCGGCCTTGACAGGCCTTCCCAGTTTCAGCCAGCTTTCAAGGGAAGGCGTAGGCAAGTTCCTGAGATAAGGACGAGGACTACCAAGCGATACAGAGGCGCCATAATAGGAAGGGAGGACAAAAGTAGATGTACAGGAAGACCATGAGGGTTGTCATGACCGCGGTCATGATAGCGGTCCTTGCGATGTCGTTCGTATCCGTCAGCGCGGCTACAAAGCTGTCCGAAGTCCGCGGCACGAACGGGATGGTGGCAGCTGCCAGCAAGTACGCGGCGGAAGCAGGAGTAGAGATCCTCAAGAAGGGCGGAAACGCCATCGACGCAGCAGTCGCGACGGCGTTTGCCATCGGAGTCGTCGAACCTAACGCATCCGGCCTCGGTGGGGAAGGTTACGTAGTGGCATACCTCGCCGACCAGAAGAAGGCGATAGCGATCGATTACAGGTCGGCGGCACCCAAGCTCACGGCGGAGAAATATGCGGGCAAGTCGTTCTCCGGAGTAAAGGGATGGGACCTCGTGGCGACCCCCGGCCTGGTGCTCGGCCTTTGCACCCTTCAGGAGAAGTACGGAACGCTGTCTCTTCCCGAAGTGATGTGGCCCGCTATAAGGCTGGCCGAGAAGGGCTTCGCGATAACGGCATATCTGGCCCAGTCCATAACCGACAGCCTGGCGGTAGTGAAAGCCAACCCAGACCTCGCAAAAGTGTACCTCGACCCGATGGGGCTTCCCAAGGAAGAGGGAGAGATACTGACCAACCCCGACCTTGCGAAATCGCTCAGGCTGATCGCCGTGAAAGGCCCCGACGTGTTCTACCACGGCGAGCTAGCCGACGCCATAGAGGCGGCATCCATAGCGCAGGGCGGGCTATTGAGGAAGTCGGACCTGGAGGCTTATGTGGTGTATGAGAGGGAGCCGCTGAGCGGCACGTACAGGGGCAACCACTTCTACACGGCACCTCCGCCGGTCGGAGGAATCATCCTCTCAGAGGCCCTCTCGATCATGGAGAACTTCGACCTTTCAGCGAGGCCGCTGCTCGACCCTTACAACGTCCATATAATCGCAGAGGCCCTCAAGAGGTCTTTCGCTGACCATTACCAGTACTGCGGCGACCCTGCGTTCGTGAACGTGCCGTTGAAGGAGCTGCAGAACAAGGACTACGCCAAATTCCGTTCCTGGACGATAAACCCGTCCAAGATGACCCCTCTTTCGGAGATCAAGTACGGCAATCCCATGGAGTTCAGCGAAGCAACTGTGGTTGACATGGCTGCGGCCGGATATGAATCACCGAGCACAACGCACATCTCGGTAATGGACAAGAACCGCAACACGGTGGCTCTCACCCAGACTTTGAGCAGCTTCTTCGGCGCGGGCGTCACGGTGCCAGGCACAGGGATCATCCTGAACAACGAGAACGCCAACTTCGCATTGGCGCCCAACATCAACTCCATAGCGCCCAACAAGAGGATGAGGACCACCATAGTGCCCACGATCATGGTCGACGAGAAGGACATGCCGATACTTTCGATCGGAACCCCGGGAGCCGGGCGCATAGCCCCCGCCCTCACCCAGATCATCCACGCCATAATAGACCAGAAGATGGGCCTCCAGGAGGCAATAGAGGCCCCGCGTTTCCATGTGGTGAATTCCAGCATTACATTCGAATACGAATCGCGCATGCCGGCGGCGACCCTTGAAGGACTGAAGGCCAAAGGTTATACGATAGACCCCAAGAACATGAAGGGCGAGTATGACCTATACTTCGGAGGAGCCCAGGGGGTCTATTTCGATGCCAAGACAGGCGAGTTCGTAGGGGCAGCGGACCCGAGGAGGGACGGAGCAGCAAGGGGCTTCTAAACTTCCGACATATCCGAAACAGGGGAGCCCGGCTGGAATGCCGGGCTCCTTCATCCTGTCTTGTCGACTTCTATATGTCCTTGGAATACCACCTGTATACTCTGGAAAGCTTGCCTCCTAGGGCTTCGATCGCCCTCCTCGACTGCAGGTTCGTTTCCAGGATGACCGAGGCTTCCCCCTCCGACATGCCCTTCCTCACGGCATTCTCGACGACCTTGGCGTACAGCGCGGGGATTACGCTGGAACCCTGGTACTCCTTGATGCAGTACTGCATCATTAGCCTCACCCTTTTGATCGTCTTCCTGGCGCGCAGGTAATGTAGCCATCCGATCGGGAAAATCCTGCCTCTCATCTTGATAAGCACCTGGTTCCAGTCCGGCAGGGCCACTATGAATGCCACAGCCCTTCCGGTGTCAATATCCTTCGCAAGCCATATCAGGTCAGGATCGGCGAGCCTGGAAAGCGGGCCGGCCAGTTTCCTGAATTCCTCCCATGTAGGCATGTCGTTGTACCATGATGCGGAGAACGCCTCCGACATGACGGAGAAAATCTCTGATAGGCCCTCTTCCAGCTTGGACATCTCTACTTTCGACGGAACCACGTGTGCCCTGGCCAGGGCGATTTCAGCTGCGCGGGCGAGCCTTTCTGAAGGAAGGTTAGATTCAGTCAGCCTGTATCCTACGAAGTCGGCCAGCTTGGAATAGCCCAGGCCTTCAAGGACAGAGGCGTACCATCTCTTGTTATACGAGTTGAGAAGGACAGGAGGATCCTCGAAGCCCTGCACCATGAGTCCGATGCCGTCTTCGCCGTTCGACGGCGACCATGGGCCGATGAGCTTCCTGCAGCCCTTCTCCTTGGCCCATCCTTCTGCCTTCCTGATGATGGATGAAAGGGCCTCCTCGTCTTCGCCCTCAACGAGGCTGAAGGTCGCTATGGGAAGCCCCTGCTTGGCTGAAAGCGGCCCGTTCGCCGCCACCATAACCCTTGAGACGGGCCTGCCTTTCCGGTACCCTAAAAAGAATGCATGCTCCGACTCAGAGATGAATTTGTTGTCCTTGCCGGAGAGGGTCTTGATTTGGTCGTTGATAAGCGGAGGCACCCAGTTGCGGTCCCCCCTGTATAGGTCGAAGGCCAGCTTGACGAATTCCTTCAGCCTGCTTGTCGGAAGCTCCTTGAAAGTGAGGGCGTCCTCGTTTCCAACCTCTGGCATTTTTCCTCCAGCAGCGTATCGATTATCTATATTATCCAAGGACGGACGATTACTGCGGCAATTCCTTTACATACCACCTGTAGACCCTGAAGAGCCTGCCGCCGACGTCGATTATCGGTTTGAGCGACCTGATGTTGTCATCCCGGACGGTCCCTGCCTCCCAGTATTCATAGCCGCCTTCCGACACCCGTTCCCTCAGCCTGGAATATAACATGAGGAGAACCCCGGAGCCCTGGTATCCAGGATCGCAGAACTGCAGCAGCACGCGGACGCCCCTGATCTTCTTCCTAGCGCCTATCGCATGGATCCATCCGAACGGGAACAGCCTGCCCCCGATCCTCTTGAGAATCTCGCTCCAGTTCGGAAGGGCCGCCACGAATGCGACCGGCTCTGCGTTGTCCGCCCTTCGTGCGATCAGGACCAGCCTGTCGTCTGCCAGCTTGGCCAGCCTGTCGGCCTCCGGCTTGAACTGCTCCCACGTAGGGGAGGGCAGGTCAGGATTGCCGCCGACTGCAGCCAGCATGACCTTGTGGATATCCCTTAAGTCCCGCTCCAAATCTCGCCTGTTGAGCCCGGTTATCGAAATCTTCGCCCTTTTCTCCGCCAGCCC
>Ga0116172_10004103_pt1 | contig 11958 bp, 10 predicted proteins | sample AD_UKC083_MetaG_FD_89799 | JGI IMG/M metagenome (GOLD analysis project Ga0116172, IMG submission 89799) | Active sludge microbial communities of municipal wastewater-treating anaerobic digesters from USA - AD_UKC083_MetaG | ecosystem: Engineered > Bioreactor > Anaerobic > Digestate | place: USA...
CGGAATGTGCCTTCAGCGCAGTCACTTGTGCCGCACCCCACATCTTGTGCTAAAATATTCTTGACACACAAGAGTGCGTTTCTTATACTGCCGTCAACTAAAAGCAAGTTCTTATCAATCAATGACAGGCCGGGAAGGCTTTGTTCCTGCCGTATGCAAGGAAGTTGCACCCTCTCCATACAAGGCGGTGGCTGTCATTTGCGGCCCGCCCATTATGATCAAGTTTACCTTGCCGGTCTTTTTCGATCTGGGCTTTTACAAGGAAAACATTCTGACGTCACTGGAAATGCGCATGAAATGTGGCATCGGCAAATGCGGCCGCTGCAACGTCGGCTACAAATACGTCTGCTCCGATGGCCCGGTATTTTCCCTGGCCGAGCTCGACGAACTGCCGCGAGATTTTTAGAAGGATATTTTTCGGGAAAATAACCGGCACAACCGTTTCCGGTTTCCCGTATTATTTTAAAAATAAAAAGATCTGAAGAATGACAGACAGAAAAAAAATCATCATCACCGGCGGCAGCGGTTTTGTCGGCGGTGTTCTGCGGCAGGGGTTGCGGGATCGGGGATACGACATTGAGATATTCGATCCGATGAAGGGTTTTTGGGTGGAACTGTTGCGCCGCCGGTACCTGGGAGCATCCAACGCATCTCTTTTGCGGTTGGTATCTCCGGTGATCAGGAGGACCTTGGCGGGTATGGAATGGGTGCTGGTGAAATCCCGCATGATGGTTCCGGAGGCTGACGATATTTTGGATATCCGGGATCACCTGATCGATCGCTTTAGAAACAGCTATGCCGTTATTCACCTGGCTGCGCTTCCCCATCCTTTTGTTCCGGGGATGACGCCTGCGGATTATCAGAGAATCAATTATGACGGATCGATAAACGTATTCGAGGCCGCACGCGCGGCAGGTGTCAGGAAGTTTATTTTTGCTTCATCCGCCCAGATTTATAATATCAACAAACCGGCCCATATCGAACAGTTTCCCATTCTGGAAACCAATTACCTGCCGACCGTTGCCGAAGGTCAGAGCTGGTACGGGTTTTTGAAAGGAGAGGTTGAACGATATATGGCCAAGAATTGCACCGGCCATGACATGCAGTCCATTGCCTTCCGTCTGGAATTTCCCGGTGTCCGTTCTCTGTATCCATGGAATTTTTATATCAGCACCTCCGTTGAAAACACCGTCAGTGGCTTTATTCAGGCACTGGAAAAGGATATTCCCTCCGGTTTCGAGGCATTCAATCTGGCAGACCGGTATATTGATCCGGGGATTGTTGATATTCAGAATTTTCTAAAAAATTCATGGCCTCATATACCGAACCATACCACCGGAAACGAATGTCCGTTGAGTACCGAAAAGGCCCGGTCCGTTCTCGGCTATTCACCCCAAAAAGGTGGCACGTACTATTCCTTCAATGTCATGTGGTAAGAAATTTCATGATCTTGCCGGTACCATGATGATCCGGACACGCCGCATCCGCCCGCACAGGATTGGTGGTATGTTTCAGCATCGGTTTTTACCTCAGCCTGTCATCAATCCATATGTCCGGTACAGGAAATAAATCCCGAAAATTATCAGACATAGTCCGGCGACCAGGGATATCCTGCTTATGATTTTTTCGTTAATCATTTTTTTGCCGTAGTGCAAGACGATTGCAAGGAATAACACCCACAAAAAGCATCCCAGCAGGATCGAGAGACAGGAAAGAAAGGCGGATAAATTTGTTCGTTGATTCGTTTGTGAAGCGAGCAAGGCTCCGAAAACACCCGTCCACCAGACAATCGTCATCGGACTGGAAATGGCGAGTACATAGCCGGTGATGAAGGGGCTCTTCAACAGGGGGGCTGGCCTGTTTGGCGAAACGGGGGATGGATCAAGGTATTGTTTTGCGCTGAGAACGCCCAGATAAATTAAAATCAGACTTCCAAACAACCCCAGCGCTATTTTCAAAGAGACGATTTCGAAAAAGGAAATCAGGCCGAAAAAAATAAGCGTCAGATACGTGGCATCCGCGCTCATGGCTCCTGTTCCGGTCAGCAAAGCCTGTCGGAAGCCGGAGTTCAATCCGCGTTTGATAATTTCCAGATTGACCGGTCCAATCGGCGCTGCCAGCGTCAGCCCCAGCAGTACGTTTTGCAGTAAAGAATATTTTTCCAAAACAAACTCTCAAATGAAATCGATCTGATGTCGTGAGTCACTCAATAGCGGATCAAGAACCTTCATGTAATGAATAAAGCGGCAGTCAAATAAATTGCATTCGACCGGCCGGATATCGGCAATCGCGCGTTTGTGGCGAGGTCCCTCCCATATCTCACGGAAAGTATTTTTATAAATATTGCCGATACAATGCCGTGTCCGGCGATGAAGGTAATAACAGCAGAGAAATACATCCCCCTTGGCGTCTATCACGGTCTGAAGAGGCGTGATCCAGCAGCGGCAGCGGGCCGTAAGTTTATCCACGCCACCGAGAACTTTTAAATCGGGATGTGCCGCTTTTAATGAATTGATCTGCGTTGCCACGAGGTGCTGTTGCCGAGGGGTCAGTTTGGCTGTGCTTTGCCGGAGCGCTTTGAACTGGAGCGAATCCACCTGAAGATCTCCGGCCAGATCAAAAACCGCCGGGATGTCGTGCCTATTCATCTTCGAAACAAGAAACTTAATGCTGATCAGCAACTGACTTTTCGCCTGATGCCGCAGACGGATGAGATTTCTAATTTGGGTGATAATCGTGTTAAAATCGGCGCCCGCCGGGCGCTTGGTCAGAGTGTATGTATTCGCTGTGGCCGCATCCAGACTGATTCGAACATAGGATAACTCCCGGGCAATGGTTTGAGCCAGCTTTCCGCGAACATGACTGCCGTTGGTGAGAAGACCGATCGAAAATCCCAACTGCCGTCCGTATGTAATGATGTTGTCGAGTTGACGGTATAACGTCGGTTCTCCCCCACCGCAGAATTCGAGGGAGTCGACGCCCATGTTCCTGAGCTCCTCCAGAAGCTTTGATAAACGCGGAAAGTCCATATGACGGTTTTCCCGGCGGTTCATATTGCTGTACTCGCAACCGACGCATTCGTAATTACAGAAATAATTGGGATAGATAATGGCCATGCGCGGATAGGGAATGCCGCCCTGCCGGGCTTCCCGAGCGCGGTCATAAAGGGTGAATATGCGCGAAGCGTCAAGATCGTAGATATATTTCCCTGTCACGGTTTCCTCCAGGCCGACAGAATAAAAGCAAAGAATCTCATGCTCTCCCGCGAAATTTTCAGATGATCCTTGCCGTATAATCGCTTGCCGTACATGTAAGGGATTTCACGGATCCGGGCGCCGCTTTTGTGCGCGTAATAAAGCAGGGCGATCATGAAGGTGTTGCCTGAAATTTTGATATCATCTTTTATGCTTTCGTACAATTCCTTTCGGAAAGCGCGAAACCCGTGAGAGATATCGGTGAACGGCAACCGCAGCGTCCGACTGCAGAATCTCTGTCCCAGACGGGAGACCAGTTCATTGAGCAGAGGTTTTGTCCACTCCCGGCCATCATGATGTAAATACCGGGATGCAATCACCATGTCAGACGAGTTCATCGTCGTAACGAGTTCGGGAATGAATTCAGGCGTGTGACATAAATCAGCGTCCATCGTGATGATGAATGGATAATGTGCGCTTTCAATGCCCTTTCTCCATGCCCTTGCCAGATCGCCTCTAATCGGTTCATTGAGCTGCCGCAGGGGAAATTTTTTCGCCAATGCATTGAGCAGACTGTCCGTGCCGTCATTGCTGTCGCTGTCCACGACCAGTATTTCCCAAACGATATCCGCCGCGCTGCATGTTGATGCGATCCGGGGAATTAATTGTTCAAGATTGGGCCGTTCATTCAGAGCCGGTATGATGATGGATACTTTATTCATGGCGATTCATTTTATCGTTTGTCATTTTTCAGAAGATGATAGTCTTTCGTCATCATTAAAACGTTGCCGCCTGCCGGTATGGAGCGTGCTGCTCATAAAGGCAAGACTGTTCATAATTCCGGCCCGAAGACCGGCGCGTTTCAAATTATACCATAACCGTCCGGGCTGAAGATAAGCGCGTCTCAGCCCCCATGCCTGTAACCTGACCAGGTCCGCCGCTGTCAGGTCGTTGACCTCCATGACCGCGCTGCCGTAACGGATGAGTGATCCGTAATCGGAGCTTAAAAGTCTTGTCCCTCCCTCGCCGCGTAAGGCCATTTCCCGCATGATCGTACCGGGATAAGGCGCGGCAATATTTACATAGGGTTGGTCAAGATCTTTCAGTTCTCTGACGAACCGGAGTGTCCGCAGCACCGTTTCCTTTCTTTCGTAGGGCGCGCCAATCATGACAGAGCCGCGTGTCTCGATGCCGAAGGATTTCAGTAAATGCAAAGAAGCCCGCACAGCCTCCAGCGTGATACCGTTTTTCAGTGTTTTCAGGATTTCCGGATCGCCGCTCTCAATGCCGATATTGATTCTCACCAATCCGGCCTTGCGCAGCAGGGCGACGAGTTCTCTGTCCAGTAAATTGGCACGGGTTTCACACTCGAAGGTGATGCGAAAGCCGCGTGTCATGATGCCCTGCGCCAGTTTTACAATTCTTTCCCGGTCCGCTGTAAAGGTATCATCGTTAAAGACGAAATGGCGGAAAGGCGTGGTGCTGATGAGTTCGTCCAGTTCCTCCAGCAGATTTTCGGCAGAACGGTAACGCACTGTGCGCCCGTACATATCGTTTTGAGCGCAGAATGTGCATTCAAAGGGACAACCGCGGCTGAACATGACCGATGTGGTTGGCACCATTCCGCATTGCGGGACGCTCCATAAATAATTCATCGGCAGAAGGTCTGAACGATCGGGAAACAAGATATGATCAAGATTGCTTTCTCTGACCGCATGACCGGTAAAAATGATGTCATGGTTATCACGCATGACCAGTCCCGGAACTTTGGAAATATTTTCCCCGGATGCCAACGCGTTGATCAGGGACACGATCGTCTTTTCCGCTTCACCGCAAACGAGATAATCAAAGCAGCCTGAAGCATGAAATGCGTCTTCGCGAAGGATCGTCGCATGGGGGCCTCCCAGCAGGATGGGCCCGTGATATTGTTTTTTTAAGTGGATGGCCAGTTGCACGGCTGACGGATAGAGAGGAGATGTCGCGCTGATGCCTATGGCGTCCCAGCGGCCTGACAGGGCTTTCCGAACAACGGATTCCGCGTTGAGTCCCTGCGCTTCCGCGTCCACAATTTTGGTCCGATGCCCCGCCGCTTTGAGCGCTGATGCCAGATAGCAGAGTCCCAGTGGAGGTTGGAAGTTGAACCGTCTGGATAATGAATGGAATGGCCCGTAAATATGTCCCCAGCCGGGCGCGATCAGAAGAATATCCGACAAGTTGGACCTTTCATGACCCCTGACGGTAATTTCATCATCTCAACGGATAATGCGTGAGCGGTCACTTTTATTTTAATAAAAAGCTTTTCTTCGTTTGCGAGTATAAGCAAGCCTCTTTCTGATGTCAACGGGAAGATTTTCCCACACTCTTTTATTTTAACGTCACTGAGTTACACCGGATTTTTCCGGTAAATTTTTAAAAGTTCACGGGCGATAGCCGGGTACTGTGAAAAAGCATGGGTAAGATTAAACAGATCTGCTTACCCGGATCGGCCGAAATATTTTTCTGGTGCATATCCTAAAAAGTTCATCAACTCACCTGCAACGACAAAAGCCAAAGTGTCATTGATTTTTAGAAATAGGTATGTAATGTTCATTCATTATGACAGTCAGGCAAGTACAGGATGGTGAAATGCAGCAAAACGGTATATTTCAAAAGATCGTGAACAGCGATGATTTCCCGTTGCTGTTCGTTGTATTGCTGAAAATCATTCTGCATTTAATAACCATCAACCGGTATGGTTATTTTATTGACGAACTCTATAACATAGCGGCTACCCGACATCTTTCTTACGGTATTCTGGAAATGTCGTCTCTCGGACCTTTGATTTACGCGGGTTGGATCTTTCTCTTTGGTCCTTCCATGGCCAGCATCCGCATCCTGGCGCTCATCCCCGGTGTTATGACGGTATGGATGTCCGGATTGATCGCCCGGGAGTTGGGCGGCAAGCGTCCGGCGCAGATTATGACCGCTTTATTTGTCTGTCTCGGACCGGTATGGCTTGCCTTCAACTCTTTTCTGGGCTGCGACGGCTTTGATCAGGCGGCGACCTCTGTTTTTCTTTTCCTCCTGATTAGAATTTTAAAGACCGGAAATCAAAAACTCTGGATTGCGGCCGGCATTGCGGCGGGCACGGCAATCCTCTTTAAACAAACACTGTTTTTCTACCTGCTGGCTCTGTTTTTCAGTCTGCTGCTGACAAAACAGAGAAAAGTCTTTCTAAACGGGTATCTATGGTCGGGGGTTCTGTGCGGCTTTCTGATTTTAATACCGCAATTTTTCAGAGGATTCTGGGATAATTGGCCCCTTCTGGAATATTGGTACCTTTACGCTCATTATAGAACGTATCACGCTTCTCTCGTGGAATTTGCTGTTATGCAAGGACTCCTTTATTCTCCATTGGCCGCGCCCGTATGGATTGCCGGAGGCTGTAATTTTATTTTCAATAAAAAAATGCAGCAATACAGAACACTCGGTTTGCTTTATATTTTTTTGATGCCCGTATGCTTTGTGCTGAATGTGAAGGCTTATGTGGGCGCCGCCATCTATCCGGTTCTGTTTGCCGGTGGTTTTATTCTGCTGGAAGAATATCTTGCGGCAGGATGGAAGAAAAAAGTCAGACTGGCCTATACCGGTTTATTGATTGTGACCCTGTTGCTGGGAATTCCTCACGGACTGCCGTTATTTAACATTCAGAATCAGGCAAAATACTTTCAATTTTTTTCATTCGTCAACAGTCGGGTTAAATTTGACAATTTTACCAAAGTGACCTTACCGGAGCATATGGCTGACCGGATAGGCTGGGAAGAAAGAGTAAAAGCGGTTGCGGATGTGTACAACAATCTTGCGGATGACGAAAAGAGAAAAACATCCATCTATGCGGCTTATTATGGTTTCGCCGGCGCGATTGATTTGCTGGGGAAGAAGTACAATCTGCCCGATGCGCTAAGCGGACACGCAAGCTATCATCTCTGGGGTTACGGAAACCAGAGACCGGAAAATTTAATAACCGTTCAGGTTCCCTGTGAGTCATTGGCGTCTGTGTGCGAGGACGTCCGGATCGGCGGGTATATCCCTTTTATTCCCTACGCCATGCCTTATGATAATGATAAACCGATATGTGTCTGCCGAAAAATGAAATACAGCATCGAAGAAATCTGGCCTTTGACCCGGCACTATGATTAACGGTCACTGGTCATTTGAAGAATGAAGCGCATTCCGGACTAAACGGTCATCACTCGTAAGCCGTCATTTTTTTCTTGTCAAATTATTTGCCAAGGTTGATCTGTGGATGGTATTGAAAACATTGATTTTATTTGTAGTGGCTCTTTTCTTAAAAAAAGTATAAATTATTAAAATATTACAGGATGTTGTTAGGACAATATAAGACATGCACTATTCTTAAGTCAAAGGAGCATCAAATGAATTATTTACTGCAGCCGAAAAAATTTAAAAGCCTCATGGCCGACAAGGGTTCGCAGGCCATCATGGAAAAGACCGTTACCTTTTTTGAAAAAATGGGTAAAGAGCGTTTGCTCGATGATTACAACAAAAAGGTCTGGTATCGGGAGTTTGTTGATTTTATCGGAAAGGAGCAGATCTTTGCCAAACTGCTTACACCCAGTCAGTATGGCGGGGGTGATCCCGATTGCCGCTGGGATACCGCCCGCAACAGCGAATACAGCGAACTGCTGGCTTTTTACGGTTTGGGTTACTGGTATTGTTTTCAGGTCAGTATCTTGGGTCTTGGTCCCATCTGGATGAGCCCCAATGAAAAGGCAAAAAAGAAGGCGGCGGAGCTGCTCAAGAAAGGCGCCATATTTGCTTTTGGTCTTTCCGAAAGAACACATGGCGCGGATATTTACTCTACTGAAACCACCTTAACACCGGTCAAAGACGGCACCTGGGTAGCCAACGGTGAAAAATATTACATCGGCAACGGTAACGAGGCGGAGATGGTGTCCACACTGGGCAAGATCAAGGACGGGACAGACGATTACACCTTCTTTGTCACCAATTACAAGCATAAAGCCTATGAGCTTAAGAAGAATGTTATCTCTCATCAGGAATATGTCTCCAATTTCGCGCTGCATGATTATCCCATTACCGCGGATGACATTCTGTCCCGCGGACCGCACGCCTGGGATTCCGCTCTCAATACGGTCAATATCGGCAAGTTCAATATCGGTCCGGCATCCATCGGCGTCGTGGAACACTGTTTTTACGAAGCCATTACGCATGCCGCCAACCGAATTCTTTACGGAATGAGAGTCACGGACATGCCGCATGTGCGCAAAAACTTCATGGATGCCTGGCTCAGACTGGTTGCCATGAAATTGTATCAGCGACGCGCCACGGATTATTTCCGCAATGCCAATGAAAAAGATAGACGTTATCTGCTCTATAATCCCACGAGCAAGATGAAGGTGACCTTGCAGTCCGAGGATGTTCTGAATCTGCTTTGGGAAGTCATTGCCGCCAAAGGTTTTGAAAAGGATACCTATTTCCATATGGCCGCGGCTGATATCCGCGGACCATCCAAGCTGGAAGGCACAGTCCATGTTAACGTCCAGCTCATCCGCAAGTTCATGAAGAACTATTTCTTCAATCCGGCTTCTTATGCTCCCGTCGCGCCTGATTTTTCAAGCAAAGACGATTTGTTCCTGTTTAATCAGGGGCCGACCAAGGGTCTGGGCTCGGTCCAGTTCCATGATTACAAACCTGTCTTTGAAGCCAGCAAGCAGCTCCCGAATGTGGGCATCTTCATTCAGCAGATTAATCTTTTCAAGGAAATGCTGGAGAAGGCCGGACCGGACAAGGCGCAGGATATGGATCCGTCGTGGTCGCTGCCGCTGGGCGAAATGTTTTCCATCGTCGTTTACGGTCAGCTGATTCTGGAACAGGCTGCGTTTGACAAGGTCGACACGGATATTATTAATCAGATTTTTGATTTTATGGTGCGGGATTTCTCACGCTTCGCGCTGCAGATTTACGGTATGCAAAATACCAAAGACGATCAGAGAGCCTACTGTAGGGAAATCATGCTGATCAGAAGTCAGGGTGACGACGCGCAGTACAACAAAGTCTGGCAGAATTATGTTTTTGCCCTCAACGGCGAATACGCGATGAATGAAAAGTAGGTGGAAAATTAATTTTGTGATTTGGATACGGAGGATGATGACCTGATCATCTGAACAAAGGCCGTAGATAAAAAACTTAAACAGTGCCTTCCGGAGCTTTACAAAGCGCCGGAAGGCACTGTTCGTTTATGAAATTTCCTCAATGCCGAACGGATATTTCGACATCAGCTCACAGCCGTCTTTGGTGATGAGAAGATCATTTTCGTAACGGAAGCCGATGTTCTCCTCCGGCGCGGCATACTGCATAGCGCAGACGACCATTTCATTTTCCTGGTAAACATGATCCTGATCCGTCCAGTAAGGCAGATCACGATTGACGGCTGCGCCGATACGCCATTCGTCGCCGAAAAGACCGATGCCGTGTTCGCAGCCGGGCAGAATAAAATCAGCGCACCCGCGTGATTCCGCAAAATCCATCATCATGGCGGCGAGCGTTCCGGGCGTCGTGCCCGTGCGGTAATTGTCGATAACTTTTTGTACAATCGCGACAAAATTATCCGCGTGCCATCGCTGACGTTTGGTCGCAGGCGCGATCAGATAATTGTGAGAATGGTCACCCAGCGCCAATTTGAACATCGCGTGGAAATCCAGCATGAGCGGCTCGCCCGTTTTGATTTCTTTTGTCGTCGGAGGTGTGCAGGCGCCGAGACCGGTGCGGAAACCGCTGGCAATTTCGTTGAGTCCGGCGAAATTCCACTCTGATACACTGCCCGCCCTGCGCATGGCCAGCGCCGCGATGCCGGCAATCACGGTTTCCGTCATGCCTTTGTAACCGCCGTTTTCCAGCGCGGCGTGCGCCGCCTTGTGTCCTTCATCGACAATCAGCGACGCCATGCGGAAACGTTCGATGGTGCCCTTGTCCTTGATGAGAGAAAGACCGTCAATAATGTCATGTGAATTTACCCATTCAAATCCCGGTAGGGCATTTTTGAAATGAGTGTATTCCCAGTGGGAAAGATTACCTTCGGCTGTGTAGACGGAAATTCCGTCCTCATATCCGATGCGTCCCTTTGTGATGCCGATGTCCTCTTTGATGTAATCGGTGATCGCGGAAACCTGATCCAACCCGCCCATGGGACCGTAGGCGCGAACATGATCGCTGTCCAGCCACGTTTCATCTCCGACACGCATTGCGTCAACAGCAAATGTAAAATAGGTGGGCTGTCCTTCGGTCGGAATGATTAAGTAACTCCGCCAGGGACAGAAGGTATCCATGACGAAACTCATGGTCCGTATGCGCGAACCCAGGTACACATCGATGCCGCGCTTGTGCATTTCAGTCTGTATCGCTTTAACGCGTCCCGGGTTATCGATATAATATTTATCCGTGGGGTCTAATATTCTGGGCATGGTTTGTCTCCTTTCAATACCGGCTTGGAATCTGGGACAGAACTTTATTCAGGCGATCCGCCACGGCGGCAAGTCTGAGTGCTTTGGTCAGATTCCCTTTCAGTTTGATCTTTCCTGTCATGAGGGCTCTTTGCGATCCAAGCTCCGCCCGGGAAATTCTGGCGAACGTTTCATAATCGCCGATGATCAGAAATTCTGCCTTGGGAGGTTCGCCGGTTCCCGTCTCCACGCGGGTTATTTTGCCGTCCTTGCATTCGATAAAAAGAAACATGTCCGTTCCGCCGGGACAATTTTTGTAAATGTTCGACATGGATGTGCTCAGATTATTCATTTTGTCCGGTGTAAGTTCGGACTGAAGTCTTTTGAACGCTTCATCACACCATGCCTTGCTTAAATAATCGAATAATTCGGACATGCAGATACCTCCTGATTTGTCTGGTTAAGGGCGGCATCCATATTCTGCCGTCCGGATGGGTTTTGCTTACAGGTCGCACTTTCAGTTGAGCAGCGCTTTTGCGAACAGTCTATCAAAAAAATTATAAGAACAGAAGAGGGGTATGTCAACAACCTTTATTTTACGTTTATTTAGGCCATAAAGCGTACAACTTTTATTGTTGATTTATTTGGAATATTACTCTAACGTGCGACAATTATTTTTAAGAGGTTTTTACATGAAATACACAAAGAAGTCGCTTTTCCACGGTTATGCCAATCAGATTCTGCATGTTGATTTAACAAGCGGCAAAATCGAACAAAAACCACTTGATGAAAAAGTCCGGGATTTTTTCATCGGCGGACGCGGACTGGGGCTTTACCTTCTGCATAAAAAAATAAACGCTCAAACCAAAGCCGATGACGCAGAAAATCCATTGATTTTTGCTCCGGGACCTCTGGGCGGCATTCCGCAGTTTCCGGGAACCAGCAAGTGCATGGCCATATCGTTGTCTCCGCTGACGCATATTCCCGGGGTATCGAACTTCGGCGGCCATTTTGGTGCTTATTTGAAATATGCCGGTTTTGATGCCCTCGAAATCACCGGAATCAGCAACACGAACGCCATGATTGTCATCGATGATTTTAAAAAAGATATTTACATCACCGAAGCTCCGGCAATTGATCAGGTTTTTGAGCTGGAGAAAGTCATTGTCGATAAATTTCTTCAGGAAGGCCGTGAGAAAAAAGATATCGTCTTTCTGACTACGGGACTTGGCGCCGCGAATACCATGTACGGTTGTATCAACAGCCATTATTATGACCCCGTGAAGCCGGTGGACGGAACC
>Ga0116172_10004104_pt1 | contig 11955 bp, 9 predicted proteins | sample AD_UKC083_MetaG_FD_89799 | JGI IMG/M metagenome (GOLD analysis project Ga0116172, IMG submission 89799) | Active sludge microbial communities of municipal wastewater-treating anaerobic digesters from USA - AD_UKC083_MetaG | ecosystem: Engineered > Bioreactor > Anaerobic > Digestate | place: USA...
AGCACACCGCTCAGGAACAGGAGGGATATAAGATTTGGAATGGCCATGAGCGCATTCATACAGTCGGCAATGTTCCATATCATGGCCAGGTTGACTACCGAGCCCGCATAAACAGCGGCCACCCACACCAATCGGTATACCTTTATGATTTTTTTGCCGCCAAGGTATTCGATGGCCTTCTCGGCATAATAGGACCAGCCCAGTATGGTCGAAAAAGCAAAGGTTACCAGCCCCACTGTAAGGATTATCGGCCCCAGAATATGAACCTTCCCGAAGGCCATTTTAGTAAGTAGCGCACCCTGATGGTAATCGATGTCTGGGTATCGCAGGATGCTTGTTACAAGTACAAGCCCGGTAAGGGCACAAACAACAACGGTATCCCAGAAAGTGCCGGTAGATGACACAAGCGCCTGTCTTACCGGATTTCGGGTTTGTGCTGCGGCAGCCACAATGGGCGCCGAACCCATCCCGGATTCATTTGAAAAGAGACCCCTGGCAATTCCGTACCGCATGGCTACCATCAGTCCGCCTCCGGCAAGCCCCCCGCCTGCGGCTTTGGCCGAGAAAGCCGATTTTGCGATCAACGATACGGCTTCGCCCAGAAAACCGGCATTCATCACCAGGATTATCAGACAGCCCAGAATATAAAAAACAGCCATAAAAGGAACCAGGATACTGCATACCCTGGCAATACCCTTTATGCCAAAAAAAATCACCAGAGCAACCAGAACGGTCATTATAAGCCCCGATACATAGTGAGGTATATGGAACGACTCGTACATCATGGCCGAGATGGAATTGGCCTGAACCGAGCAGCCGATTCCAAGAGCCGCAAAAACGGTAAAAACGCAGAACAGTATACCCAGCCATTTCATGTGCAATCCTCGTTCCAGCGCATACATGGGACCACCCATCATGGTCCCGTCCGAAGTTTTAACCCGGTATTTAACAGCCAGCAGCCCTTCTGAATATTTTGTGGCAATACCAAAGACCCCGGTAAGCCAACACCAGAGAACGGCACCCGGTCCGCCCAGGGAAACGGCGGTGGCCACCCCAATAATGTTTCCGGTTCCGATGGTTGCAGCCAAAGCAGTAGCAAGGGCTCCGAACTGGCTCACATCCCCTTTGGAGCCCGGATCTTTTTTGACGGAAAGGGCTATGCCCTTAAAAATTTTACGTTGTGGAAATTTAAGGCGTATGGTAAGGAACAGGTGGGTTCCCAGTAGCAGGATGATCATAGGCCATCCCCAAAGCAAGCCACTCAACCTGCTAATAAATAATTGGAAATCTTGCATATAGCTTTATTTGTTATAGGCGGTCAGTCCCTCCTCCAAAAAAGCCACAAACTTTTCAACATCCAAATCATACGCACGAGGAGGTAACAACGGATCTCCGTTGTGGTCCAGTATTATATACGTGGGCTGAGCATTAACACGGTATTTTGTACGTGCAAAATACGAGTTGATCTTCCCAAGCGTTTTAAGTGTTCTGCCCTTTTCGTCGGTAACCCAGTCACTTTCGGCAGCCTGGTTCTTGGCATCTGAATGAAGAGCCAGTATCACATATTTTTCCTGCAATAATTTCAACACGCGCGGATCACTCCACACGCGTGCTTCCATTTCCTTACAGTTTACACAACCCAGTCCGGTAAAATCAAGAAAGACGGGTTTGTTATTCTTTACGGCATAATCCATGGCTTCTTCATAATTAAAAAAGCCCGTAAGGCCATAAGGCAAACTGAATAGATTACTGTATTTTCTATTGGAAGTAGCGCTTTCTGTATTGTCAGATACAGCAGGAAGAGATGTGGCAGAGGAGGCTTCATTCAAAACAAAATCCTGTGTTTTAAGGGGCGGAAGATATCCCGATATGGCTTTTAACGGAGCTCCCCACATACCGGGTATAAGATATACGACAAAAGAAAATACGCCTATGGCCAGTGCCAGGCGAAATACACCCACATATTCCTGGGGCGAATCGTGGCGGAAACGGATCTTTCCCAGGAGGTAAAAGCCCATAAGGGAGAAAATCACAATCCATATGGCCAGGAAAACCTCCCTGTCCAGCAATCGCCATTGATAGATCTGGTCTATAGTGCTCAGAAACTTCAGCGAAAGGGCCAATACAATAAATCCAAGCACAACTTTTATAGCATTGAGCCACCCTCCCGATTTCGGAAGCCTTTGAAGTAACGAAGGAACAAAGGCCAGGATAGTAAATGGCAACGCGAAAGCAACAGAAAAAGCGAACATGGTTACGACAGGCTCCCAAACAGCACCCTGTGTAGATTCAATGAGAACCGTTCCCACAATGGGGCCCGTACAGGAAAACGAAACAAGCACTAAAGTCAGAGCCAGAAAGAACGTACCCAGTACCCCTCCCCTGTCGGCTTTGGCATCTGTCTTAGTAGTCCATTTGGAAGGAAGCACCAGCTCAAAGGCTCCAAAGAACGAAGCGGCAAAAATCAGGAACAATAAAAAGAATATGATATTGGGAATCCAGTGCGTAGCCAGCCAGTTGAAAATATTGGCCGTCACGGCTGCACCTCCTGTGAAATAGGTTATTCCAATGATCACGGCAATGGGCAGCGTGTAGAGCAACACTATAAAAATCCCGTATAAAGCCGCATTCAGACGGCTGGTACGCTTGTCTTTGCTTCCCCTCAGGAAAAAGGAGACAGTCATGGGAACCATGGGGAACACACAGGGAGTAAGCAGCGCGACCAGACCGAAAGCTATCGCCTGGAGTATAATGCGCCATAACGATTCGCTGCCGGCGGACGTACCGGAAACCGGACCTCCTGTGAGCGAGACGGAAAATGATTCTTCCTCGGGAGGAAGACAGGAAGATCCGTCACAGACCTGCCATTCGACCGTCACGTTACAAACTGCAGAAGGGATTTCTATTCTCACTTGTTGAACAAACTCTCCGATTCCGCCGAACATGCCTATATCCATGCCAAACAGGTGATCAAATTCCTTTGCGGGAGGATCCTTCATATAGGGTTCTCCTACAAGGGCAACACCCTGGGGCAGGTCAAATACAAAATGCGTGGCCTGCGGACCGTTTTCATACGGGCCAAGATCGTACATATGCCACGGTTCCTCTACCGTGGCAATAAAATGTAGCTCATATATCCCGTCTTCAAGGGCGGTTACCTTTTGATTCCATGTAACGGGTTGCTCAAAAAACTGCGCAAAAGAGTGAGCAGAAATCAGCAGGCTGCTTATGCACAATAGTAAGAACTTCCGCATAACTAAAAGGCTACCCCAAGCGTGAAACTACCTTTGGGAACAACTCCCTTATATCCTAATTCACCAAAATCATCGGGAATATCAACTGTAACGCCATCTAACGTAGGATAATTTTTTCTAAATCCTGTAATTTCAGGGTAGCGAACACCACCTCCCATATTCAGGTCCATGGTAAAACGGCCCCACATGAAATGAAGTCCAAACATTACGCCGACTGAAAGTGTATTATAACGAGTATTGAGCTCGCTACCTGGCATAAGTCCAGTATTTTCAGGATTGATGTATGGTGGAAGTGTGTTCTTTTCAGAAAGATATCGATACCCCAAATAAGGACCGGCATATACCTGAGCTTTGCGGGGCATCTTTGCGAAAAAGAACTTGAAAACACCTTCCAGGCCATATCCTTCCAGCGCGCTGTAAAAATCATCTTCTGAATGAAACACGGAATCTCCCATTAAAGTAATGGACGGCATGAGCGATAAGGCAAATGTCTCAAAATTTCTCTGGTAGCCCAAAGCAAAGGTCCCGTCAAAAAAAGCATACGGAGTAATGAAAAATTCATTTCTGTATCCCAGATCCCGAACGGGTCCGTAACTTTGTGCAAATGCGCTGAAACTCATTAGTAACAACGCAAAACATAATACCATTCTTTTCATATTCAAATATTCAGTTTGTTTATAATCCAAAAGATCTCTTCTTATATTCATCTATACAGGCATTCAGCCGCTCCATAGCCGTTGTGTCTCCGGGTACGTTATGGGACGGGTGGATAAATAGCTTCACGCCCCGGTCTGCAAGCATCTCGGCACAGGTGGTTACCGTCATCCATACCAGGGTGATAAAACACATGGTGGACACAGGGCCCACTTTGTCAAAATGGTTTTTCAGAGGAACCGAGGCATCTACCAGCGGTGCACAGGAGTCAACTACCACATCGGCCAGTTCAAACAGATTTTTTCCGCTGGAATGCCGGGGCTTTTTACCTTTTGTTTCGGCAGCCGAACCGAATACCACCACTTTCATGCCCCGTTTTCTGGCTTCTATGGCCACATCTATATTCACCGCATTGATGCCGGTATGGGAGAATATCCACATGGTGTCACGGGCATCGAAGTTCCAAGAGCTCATTATGGCGTTGCCATATCCTTCGGCCCGTTCGAGGAACAGGAATTGCTGTATCCCGCTTTCTCCCGTTATACGGGTAAAGAAAGTAAGGGGCTGTTCAATAAGGGGATGAAAGCCCACAAAACCCCCAATCCGGGGGTACATTTCTTCTATGGGCAGCGTGGCATGTCCGCAACCGAACGTATGGACCCACCGGCCGCATTCTATACTGTCCGCCATAAGCCGGGCGGCTTCTTTAATAGTATCCAGCTGCGTTTCTTCGATCTTTGTCTGTAACGCACGCACATTATTCAACCATTCTAGCGCCAACATGATTATTTCAATTTAAGTATTGATTTACCTTCAACTTTGAGCATTATTCCGTACAACAACGTCATAAGAGCCCAAACGCCTAACAAATATAATGGAAAAACACGAATGGAAAGAAAGCCTACCAGTGAATTCAACAGGGTGTTTCCTGCCAGGGCAATCACCAGTGCCATACCTATAGCCGTTCCCGAAAGATTCTTGAATTCCTGGCCAATATAGGATACAATAATGGGAAACGTGGCCCCGAGGCCGAATCCGATGAAAAATGTAGCCATCATAGGGGGTAATCCCAGGGCCAGCGAAACAAAACCCAACGCCGAGATACCCAGGAAAATCCACAAGACCTTATGCGGAGCAAACTTAAGCAGGACAAAACTGAGAATGATACGGCTTACCGTAATACCTATAACCACAAACATAAGCACGAACAGGGACCGCTGGGAAGAAAGCCCGTATAGCGGAACATCCTGAAGGTACGTCGGGATCCAGTTACTGCATAAACCCTCCAGGGCAGACTGAAAGAAGAGAATGAAACTGAAGAAAAGCAGCACGGGCTTTTTAACAAGCGCCAGACCGTCTTTAAGGGAAATCCGCTGTTTTGCCTTTTCCGCGGGGAACCGGATAATACTGAAGTACACAAAAGCAATGAACAGAATAAAGGACACATACCGGAGAATAACCGTATAGGGTATCCGGTCAAAAACGCCCAGTAACAAAGGCATGAAAATAGCACCCATTCCATAAAAAACTCCCAGAATACTCAAATTCGAACTTCTTTTGCGATCATCCGACGCATCGGCCACAATGGCATCGCTTGCCCCGTTAAGCATGCCTCCCCCCGTACCGATAAGTAAGATACAAACCACCAGCCACGGCATAGTTCGGAAATGAACCAGCCCGGTCATACCCAAAATCACCAGAGCGGCTGCCGTCTGGAAAGGAAGTTTATAACCGTAACGATCACACCAGGGTCCAAAAATAATTGACCCCAAAAGGACACCAAAAGGCAATACGCCGGCCAGCGTTGAAGCCTGCGCCATATCCAGGCCCAGAGATTCCCTAAGTGAGGGCAGAATGGAGCCCAGGGTAAGGAAAGAGATTCCAAAAAAGGTCATTCCCAGATACCCGGCCCAAAGAGCTTTACGAGATTCCATATTTATTGTTTGAATGAATCGATCGCCACTTTACCCGCGCCGTAAAGGCCGGCCAGCTGCGACAATCCGGTTTGAGTGAATGTGCATTGTCTGATGCTTACAGGCTGTGCCCATTTGCAGGCTTCATAATATATTCTTTCCAGAAAAGCGGCAGCAGGTCCGAATACCCCGCCTCCCCAAACAATCATGGAAGGATTGAACAGGCTTACCAGGTTGGCCGAGGCCATTCCCCAACATTCAATAGCCTTGTCTATTACCCTTAATGCCACCGTATTTCCGCGTTCATAAGCCTCAAAAACAGATTTGGTATTTTTATAGACTCCCGGCTGTCCCGACAATTTGCGAGCCTGGGCGGCAATGCCGGTCCCGGATGCATACGTTTCAAAACAACCGCAAAGCGAATATTCTTCAGAAAAAGGAGAATGGAGACCCATCCATCCGATAGCGCCCACGACGTCTGCATTTCCGTGCAACACCCTGTCATCAATGAGGATCCCGGCCCCAATGCCCGTTCCCACTGACAAATAAATGGCATTGTGGCAGCCTTGCGCCACCCCCTTCCATACTTCGCCCAGAATATAACAGGTCCTGTCACTTTCAACAAGAACACGGGTATTTGGAATGGCTTCTGCCAGAAAATCCTTTAAAGGGAAATTTTCCCACCCGGGAATATTGGGAGCCCAAATCCTGTTGGTTTTGCTGTTTGCTATGCCGGGTACACAAATGCCTATGCACTTCTCTTCCTGCATATCCAGGTTAAGGTCTTCGAGCAGCGCAGAACAAAGATCCGCAATTAATGCCGCAACATGAGTTCCGGTTCTGCCTTCCAGCAAAGCCGACCGTGTGCCTGTCATTTCTCCGTTTTCAGAAAAATGTGCGGCAACTACCTTTGTTCCGCCAAGATCAATACCAATGACCTGCATAGAGTATCCTAAATTAACTTAACACCCAGGTTTTTCATGTTTTCTATAGCTGCCCTGTGTTCTTTCTGGCTCACGTAGCCCAGCCCTTCCAGCAACACCTGAACCTCGAATTCTGCCTCGACAAGATCCTTAACGGTCTCAAAAACACAGAATTCGGTGGCAACTCCACTTACTATGACGGATTTGGTCAATACGTCCTTTAACCTGGCCCCGTCTGCACGGACCGCATTAAAGGCCGAATATTCTTCTTTGTCTGCCTGAGTTCCTTTTTTGAAGATCCTGGTCAGGTGCGGTCTGTGAGAAGGTTCGTTAAGACGGGTATAATACGACAAATGTATTTCCTGGCCCAGGGTATTCACAACACAATGGGCAGGCCAGACGCCTCCGTTTTCGGTAAACGAGCAATGATTGGCCGGATGTGCATCGCAAACGTAAATAACCTTATCGTTTGGATGCAAAGTAATATAGTTAATACCATGATTCATTGCATTTTCCGCATTAAGACAGGCCATGGGGCCAGAAATAAAATCATTGAGCATATCCACCACTATATGGGTCTTCTGATTACCGTACATAATCCAATTCTTCTTTAATTTTATATATCAACTTCATTTTCAAATCATACAAACCATCTGAAATATCCACTTTATGATAATGCGGGTTAATTATCCTGCGTTCGGTCGGATTCATTTTTGAAAGCGCCCTCAGGTAACAGTCCCTCTTTTCCTGTGCCGTATTGTCGGCAATGATACGGACCCCGTTTTCCATATATTTCTTCTGCAGTATCTCGCAGGTATAGGTTCCTTCACGGTAAGTGGTGGTACGCGTCCTGTCGTTTTCATCCTGCAATACAATGGTGCGGCCGGCTTCAATGTCATCGGTCATCCGGTCGCCACGGAGGCAGGTAACATCGGCCTTGTTCTCATCATCTACAAAGACCCGGTATGTGACCTGAAATCCCGGGTTAATGACCTTAGCCTTATCCTCCGAACGTTTTAGCACAGGGGTATCCCCTATCTGAACCATTTTGTATACATTCCCGAAACAGGGATTGTCCCGGCTCGTGGCAATGGCATCGCCCACGCCATAGAAATCAATGGCAGCATTCTGACGTTCCAGATCGGCAATCAGGTATTCATCCAATGCATTGGTAGCAAAGATCCTGCACTCAGAGAGACCTGCTTTATCCAGCATTTCCCTGCATTTACGCGAAAGATAAGCCAGGTCGCCGCTGTCGAGCCTTATACCGTAAAAAGGCTTGTAATCATTATTAATACCGTTCTCTTTGAAAGACTCAATGGCATTCAAAATACCGGATTTAAGCGTGTCGTATGTATCTATCAGAAGAATAAGGCCTTCCCCTAAATGGCTCGCTATATAGGCATTGAAGGCTTCGCGTTCGCTTTTTACACTGCAACCGAATGCCGTAACAAAGCTGTGTGCCATAGTGCCGGAAGAAGGAATCCCGAATTCAGTGGTAGCCAGAATATTTGAGGTATTCAGACAACCCCCTATATACGCCGCTTTGGCCCCGTGTTGCGCCGCCCAGGGGCCGTGAGCCCGCCGGGAACCGAATTCGCTCACAGGCTTTGAGGTACTGCGAGTAACACGCGAAGCTTTTGTGGCCACAGCCATTTGATGATTCATTATACATAAAAGAGGCGTTTCAAGCACCTGCGCTTCCAGCAGTGGGGCTCTGACAGTTATAACGGGTTGACCCGGGAAAGCTATCTGGCCTTCATCCATGGCATAGATATCGCCTGTAAAACGCATGGTGGCAAGAAAGTCACAGAATGGAGCGTACTGCGGTTCCGGCAGAAATTTCTTAAAAAAAGAAACGGGTTTCGACCCGAAACCCCGGACCATTTCCAGCACTTCGTTAATACCGCTGACGACAGCCCAGTTATTATTATCGGGCGCCTTCCGGTAGAACATATTGAATATGGCCGGCACCTTATCCAACCCCGTATCCCTAAAGGTTTTCCCCATAGTATACTGGTATTTGTCAGAACAATAAGAATGGCACATAATCATAATTTGTACAAAGGTAGACAAATAAACCGTATCTTTGGGCGTTTTCATCAATGAAACTATGGGAAGAGTTTTTGACAACAATAATACTAAATACGCCGTAATCGGGTCCGGCAGTTGGGCGACCGCTCTGATCAAAATACTGCTCGACACCCAGTCAGAGGTAGGATGGTTTGTCAGGGAGCAGGATATGATAGATTCGATCATGGAAAACAACAGGAACCCGAAATATCTTCAGGCAGCCGAGCTCGATGCCTCACGGCTGTATATGAATACCGACATTAACAAAGTGGTGGAATACGCAGATGTTCTGATCTTCTGTATCCCTTCCACTTATTTTATCAGCGAAATGATCCGCCTGTCGGTATCGCTGGAAAATAAGTTCATTGTCACGGCTATCAAGGGACTGATTCCCGAGAGGAACATATCCATAACCGAGTATTTTAACCGTATCCACCAGATCCCCTATGATAACATTGGGGTAATAGCGGGACCTGTCCACGCAGAAGAAGTCGCTATGGAAAGACTCTCCTACCTGTGTGTAACCTGTAAAAAAGAGAGAACTGCCCTCAAACTGGCCGAAGCTTTTAATTGCAGCTACATGCGTACCAGTATAGGGACGGATATTTACGGACTGGAATACGCCGTAGTGCTAAAAAACATCTATGCCATTGCCACCGGCGTAAGCAGGGCATTGGGCTACGGAGACAATTTTCAGGCGGTACTCGTCTCCTGTGCCTATCAGGAAATGAGGTTATTCCTGAACCGGACCTATCCCGAGAAATCACGCAACACCGCGCAATCTGCCTTTTTGGGCGACCTGCTGGTGACCTGCTATTCTCAGTTCAGCCGGAACCGTTCGTTCGGGAACATGGTAGGTCAGGGTTATTCTATAAAAGCCGCTCAGCTGGAAATGAACATGGTGGCGGAAGGTTATTATGCCACCGCCTGTATTCATGAAATAAACCGCAAGTACAACCTGCATATGCCCATTGCAGAAGCCATGTACAAAATTCTTTATGAATTCCGTTCTCCGGCCATAGTGTTCAAAGCCTTATGTCAACATTTAAAATAAACATTTTATGCAATCCGTAAAAATAAATACAAAAGCAACACGTTCCTTTATTCCTGACGCCGAGCTGGAAAACTGGACGAATCGTTCGCTTCAGGCCTTGTCCCTGCTGCATTCGGGAAAAGGAAAAGGCGCAGATTTCCTGGGATGGATTAACCTTCCCTCCTCGGCCACTCCCGCTCTTGTGGGGCAGATTGAAGAAATATGCAGCGACTGGAACAGGGATATTGACCTTGTCGTTGTTATTGGCATTGGGGGATCATATCTCGGAGCCAAAGCCGTTATAGAGGCATTGTCTCATTCTTTTGCCGGACTTCTGAAAACCCCCGGGCCGCGTGTGGTTTTTGCCGGACAGAATATAAGTGAAGATTACCTGGCCGAACTGGAGGATCTCATGAAAGAACATTCAGTAGCCTGCGTAGTAATATCCAAATCGGGAACAACCACCGAACCTGCCATTGCGTTCAGACTTGTTAAGAAATTTATTATAGACAAATACGGCATTGAGGAAGCCAAAAGACGTATTGTAGCTGTAACCGACAAAGCCCGTGGAGCCCTTCGCACCATGGTCAACGGGGAAGGGTACCGCAGCTTTATCATACCGGATAATGTGGGAGGCCGGTTTTCCGTATTCACCCCGGTGGGCCTGCTTCCCATTGCCCTGGCAGGTATTGACATCAAAGAGCTTCTCTCCGGTGCCGAAAATATGGAACAGATTTCTGCTGAACTTTCTGCCGGTAACCCTGCCATAGAATATGCCGCCATCCGGAATGCATTGTATGCTAAAGGGAAGAAGGTGGAACTTCTTGTTAATTATCATCCTAAGCTGCATTATATTACTGAATGGTGGAAGCAGTTGTACGGAGAAAGCGAAGGCAAGGGACATAAAGGCATCTTCCCCGCCGGTGTTGATTTTACAACCGACCTGCATTCCATGGGCCAATACATTCAGGATGGTGAGAGACACCTTTTCGAAACCGTGCTTAGTATAGCTGCGCCAGAACGTTCACTGACCATTGGTCGTGACGGACAGGACCTGGACGGGTTGAATTTCCTTGCGGGAAAACACGTAGACGAATGCAACAAAATGGCCGAACTGGGTACACGTCTTGCCCATACGGACGGAGGCGTACCGAATATCCTCATTGAAATCCCTTCGCTAAACGCTTTCCATCTGGGAGCCCTGCTTTATTTCTTTGAAAAAGCCTGTGGTATAAGCGGATACGTTCTTGACGTAAACCCGTTCGACCAGGAGGGTGTGGAAGCTTACAAAAAAAATATGTTTGCTTTACTCAACAAGCCCGGTTTTGAGGCCCAGGGTGAAGCGCTCCGGAAAAGAATCTAGTGTCGCTGTCAGTTTTACAGTGCCCTGATATCTGGAGAAGTGCATAAACACTTTCTTAGGGCATGATTTTTATTATTTGTTCGGAACCGTCATAATCAACGGAATAAGATGCTTTCACATCCGGATCTGCCGCAATCGGTTTTTCGGGAGAGATTACTACTACGCGGAACTGGCGTTCTTCCGGCATGCCGGGGAAAGAACCTTCCCTTGCCCCTATCCGCAAAGTGCCCTGGTTCTGGTTGAATTCCAACGGGATTCTGGAATAGGCGCCTTTTTCATAATTATAGTTTACTCCTTCGTCTTCGTACAGGCAGAAATGCGCATCGGACCCGGTATAAACAAAGAGTGTCAAAGGTCCGTCGTTTTTCTCACCGGTATATACGATATCCGGACCCACAGGCAAAATAGAGCCCGCTTTTACGTACAAAGGCATACGTTCGTACGGAGCGGCAGCCTGCAGTAACTGACCTCCGATAAAGTAATTGCCGGAATAAAAATCGTACCACCCCGGGGCAGATGGCAGGTAAACATTTCTCGAACGGGCTTTGTATTCATACACGGGGCAGACCATAAGTGCATCGCCGAACATGTACTGATCCTGGATTCCCGTCACGTTGGGATCGTCGCCAAAATCCATCACCAGGCCGCGCATAATGGTATAATCGTCTAACCAGGTCCTGCCTGCCAGGGTATAGATATACGGCATAAGCCGGTAACGCAGCCGGTCGTAATAGACCATGCT
>Ga0116172_10004120_pt1 | contig 11925 bp, 12 predicted proteins | sample AD_UKC083_MetaG_FD_89799 | JGI IMG/M metagenome (GOLD analysis project Ga0116172, IMG submission 89799) | Active sludge microbial communities of municipal wastewater-treating anaerobic digesters from USA - AD_UKC083_MetaG | ecosystem: Engineered > Bioreactor > Anaerobic > Digestate | place: USA...
GCTTCCTGTTTTGCTTTTTCCAGACCTGGCTCAAGTATGTCTCCGGGACGGACAGTTATGGGTTTTTCCCCTCGCGGATAGCCTTTTAATGCCTTTTTCCGCACTTCTGGATTGATTGGCATAGGAGTCTTGCCATAAAGTCCGTAGCAAAGGTCTTTCACTTCTTCCGTGATATGAGAATATTCTCCTTCATAGCTATCAAAAAGGGTATTATTAACCGCTTGAATGCCTACAATCTGACTGGTAGGAGTAACTAAAGGAATCTGTCCCAAATCTTTTCGTACTCTTGGAATCTCCTTGAAAACATCATCCAGACGATCTAGGGCATCCATCTGACGAAGTTGATTTATTAGGTTAGAAATCATACCACCGGGAGTTTGATGGATAATGACATCGGTATCAATAACGCTAAATTTTGTTGTATCTGCAAATTGCAAATATTTAGGAATGTCTTCCTCCATTTCTTTACCAATTGTATTGAGCAATTTAATATCAAAACCAGTGTCACGATTCGTTCCTAAAAGAGAAATCACCAGCGGTTCAATAGCTGGATGAGATGTTCTATAGGCATAAGGTCCAACACAGGTATCTATTATATCTACTCCTGCTTCAATAGCTTTAAATAAGGATAAATCGCCCATTCCACTGGTAAAATGGGTATGTAGATGCACGGGAACTTTAACATTTTCTTTTAAGGCTGTAATCAAGTCATAAGCATCATAGGGAGCAATCAATCCTGCCATATCCTTGATACAGATAGTATCCGCTCCCATATTTTCCAATTGCTTAGCTTTGGAAACATAGTATTCTATGTTATATATTTCTCCACCCATTCTCTGTTCAGTAAGGCTGAAGCATATTGCTCCTTGAAAGTGCTTTTTATTCTTCTTTATAACCTTTACGGCAGTCTGGAAATTACGGAAATCATTAAGCGCATCAAACACACGAAAGATATCAATTCCATTATCGCAACATCTTTGCACAAAGGCTTCTACTATATCATCGGGATAGTTACGATATCCTACCAGATTTTGACCTCTTAATAACATAGAGAATGGTGTTTTAGTGATATGTTTTTTTAGAACACGGATGCGTTCCCAGGGGTCCTCTCCTAAATAGCGATGCATAACATCAAAAGTAGCTCCACCCCAGACTTCCATAGAATAAAAGCCTACCTGGTCCATAAGCTCTGCTACATGTAATAAATCTTCTGTCCTAACGCGTGTAGCAAAAAGGGATTGATGTCCATCACGAAAGGTCAGGTCCTGAATCTTGATTGGATTTGATGCTTTGGGGCGGTCCGGTTCATAGCGCATCTCGCTATATTTCAAGATGCCATGTTTCTGCATTTAATCTCCTTATTTATGTCTTTTAATTAATCTTCTTTGAGTTAAATCGCGATAAAGCATTGTCTGTTGACGACCATAAGCTTGCCACAGAAAAGAGGCTCTTCCCTGAGGAAGCTTTGGAACTTCCGCTTCTTCTGCAGTAATTAATGCTAACACTCCTGCAATAGCAGCAACTTCTTTTTTCTTATCGTTCATTTAGTTAATCCTAAAATGTATTAAACTGGTATATTCCCATGCTTTTTAGGGGGCAGACTTTCACTTTTAGTAGAGCAAATTTCCAGAGCATCAACTAATCGTTTTCTGGTTTCAGAAGGAAGGATAATAGCATCAATATAGCCGCGAGAGGCTGCTACATAGGGATTATTAAACTGTTCTTCATAGATTTTAATCATTTCTGCTCTTTTGGCTGCTTTATCTTCTGCAGCTTCTATCTCTTTACGAAAAATGATATTTGCTGCTCCTTCGGCACCCATAACAGCAATTTCTGCTGTAGGCCAGGCAAAAACCATATCTGCTCCTAAGTGTCTGCTACTCATCGCAATATAGCTACCACCATAGTCTTTACGAGTGATGACAGTCAATTTAGGTACTGTCGCTTCAGAATAGCACCAGAGTAACTTTGCTCCATGTCTAATAATTCCATTATGCTCCTGATAAGTACCAGGAAGATAACCTGGCACATCTACAAAAGTCACCAGAGGAATATTGAAAGCATCGCAGAAACGGATAAAACGAGTAGCTTTATCCGAAGCATCTATATCCAGACAACCTGCTAGAAATAAAGGTTGACTTGCTACCACTCCTATTACTCTTCCATTTAATCTACCAAAACCTACTATTATATTCTGCGCATAGTATTTATGTGGTTCAAAGAAAATACCATCATCTACTACAGTTTTTATCACATCGTGCATATTGTAGCTTTCCTTAGGATTATCAGGAATTATGGTATCCAGATTGGGACAAAGACGCCAGGGATCATCATCACATTCAATTCTGGGAGGTTCTTCCATATTATTTGAAGGGAGATAACTTAGCAGTATTTTTATCTGTTCTATAGCATCAGCATCGTTCTCACAGGCAAAATGTGCATTCCCACTTTTAGTATTATGAGTCATAGCCCCACCAAGTTCTTCTTGATTGGTATCTTCACCAGTAACAGCTCTTATTACATCAGGTCCGGTGATAAACATATAGCTGGTATTTTTGACCATAAACACAAAATCAGTCATCGCTGGAGAATAGACAGCACCTCCTGCACAAGGACCCATAATAGCGGTGATTTGCGGAATAACACCACTGGCACGTGAATTACGGAAGAATATATCTCCATATCCTTTAAGAGCATCCACACCTTCTTGAATACGTGCTCCACCACTATCTTGAAATCCAATCAACGGTAAGCCATTTTTTAAAGCCATATCCATTACCTTACAAATTTTGGCTGCATGCATTTCTCCCAGAGAACCACCACGAGAAGTGAAATCTTGAGAAAAAGCAAAAACTGGTTTTCCATTGACTAAACCATGTCCTGTTATCACACCATCCGAAGCAATTTCTACCTTATCCATCCCAAAATTATCACAGCGATGTTGCACAAACATATCCAGTTCCCGAAATGTGCCCGGATCAAATAGAAGGTCTATTCTTTCGCGAGCAGTAAGTTTACCCTTTTGTTTTTGCTTTTCTACTGCTTGAGGTCCTCCTAATTGAAGCACCTTGTGCTCTTTTTCCAGTAGTTTCTGGATGGCATCTTTAGTTGAAGGCATTTTATTGTCCCCTTTTATTAGGTTCGTAATTTAAGTCATAGACCGAATTTTTCAATTTTATGTATACTTATTTTTACACTTTCTAATAGCTTTGTTTTTCGTCAAGCAAAAGCAAAATGAATTCTTTATCGTTTTCCATTTCCCTTGACGGAAATGAGTGCTCTGGAAATGGTGCAATTAATATATAATTAGACAATTGGAGAATTTTTAATGCTCAAACTGGAACTTGACCCTGAAATGCAAAATCGTGCCAGAAAAGCAGCAGCCTCTATTGCTGGTTCTTTTAAATGGCTCTTTGATGACTACTCTTCTGTCACTATAGAACGTACGGTCCTAAGATTATTGGGAATTGATGGAGCAACTGAAGATGGAACTCCTTATCCCAATGTGGTATGTGACCATTTACAGCAGCGAAACGCTCTGCTTAGAGGCGTAGCTATTCCTCTGGCTAATGCTATTATTTACACTGGAATGACAGCTCAACAGATTGCAGAGGAAATCGCCCAGGGAAATCTTGACCTGACTAAAACACCTTTTGCTTCTCCGGATGAAATTTATCAGATACTGGAAGACCTTTCAGATAAGATGCTGAAACATATAGCTAAACAGCGAGAAACCAGAGAACAACTTCTTGAGACCTACGGACCCAGAAGAATCCCGTCTATTTATGTAATTGTTGCTACTGGTAATATTTATGAAGATGTGATTCAAGCTAAAGCCGCCGCTTATGAGGGTGCTGATATCATTGCTGTCATTCGTTCTACTGCTCAATCTCTTCTGGATTATGTACCTTATGGTGCTACTACAGAAGGTTTTGGAGGCACTTATGCTACTCAAGAAAATTTCCGAATTATGCGAAATGCTCTGGATGAGGTTTCCGTTTCAGAAAAAAGATATATCGGATTAACTAACTATGCCTCTGGACTGTGTATGCCGGAAATTGCTGCTATGGGTGCAATGGAACGACTGGACCATATGTTAAATGATGCTATGTATGGAATTTTGTTCCGCGATATTAACCCCAAAAGAACTTTATTAGACCAATATTTCAGCAGAATGATCAATGCTTACGCTGGCATAGAAATTCAAACTGGCGAAGATAACTATTTAACCACCTCTGATGCCATTGAAAAAGCTTACACCGTTACCGCTTCTCAATTACTTAATGAACAATTTGCCCTATTGAGTGGAGTGAAACCAGAGAAAATGGGATTAGGTCACGCTTTTGAGATTGATCCTGATCTGAAAGATAGCTTCACTTATGAGCTGGCACATGCTTTGTTGACTCGTGAACTTTTCCCCGGTTATCCTGTTAAATATATGCCTCCTACAAAGTTTGCTACAGGTAATATTTTCAAAACCTATCTTATGGATGCTATGTTTAATTTCGCAGGTCAGTTAACTCATCAAGGGGTTCAATTGCTGGGAATGATGACCGAAGCAATTCATACTCCTCATTTAGCTGACCGTTCTTTAGCTATTGAAAATGCACTTTATATTTTTAACGCCATAAAAAGCCTGGATGAAAATATCGCTCTGGTTCCCGATAGTTTCATCAATAGAAGAGCCAATCAGGTATTAAAAGAAGCCACTGAATTTCTGGAAAGAGTAGAAAAAGAAGGTCTATTCAGAGCACTAGAAAAGGGTGAATTTGCGGATATTAAACGCAGTGAAAACGGTGGAAAAGGCTTGAATGGCGTCTTTCGTAAAGACCTGGAATATTATAATCCTTTTCTGGAAAAGATGAAAAAGGAGCTGGGAGTATGAAACACAATATCATCCGTCCTTATGGCGATAAATCAGGCGATGGAAAAGTTCAGCTTTCCTTCACTTTACCTGTTCCTCCAGATGATTGGGGAAAAGAAGCAGCAAAACAGTTATTAAAGCAGATGGGATTTGAAGATATTATAATCTGTGGTATGCGAGACCTTAATGAAGGCTTCACCCATTTTATTGCCTATGCTGTAACACCTTATTCCGTTGATGGTTCTAAAATTAAGGTGAAAAAAGTGGAAACTCCAGTTATGGAAATGGAAGAGGTAGACGAATTTATAAAAGAAAATATTGGGCGTAAGATAACTGTCGTTGGCGCCTGCATAGAAAGTGATGCTCATACCGTTGGCATTGATGCTATTATGAATATGAAAGGCTATAATCATCGTTATGGACTGGAACGCTATCAATGGTTTAATGCTATTAATCTTGGAGCCCAAGTCCCATGTGAAGAATTATTGCGTCGGGCTCGGGAAGAATATGCTGATGCAGTACTGGTTTCTCAGGTCGTAACGCAAAATAATATCCATATTCATAATCTCACCCGTCTCATTGAATTAGCTGAAGCAGAAAAGTTGCGAGATAAGATGCTCTTTATCTGTGGCGGACCAAAAATATCCTATGAACTGGCAATAGAACTCGGCTATGATGCTGGTTTTGGACCTGGAACTTATGCTAATGAAGTTGCCAGCTACATTGCTGTTACCTTAGCTAAAAAATTAGCCCAAAAATCCTAGGTATATCTTCTGCTGATAATTATAACCATCAATCTTTTATTAGGTATTAACTCCCCTAAAATCAGTTTTTAGGATAAACCTATGACTTTACTTTTAACTATTCTTGCTTTCGGTTTAATGATTTTCGTCCATGAACTGGGTCATTTTCTTATGGCTAAAGCTTTTGGGGTTGGAATTGAGCAGTTCTCTATCGGTTTTGGCAAACCTATTACTCAGTTTACCAGCCATAATGTGCTCTGGCGTATTGGATGGATTCCTCTTGGTGGATATGTTAAAATGAAGGGAGAAAATCCTGATGAACAGGAAACTACAGAGAAGGACGCATTTTCTCGCAAACCCTGGTGGCAAAAAGCTATTATTGGATTCAGCGGTCCTTGCGCTAATATCATTTTAACTCTTATACTTTTTATCTTTTCTTTTATGATGCCTATTTATATTGAGGACCAACTTCCAGTAGTCTATAAAGCAGAAGGAAAATGGGCACAAGTTTTTGCTCCAGGAGACAGTATCCTCAGCGTAAACGGAAAAAATATCCGGGGTTATAGTGAATTTCTTCAGGAATTGCTTTCAAATCCCCAAAACACTGTTTTACTTAGTCGTAGAGGCACTAAACAAACAGTAATAATCTCTTCTTCTGAGGTAGATTCCCTGGCAAAAAGTCTCTATCCTTATGCTGATACTCGCATTGGTGAAGTGGTGCCCAAAACTCCCGCTTATCATTCCAAACTAGAACCTGGGGATCGTATTGTAGCTATTGATTCACTACCTGTATCCAACTGGTATGAAATGAGAGAAATTATCGTTAATTCCAATAAAGATGAAGTACTGTTGACAATTGAACGAAATGGACAGAGATTTAATAAAGTCCTCCCCTTAGAAAGCAGTATCAATACGGGTGGGAATAAAGCTATTGGCATAATACAATACCAACCTGTTAAATATGAGCGACGCTATAAACCTTTGGAAGCAATTCAATTGGGAGCCGTTAATACAGTTAATTTCATTATTCTGAACTATCAGGCTCTGGGAAAATTAGTGCAAAAACCGCAAGAATTGACTAAATCAGTTGGTGGACCAGTTATGATTGTCAGTATGAGCCAATCTTTTGGAAAAAAAGGATTCAGCAGTCTCCTCTTTTTCTTTGGCAGTATCAGTCTTATGCTGGCTATTATGAATCTACTTCCTATTCCCGTTCTGGATGGAGGTTTGATTCTTTTCGCTATCATTGAAGGTATTATCCGAAAACCTGTTCCCCAAAAAATTCAATCTATACTGCAAACTATAGGTTTTTTTATTCTCATCTTTCTGATGGTTTTAGCTTTTTATTCTGATATTGCAAGTGAAGTTTTACGCTTTATGAATAGGTAGGGCAATTTGTTTAAATTCCAGTTAGAAAAAGTTTCCAGTAAGGCAAGGGCAGGGACGATATACACTAGTCACGGTCAGATTAAAACGCCAGTTTTTATGCCTGTAGGAACACTTGGAACAGTGAAAGCAATGAGTCCTGAGGAACTGAAAAACTGCCACACTCAAATTATCCTCGGTAATACTTACCACCTTTATATGCGACCAGGCTATGAACTTATACAGCAAGCTGGTGGTTTACATAAATTTATTGCCTGGAAACACCCTATTCTGACCGATAGTGGCGGCTTCCAAGTGATGAGTTTGGCTGATCTGAGAAAAATCACTAATGAAGGAGTGAAATTCCAATCGCATATAGATGGAAGCACACATTTCTTTACTCCAGAAACTGTTATCGCTATTCAGGAAGCACTTGGTGCAGATATTATTATGAGTTTTGATGAATGTCCGCCATTTCCTGCTACCCGTGAATATGTAGAAAAGTCCCTGAAACGTACTTTAAAATGGGCAGAAAGAGGAAAAACTGTTTTTCATAATGATAAGAAACAAGCTCTATTTGGCATTGTTCAAGGGGGTATCTATGAGGATTTACGAGAAAAAGCAGCTAAGGCTTTGATGGAGATAGATTTCCCTGGTTATGCTATTGGTGGATTAGCTGTCGGTGAAGAAAAAGACGATATGTTCCGCATAACCAATTTTCTTAATGATATACTTCCTACTGATAAACCCCGATACCTGATGGGAGTTGGCACTCCTTCTGATTTATTATTGAATATAGCTAACGGTGTGGATATGTTTGACTGCGTGATGCCTACCCGAAATGCCCGAAAAGGAAGTATTTTTACTCGTCACGGTAAGATGATTATCAAGGCTGCTCGTTATAAGGATGATTTTAAACCTATTGATAGCCAATGCGGATGTTACACCTGTAAACATTTCACTCGCGCCTACATTCGCCATTTAATTACAATGAATGAAATCCTGGGTATGCGTTTAACTACCATCCATAGTCTCTATTTCTACAATGAATTAATGGAAATGGCTCGCCAGGCAATTATGGAAGACCGCTATGAGGAATTCTTAGCAGAGATGCTACCAGTACTGGATAAAGTCATTTAAACTATTTTTATCCTACTATTTTCTCTATATCATTTACCAGATAACTTTCAATATACTATCTTCTGCAATATCTGGTTTAATTATATTAATATTTATCCCTCTTTACCCAGAACTTAATCTTTATAATTTATGCTATAAAAATAAATATATCATTCTCCATTATATAGAATTACTCTCTATCTTTTCCCTGTTTCAATTGTTTATCAAGCGTTAAACAAGTCTTATTTAATTACTGCTTGATTAAGAAATGATTAACACTTTACTTTGTATGATAGCTTAAACAGGATTGCTAAATTTATGCTTGAATCAAGTATTTTTATTTATAAATAAGTGCGAGCGATTATATGTTTTGAATTAAAATGAAATAGACCTTAATTTGGCATTTATAGCTCGCAAAGATAAACCATCTTTATGATAACGAGGAATAAAATGTAGATGAAAATGAAAGATGCTTTGATGAGCTGCAGAACCACAATTCATCAATAAATTGTAAGCCTCCGGATGTAATTCCTCATCTAAAAGATTACGCATAATCTTGCTTATATCCAGCAAAGCAATCATTTCTTCGGGTTGAAGTGAGAAAAAATCAGTAGTATGCCGTTTTGAAATAATGAGACTATGACCCTTTGTTATGGGATGTATATCCTGGATAACAAAGAAATATTGGTTTTCAGCTAAATATTTCTCTGCGCTAATATAGCAAAAAATACATTTCATTTATCCATCATTTCCTTTTAGGATACTTATATTTTAATGAATGCTAAATGTCAATATAATCTATGCAGATAAAAATAAATCTAGATATTCAAGATTAAAGAATCAATAGTTTGCAGAAAGTGTAGTTTTCCATTTACAGAAAAGCGTTCATATTCCTCTGTCAGTATTGAGACAGTGAGGATAGAAAAAAAATTATTGACAGATTAGTTGATTATATAGATAAGGAAATAAATAGGGATTTAACATTCCTTGAGCCTGTTCCTTTGTATCGGGACTCCTCAAATTGAATGTAAGATGTCCCGAATGCAAAGGAGTACAAAAATGCCTGACAAGACTTTAATCTGCAAGGACTGCCAGAAAGAATTTGTGTTTACAGAAGGTGAGCAAGAATTCTATAAAGAAAAAGGTTTAGAAAACGAACCACAGCGTTGTCCTGAATGCCGTAAAGCAAAAAAAAACAGATACAATCGTAATCGCTATCAGCACAATGCTCGTTAGAATTTAATCTGTTTATTAAAAACCGTTGTCATTTCAGACAACGGTTTTTGTTTTATTTAACTCAATATCCCCATCCAGCTATTGTAAACTTGAAGATTCATTAATTTATGGAACGGTCACTTGTGTGATTTTATTGGGCTCAATAACGATATCATCTGCCAGTAATATTCTATTTTTAGACCTTATTTCCAGATGATGAGTTCCCACTCTTAAGGGAATTGTATTAGCATCATATTCTGGATCAATACCCACACTCCGTCCATCCACATAAGCTTCTCTATTGGTCATACTCCCGTCTAAACGCAGATAACCATAATCTACCTGAGATTTGGTATTATTCGCACTGCAGGCAAATAATACTAATAATAAAGACATAGAAATTGACAATATGAGTAAACTCTTTTTCATCTTTACTACTCCATTTTTTTTAAAATATAAAAAATTAATTTAAAATGTCAAGTGAAAAGGGAGTTTTTTATTATGTTTTCAACCATCAACAGAGAAATTCTGCTTGACAAAATAGAAAGTAATAGAATTAAAGTTATATTAATAAAACAAAGAGTGAGAGAAATGAGTATACGAAAAGAGCAGTTAACCTATATAAATAAAGAAAAACATATAAAAAAAGCATTTGCCACAAAGCAGATGCTTTTTTTATTTATGGAGGGTAAATGACCTGGAATGAAATTATTCTTCTCTCCCTACAAGAAGATTTAGGTACTGGTGATATTACAACCGATTATCTAGATTTAGAACCCATCCCTGAAAAAGCTTTTATAGTTAGCAAAGCTCCTGGCGTGATTGCAGGTTTAGAAATAGTTAAGGAAGTATTTTTAACTGTGGATAAAAATTTAAAAATAACAATGTATAAAAGAGATGGGGATACCGTTAAAAGAGGAGATGAAATACTCCGTTTAGAGGGAAATCCTGCCAGTATTTTAAAAGGTGAAAGAACTGCTCTTAATTTTCTTCAACGTTTAAGTGGGATAGCCACAACGACTAGAGCTATGGTAAATAAACTGGAAGGAACTTCAGCTAAAGTTTTAGATACCCGCAAAACCACTCCATTATTACGTTCTATGGAAAAATATGCTGTGCGTATTGGCGGAGGATATAATCATCGGTTTGGTCTTTATGATATGATTTTAATTAAAGATAATCATATTAAAGCCTGCGGAAGTATTACTGAAGCGGTTAATAGAGTGAAAGAAAGAAATATTGCTTATAAAATTGAAGTAGAAGTCTCTAATATTAAGGAATTAGAAGAAGCAGTTAGAGCTGGTGTCGATCGCATTCTTCTGGATAATATGTCCATACCTAAAATTAAAAATTGCGTCAAACGCTTCGGTTCTAAGATAGAACTTGAAGTATCGGGAGGAGTTACACTGGATAATATTAAAGAAATAGCTCAAACTGGCGTACCCTATATCTCAAGTGGTGCTCTCACTCATTCCTTTCAGTCTCTGGATATAAGTCTTCAATTTAAGGAGTAAATAGATGGAAGAACAATTACGCACTTTGGCACAAATGCAGAAATTAGATGATAAAATAGGTGCCTTACGACAGCTACAAAATGAATTACCTAAAGAACTAAATGATATCCTGGATAATGTAGCGCAAGCAGAAACAAATTTGAATAAAACCAAAAGTGAATTAGAAGAAATCAATAAAAAACTTAGAAATCTGGAACTGGACATTAAACAGCATCAAGAAAATATAAAAAAATACTCTCAACAACTGGCTGAAATAAAAACAAATAAAGAATATAAAGCTTTAAATAGTGAAATTGCCTATTTAAAAGAAAAGATATCTGAATTGGAAAGCCAGGAACTTGAACTTATGGACGAAGAATCTGAATTTAAAAAGAAAATGGAAATAGCTAAAGCTGAATTGGAAAAAGCAAAAAAAATACAAAGAGAAAGGGAAGACGAACTAAGAAAAAAAATAGAATCTCTGGACGGCGAAATTGATAATTTTAGAGCCGAAAGAAATAAACTGGCACAGACTCTTCCACAATCCCTGGTTAAACAATATGCAAAACTTATAAAATACAAAAATAACTGTGCAGTTGCCTATGCCAGAAATGGTGCTTGCGGTGCCTGTGGTTTTGTAATTCGTCCTCAGGTTCGTATTGAGATACAACAGCGGAATAAGATAAATTATTGTGAAAATTGTGGCCGAATTTTAATGGAGAAATTTGAAGATTTATAAATTCTACTTGACGATTAATCTTAAATATTATTAACTGCTTTTTAAGGTAAAAAGGATAAAAAATTGAATTTATATCTTGACAGAAAAGTTGAAATGGATATTTTAATATTAGTTGATTGTTAATTCTGTTTTCATAGTGTGGTTGATTATCCGATTCCAGTGCATTAAAGATATTACAGGATACTGGCTGTAAAATAAAGTTAGAGATTATACTTCAGCCAGTGGAAAGTGATAATATAAAGAACATAAATGTACAAAAGGAGTTAACCTATGAAACGACTATCATTACTTCTGGTGATGATAATCACCGTGTGTGCAGCTTTCGCAGGCATTGATGAGTATTATACCTTCAACGCTACCAGCGGAACCTACACTCCTATCGTGGGA
>Ga0116172_10004122_pt1 | contig 11922 bp, 9 predicted proteins | sample AD_UKC083_MetaG_FD_89799 | JGI IMG/M metagenome (GOLD analysis project Ga0116172, IMG submission 89799) | Active sludge microbial communities of municipal wastewater-treating anaerobic digesters from USA - AD_UKC083_MetaG | ecosystem: Engineered > Bioreactor > Anaerobic > Digestate | place: USA...
AAAGATGCCATGCGGGAATGGGACAGCTATCCCACTTACGAAACTTATATCAGCACGATGTATGCCTTCGCCACCGAGTATCCCGGTCTTTGCCAGATCGTTGATGCTGGCACCACGGTCAATGGTCGCAAGATCCTCTTTGCCAGGATCTCAGATAATGTCCAGATTCGGGAGGATGAGCCGCGCTTGATGTACACTTCCACCATGCATGGTGACGAAACCGTGGGCTTCATTCTGATGTTACGTTTAATCGATACTCTGCTCAGCGGTTATGGCAGCGACGCCAGGCTCAGCAATCTGGTCAACAACGCGGAAATCTGGATCAATCCCAATGCTAATCCGGATGGAACCTACTATGCCGGGAATAGCAGCGTGTCCGGCGCGCGCCGCTATAACTACAATGGCTACGATCTCAACCGCAACTTTCCTGCGCCCGATGGTTCGCAATACAGCGGACAGCCCCTGCAAACAGAGACTCAGCTCATGATGAATCTGGGCTTGGCGGAGCGGTTCAATCTGGTGGCCAATTTCCACGGTGGTGCGGAAGTGGTAAACTATCCGTGGGATCACCAAAGCACGCTGCATGTGGATGACGCCTGGTACCAGGTTATCTCCCGGGCTTATGCCACCTCTGCCCAAAACCACAGCCCCGCAGGCTATTTGGACGATCTGAATAACGGCATCACCAATGGCGCTGGCTGGTACATCACCACCGGTAATCGCCAGGATTGGACCAATTACACTGCCGGTGGCAGAGAAGTAACCATCGAGATTTCCTCCACCAAAAATCCCGCGGCCAGTACCTTGCCGGACTATTGGACTTACAATTTCGACGCCTTGCTGGGCTATCTGGAAGCAGGTTTATGCGGTATCCACGGCCGAATCCGCGATGGCTGGGGAAATCCCCTCTCAGCCACAATAACTGTGTGGAATCACGACGATGATCTTACCAGGATCCAAAGCAATTCCTTGGGCAATTTCTACCGCTATCTCAGCCCCGGAACTTATGATCTGCAAATCTCCTGCCCCGGTTACGATGATATCATGGTGGAGGATGTGATTGTTTCCAGCGGTGTAGCAACACTGCGGGATATCACTGTGGGTGAAGTACCCCTGGAACTCAGTATCCCGCTTGTGGCTGGCTGGAATGAGATCAGTATCAATCTTGATGTGGACGATTTGGAATTTTCCGATATTCCCGCTTTGGAGCAAATCAAGAGCATGACCCACAGCTACAATCCCAATATTCCCAGTCATTTCAATACACTTTCTGCCTCTGTCCCGGGGAAGGCTTACTGGATTAAAGCCAGCCAGGCAGGAACCCTGGTGCTTAGCGGTGCCCTGGCACCAAATGATCCCATCTCGTTACAAGCAGGCTGGAACTTCGTGGCTTATCTGCCTGAATCAAGCCTCAGCGTGGGCAGTGCTTTGGCTTCCATTTCTACTCATCTCATGGAAGTGCGTTGTGCCGATCCTCTATTTAGCGGTAGTTCCGATGCTCTGATGAGTCCTGGTAAGGCATATTGGATCAGAGTGGATCAGGAATGTACTCTGCAGTATCCGTAAGGGAAGTGTTCGTTTTAGGGGATCGAGCGGGGAGCTACCGTTCCAGGTTTTTTCGTGCTGTCCCGATGGGCTCAGGCTGTTGACAAAGCCCCTAGTGGACGCATCCCATCGCTAAACGACCTCCCCTGACATCACAAAGACTTGTCAAACACATCTCAAACTCATCCCAAGCCACGCTCAGGATGAGTTTGGGATGTTCCTGGATTGCGCTGAAGATGTTAGGTAGGATGGCATGTCACCCTTCCGGGATTGGTATACAGGAAACCCGGGGCATCAACCCCGGGTTATCCTTGGTAAGATGTAAAGGCTAATCCTAACCTAGAAGAGGGTATAGCTGATGCCCAGGCCCAGCATTTCCTTCCATTGGAGATCGGATACCTGTTCTTTATCGTATCGCATTTCGAAGATCAGGTTTGCGCTTACCATGCCGAAGAGCTTGGTACTCAGCGAGTTTTCCCACACCATATCGGTTGATTTCCAATCCTCATTCAATTCATCAGATTTGGAATTGAACAGCGCTTGATAGAGCTGTAAACGGCTGCGGAAATCCATTTCCAGAGGGATCTTGACCTTCTGCTTGTACTCCGAAACCATTTCCAGACCGCCATCGACAGTCGTTTGAGTCTCCTTGTCTCCCGTGTTGAGGTCGATCACATCGCGATCGATCTTTTCGCGGAAGGCCGCGCCCAAACGAGTAGTGAAGAGGCGATTCTCTTCGTCGATGAAGCTTCGGATGATGCCGGCGGTCTCCGTAAAGAGCATGGGATTGATCAGACGGGTTTCTTCTTGAGAGAGATCCAGAAATTGCGATTCGAATCGTCCGGCAACGAATGGGTCCACCCAGCCCTGCGTGGTGAAGCGCAGCATGGATTCCAGATCTATCTTATCCGTGGATTTCTCGGGATGCTCCCAGTACTTTTCCTGCTCCATGTTCGCGTCGTATCGGGTCTTTTGATTGTGGGTCTGTCCAAAAGCCAGCTTCAGGGTATTCTTATTTTGCAGCCAGCTTTTCAGTTGTTTCTCGGCTGTAGTTGTGGAATTGGCGACCCAGGTAATATTACTCAGTTCATCGCCCGCCCAGGTGTCGCTAAAAGCGCTTTGGGTAAAGGTGAACGATACATTTGAATCCAGCTTCCAGTTATCGGCATAGGCAGCGCCCAGGGCTGCCAGGATCACGATGAGAATGATGCTCCTTTTCATGGATATGCACCCCTTTCTGCGCCTAAGCCCAGACACCTTTGGCATTTAGAGCCAGCTTGATCTTTTCCATCAGAGAGGCATGCACTTTGCCGTAATCGGCATTTTTCACATGCGCGGACAGGGCAAATATAATGGCTCCGGCATTGGCATCGCTGATCACGATGGTAGCAGGGGGATCTTTGAGGATATCGTTTTCACTCTCCAGAACTGCGCGTAGGAGATCACGAACTGCGGAAAGATCGGAATTGCCGGGTACATTCACGGCTATCTCCACTTTACGGGTGGGCAGGCTCGAGAAATTGGTGATGGTATCGTTTGAGAGCTTGCCATTGGGGATCATCACTTTTCGTCCATCACTGGGAATGATGACGGTCTGGAATATGCCTATGTCTTGCACGACGCCGGTAACGCCCCCCGCGATCACGCTATCCCCGATTTTAAAAGGCTTGAAGATCATCAGCATCACACCCGCGCTGAAATTTCCCAAGGTGCCTTGCAATGCCATGCCGATGGCCAGAGTGGCAGCACCCAGGATGGCGACAAAGGATGTAGTCTGCACACCCAGACGGGCAATCGCCGCCAGGATGACAAAAATCAGCAGTACAGCATAAACCAGATTGGCAAAGAACTGGATGATATTCGAATCCATTTTCCCTTTACTAAGGACCTTTTTGAGGACATTGGCAAGCATCTGTGCCACCCACTTACCAATGATGTAGATAAGGATCGCTACTATCAGCTTTCCGCCAAAACCTACCACCAGAGCTGGTAGATTGGCCAATAAGTTGCTTACTTGTTCAGGCATCTCTTTACTCCTTTTGCGGACAACCGCGATCTGAATATTTAGCTTAATCCCTAACGGGACAGCTTTACCATTAGTATAGCTCAATTATCTATACATGCAAAATATTTCTATTCTTGGGCGCCGGGTTCACAATCTGATAGAGAAGAATTTTCAACGGCAAAGATCACTAATTACTACGCAATGAAGCCACTTTGAGGATTACCTAAACTCAGGCTACCACAGGTAAACGAAGTTTTGAATTGACAAAAAAGGGGCTGCGAATAGCTTGCGCTCAAATACCATCCTATGAGGAGCCTAATGCAAAACGACGTAATACAGTACTTCCTGCAACTGGTAACTATTGACAGTGAATCCTTGAACGAACGCCGTATGATTGACGCCTTGAAGATTGATCTTGAAGAACTTGGTTGTATCGTGGAAGAAGATGATTGCCAGAAGCTAACTGGGGGAAATGCTGGCAATCTGCATGCCATATTCCCCGGAACCGTAGACAAAGCACCGATCCTGTTTTGTTCACACGTGGATACGGTAAGCCCAGGCAAGAGCATCAATGCAACCATCGTTGGAGATAAGATCGTATCCGACGGCACTACAGTACTTGGTTCGGACGACAAATCCGGCATCTCGGAAATCATGATCGCCCTAAAACGAGTAAAAGAGAGCGGTAAAGCTCACGCCCCGGTGGAAATTCTTTTTACCGTTAGCGAAGAAATCGGCCTGCTCGGAGCCAAAGGCTTTGACAAAAGCAAGCTGAAAGCTGCTATGGGCTATGCCCTCGATTCTCACAATGTGGGAGAATTGATTACCGGAGCCCCCTGCCAGAAATCCTTTGACATCATCTTTTACGGCAAAGAAGCCCACGCCGGCGTAGAGCCTGAGAAAGGTCTCAATGCCATCCGTGTGGCCGCTGAAGCCATTGCTGCCATGCCCAATGGACGTATCGATTATGAGACCACCTGCAATGTCGGCCTGATCAGCGGCGGCGAAGCTACCAATATTGTCCCCAGCAAAGTTGTGGTAAAAGGCGAAGCCCGCAGCCACAATCTGGAGAAACTCGCTCGCGTTTGCGAGGACATCCATCAGGCTGTGGTGAGCACTGTCGCCCGCTACGAAAGCCAGGGTGCATCCTTCGATTACGAATGCATTACAGAATATGATTCTTTCAGCATTTCCGCGGAATCGGAAGTGGTACTAATGGCCCAGGAAGTCCTGCGCGGACTCAATCTCCCCTTTACCACCTGCATCAGTGGCGGAGGAAGTGACGCAAACGTTCTCTCAGCTTCAGGCATCCCTATCATCATCACCGGCACCGGCATGCAACGTGTGCATACGGTAAAAGAGTTTATCGAACTGGATCAATTGCGCCGCGGCGCTGATTTTGTGGAAGCGCTGATCTACAAGTATTCGGAATAGTATCATGACAGATGTATGCCTCATCGGCTACGGCAAAATGGGCAGAATCATAGAAGAACTCTGCCCCGAGAAAGAATGCCGGGTGGTGAGCATCATCGATCCTGCCCATCAGCAAGCTTTTCCAGAGATCAGCCGGGACAGCCTGAAAGGTGCCGAGGTGGCTATAGACTTCAGCCACCCCTCCGTGGTTGCGAAAAATGTGGAAAAGCTGATCGAGCTTTCCATGACCTGCGTGATCGGAACCACAGGCTGGAACGATGCGCGTCCCGCGCTCTTGCAAAAAGCTGCCGCCAAAGAAATGGGCCTCGTGTACGGGGCCAATTTTTCCCTCGGTTTAAGCCTCTTTTCTCGCATCATGACCAGCGCCGTCCAGATCATGGATAAATTCGACGAATACGATCTGCTGGCCTGGGAAAAGCATCACAACCGCAAAGCTGACAGCCCTTCCGGAACAGCGATTGATCTGGCCAGGCTGATTTTGGCACATAGCACTCGCAAAAGCGAAGTGGTGTGGGACAAGCTGGACAGGCGTCCACAGCCCCAGGAATTACACTTTGCCAGCATGCGCGGGGGGCACATCCCCGGTACGCATGCCCTGTGCTTTGATAGCGAAGCCGATAGCATCGAATTGATCCACACTGTGCGTTCGCGCAGTACTTTTGCGTTCGGCGCTATCGCGGCGGCTAAATGGATATCCGGCAAGACGGGCATATTCAGCTTCGACGAAGTGATCGGAGACTTTCTGTGCTGATCCCTTTTATCAAGATGCATGCCCAGGGCAATGACTTCGTTATCCTGAACGGCCTGGAGCAAGAACTCCCCGAGCTATCCTATCCCGATCTGGCCCGCCATCTGTGTCCTCGCAGAATATCAGTCGGAGCTGATGGACTGGTGCTGCTGCTACCGGATTCCGATGCCGATGCCAGAATGATTATCTACAATTCCGATGGTTCCCGGGCCGAAATGTGCGGCAGTGCGCTCAGATGCGTAGCCAGCCTCGCTGCAGACCATTTTGTAAGAGACTTTCTAGATATTGTTACCGATAGTGGTACCAAAAACGCTCGCATTGAGCCTGAGACAGGTGTTATCACCGTAAATCTGGGTAGCGCCCGGATGCTAAACAGCGAGTATCCTGTGGATGCCTTTCAGGGCGATCTGATCGACATCGGCAACCCTCATTATGTGATCTGGACCGACGATCTCAGCCAGGATCCGCATCTCCAGTACGGTCCAGGTTTGGAACACCACAGCGCTTTTAGCAATCCTGTAAACGTCCACTTTGCCAGGAAGATCAATGAACATGAAATCCAGATGAAGATCTGGGAACACGCCTGCGGAGCAACCCTTGCCTGCGGGACGGGTGCTGCTTCCACGGTGTTTTCCGGTATTCACAGAGCTTTACTGGCGCACGACGTAACTGTGAATGTCCCCGGTGGAGTGATCCGGATCAGCTACCTGGAAAGCAGCGACGAACTGCTGCTGAGCGGAACGGTCGCCAAGGTCTTTGAAGGGCAATTCACATGGAAAGCTTAGGCAAGTACCTGCGTGAACTGCGCCTGCAGAGAGACCTCAGCTTCGACCAGGTCTGGCAGGATATCCGCCTGGCGGAGCAGAACATTCGAGCGCTGGAAGAGAATCGCCTCTTTGATATCGGAAGTTATGGCTACGTGAAGGCGATGATCTTCAATTACGCCCGCTACCTGGAAGCCGATGTGGACAAGGTGATGGCGGAATTCAAGATCATGATGCCCGAGAACACCAAAAAGGAATTCACACCTCGCAAGACCCTGAAAGAAAGCAAGATTATGCTCTCCACTAACTTCCTCTGGACGGTGGGGATTCTGATCTTTGTGGCCATCCTGGGTTCCATCCTGCTCTATTCTTACAATCAGGGCTGGCTTCAGACCCCGCAGCTTTTCGAGCGCCATACCGAAGTTGCCGAAACCCCCGTTGAGGAGATTAGGGAAGAGCAAAAACCGGATAGCTTGCGCATGCGGATGCGCATCTTGAGTGAATCGATCCCACAAAGCAACGTAACGCAGGATCTGAAAAGCACTGATACCGTCCCCCGAGACACGACGGATTACATTGGCAATATCCTGGGTAAAAGCCCCGTAAACGTGCGCATCAACTGATCAGCGCTCGTCCTCACTTTCTTCCTCCTCCAGCTCCAGATCGGGCAATTGCGCCATCTTTTTCCTGCGTTTTCTCGCGATGATCAGCATCACAAAGGGCAGACAGATGAAGATCAGTGAGTTTAGCGCCAATGCCAAATAGAGATAGCCCTGTCGCTTGCTGTGCCGCTCAAAACCGGCGTTAAACTCAAACAGGCTTTGGCCATAGCTCTGGATAAAGGCCTGATTGAAACGGATCTTCTTGCCCTCGCGGTGCACCCCGGCCACGACTGACCAAAAGTGTTCCCACTGCTGGGGATGCCTGGTCTCCATAAAGCGCAAGGCCATGGCAGAACTGATGTAAAAGTGCCCCCAGTCGGCCTGATCGGTGGGATAGGTGTAGCTCATGCGAAAGAGATTCCCACTCTTGCCCCAAAAGGTCGCCCGCAGGTATTCCAGATAGCGTTCATAGCCCAGTTGCCCACCGTAATAGGTGGCCATTCCTTCATGAAACCACAGTGGAGCAGCGATGAAGACCTGTTCCAGATACCAATGGATGTATTCGTGCATGAGGATATTCAGGTAGTTATCCTGCACCTGATCTCCGCTTCGGATGTAGATCTTGCCCTCACTGCCATTGTAAAATGCATCACTGAATTCCACGATGCTGGCCTTGCCCAGACTCATCATTTGATACTCAGCCGCCGAAGCCACGATGTATATCGGCGCTTTTTCATCTGTATAGATACCCAGGTGCATCTGCAGATCTGCCGCCCGTGATTCCAGAAGATCGGCCAGCTTAAGCATCGATGGCGATATACCCCTGGAGGAGTATATCGCCAAACAATCGGAATCGTATACTTTGCTAAATGCCGGTAGCAGACAAAGCCAAAAGAGCATTGCCGCCACCACCATCAGTCTTTTATTCGAGATCGGTATCAGTAGACAAGGCTTCCCGGGATAGGAGTTCATAGTAATCACCGGCATCCTTCTTCGCCACATTGCCGGTGGGCACATCCTTGATCTTCAGTTCCCAGGCAAAACCGTAGAGCTTCATATCGATCAGATCTCCGGCCTTGATTTCCCCAGAAGCCTTCGCAGCCTTTCCGTTTACCTTCAGCAATCCCTTGTCGCAAGCTTTCTTGGCGATGCTGCGGGTTTTGGTAAGGCAGAGTTTATTTAGCAGTAGGTCCAGTCTCATCGGCATCCTTGCCATCGAAGATATTGCGGATGCGAACCGCGATATCACGAATCTTGAAGGGCTTCATCACGAAATCTCTGATGCCTCTGCTGCGCGCGTCGTCCACCGAAATCAGGGTGGTGAATCCCGTGCAGATGATCACTGGGATGTCCTTGCGGATTTCCAGCACTTTTTCCGCCAGATCTACACCGCTCATATAGGGCATCGTGGTATCTGTAACCACCATGTCGATATGCTCGGGATCTTTGGCAAAGTGCTCGTAAGCCTTGCGAGGATCGGTGAAACCTTCCACCTTGTAGCCCAGACGCATCAGTCCTTGACGGAATACATTTACCAGAGCTGGTTCGTCGTCCACCACCATAATGTTTTCGTGACCGCCTTTTTCCACATGCTCTTCGGTTTCATTTGCCGTGGGCTGTTTCACGTCTGGCGTGTATAGTGGCAGATAGATATCAAAGGTAGTGCCAACGCCCAATTCACTATTTACCCTGATGGCGCCATGGTGGGATTGCACGATGCTGTGTACTATGGAAAGTCCCAGTCCGGTACCCTCATTGGCACTCTTGGTAGTAAAGTAAGGATCGAAGATGTGATCCACGATCGCGGGATCTATACCCGTGCCGTTATCCGCCACCGATACTTTCATATACTGGCATTGCTCCAGCTCCGGAAATGCCTGCATATCGTTTTGGGTAAAATTCACCGTTTCCACCGTCAATTCCAGCTTTGCGCCGTCTTTTTGCAGTGCGTGCATGGCATTGGTACCCAGATTGATGACGATCTGATGCACCTGACCGGGTACGGCTACCACAGTACAGCGTTCCTTGGTATAGTTTTCCACGATCTTGATCGAGCGGGGAAGATAGCTACGCAGGAAGCGGACGGATTCTTTCACGTGATCCACCAGTTCGATTACCTCAGTCTTGGCTTCTTCCTGTCTGGAGAAGGAGATTAACTGAGCGATCATCTCTTTGGCGCGTCCGGCGCTTTTCAATACTTCCAGGAGGTTCATAGCCGCGTCGCTACCGGGTTCCATATCGTCGCCCGCCAGCTCGGCGTAACCTATCACCGCGGAAAGGATATTATTGAAGTCATGCGCGATACCGCCGGTGAGGCGTCCGATGGCTTCCAGACGCTGAGTACGCTTCTGCTGTTCTTCCCGCAGAATCTCGTATGTGACGTCCTTGCAGCTGGCGATGATGCTGGATAGTCTGCCGAAATTGTCGATCACGGGCTTCACCACCATGTCCAGAGTGATCTTGGGGCCGTCTTTGCGGAACATATCGATCTTGCCGCGCCAGGGCTGGGAAGACCGTACTCGCAGCCAGGATTGTTGCATTTCCTTACGGCTGCTGACGTCAAAGGGGAGATATTCAAAGGGTTTATCCAAAAGCTCGCTTCTGCGATATGAGGTGATGCGCTCAAAGATGGCATTTACATATTGGATGCTACCCTGGGGACTGAAGATGATGATGCCTTCGCCGGCTTGTTCGATGGCCTGGAAAAGGATGGTGATGTTTTCATCCGCCTGCTTTTTGTGCAGTGCGTAGGCGATCTGTTCCGAGATCGATTCCAGGAGCATCTTGTCTTCTTCGGTATAAAGGTCGCTCTTGGTATAGGACTGCACCACCACGGCGCCGATCACGTTTCCGGAGAGGATCAGGGGTGTACCCAGAAAGTTTTTGCATATATTACCCATCACTCCGCGATCCCGGGTGCGGGCGTTTATGCCGTCCTCATCCAGCAGCAGGGTTCTGGCTTCGGAGATGATCTGGGCGGTCAGCGAGGTGTTGTTATCTGCTTCCACCGGACTGGCGTCTTCGCTCACTTCGTCCACCAGGTAGGGGAAGGTGATCAGATTGCTCTTGGGATCATACATGGCGATGAAGAAGTTTGTGACGTCGATCACTCTTGCCAAGGACTGATGAATGGTCTTGAAGAGCCCGTCCAGGCTGTTTTCGATATTCACCGCATGGGAGATTTTGTGCAGGATGGAGGTGGTGACCTCGGATTTCTTTTCCGCAGTCAGATCAGTGAGCAGCAAGGCAAACATGGTCTCTTTCCCGGAGTATATGGGCACCAGAGTCTGTTTGTGGGCGTGCAGCTTGTGTTTATTGTCAAAATAGCTGTATTCTGACTCGGTATTTTGCATATTGGGATTGGCCAGGGCTTTCAGGAAATCATCCTTGCCGATCCACTGTGCTTCGCTCAGTTGCACCGTAGCAATGAAGCGATCGTAGAAATCCCACAAGAAACAACCAATTACGTCTTCCTGGGGGAATCCGGTGAGGTCGCTGAAGGCACTATTTGCCAAAATGATCTTACCCGCAGAATCCATCAACATCATTCCTTCCGTCGCTTGCTCAAAGATGCAACGGAATAGGGCTTCACGCTCTTCCAGCTCGGTTCTTACTCTGTCTAGACTGGTCATATCCTGCATCGCCACGATCACCTTTTTATAATCCTCGACGCTATCACCGGCGATTGACCAGTTGATGCGGAAATGCAGCTTATTTCCTTCCAGGTCATAATTCACCACCTGTCCGTCAAATTGACGGCGTCCGGCGGCGATGGCAATCAACGATTCCACAAGGCTCGTCTTTGCCTCATCCCGGAATATCATCCGCACACTTTTGCGGATATCTTCCAAACTTGCAGCTTTGTAAAGCCTCAGTGTGGCGTTGTTTACGTCTATTACCCGCAAGAGGTCAACGCATTCTTCAAAGCGTTCGGGACTGGTGTGGAAAAAAGCGCGGAAATCCGTGATTCCCTCTGCCTTTAGATTATTCAGTTTTTCATAGATGAGGGAAAAATCCTCCACCCACAAGGACACTGGCGACTGGTCGAATAGCATCCGGTAGGAGCTAGAGCTAGTTTCATTCATAGTGCTGCTGTAATCCTAAGTCTTTTATTTTCTTTATTTATTTCATGTATGCAATTAGCATTCCTATTTTGCAGCTAAGCGCTGCGTCTCCAGGGCGATCATCAGCTCTTCATTGGTGGGGATCTTCAAAACTGTCACCCGGGATTCTGGGCTGCTGAGCACCTGAATATCGTCCGTGAAGCGGGCATTTTCCTCATTGTTCAGCACTATGCCCAGAGCGCTTAGATCGCGGCAAACCTGTTCCCGCAGGATCGGCATGCGTTCGCCCACGCCGCCGGTGAAGATGATCACATCGGCGCCATTCAGCGCGGCAAAATAGCTTCCGATGTACTTTTTGATGCGATAGCAATACACGTCGTGCGCTTGGATGGCTTTGGGATTCTTGCGGATCAGGATTTCTTCCTCGATCTCGCGCATATCGTTTGAGATGTGGGAGAGCCCCAGCATCCCGCTTTTTTTATTCAAAAGAGTATTTACTTCATCCACGCTCAGGCCCAGGCTTTGTTGCATGTGAATCGGGATGGCGGGATCGATGTCGCCGCAGCGTGTGCCCATCATCAGGCCTTCCAGGGGGGTAAGTCCCATGGAGGTATCGATGGATTTGCCACCGCGGATGGCAGTAATGGACGCACCATTGCCCAGATGGCAGGAGATGATCTTCAGCTCTTCCAGCTTGCGTCCCAAAAATTCCGCGGCCTTGATGCTCACGTATTTGTGGCTGGTGCCGTGGAAGCCGTAA
>Ga0116172_10004128_pt1 | contig 11914 bp, 5 predicted proteins | sample AD_UKC083_MetaG_FD_89799 | JGI IMG/M metagenome (GOLD analysis project Ga0116172, IMG submission 89799) | Active sludge microbial communities of municipal wastewater-treating anaerobic digesters from USA - AD_UKC083_MetaG | ecosystem: Engineered > Bioreactor > Anaerobic > Digestate | place: USA...
AGACCACGCTTTTGGAGAAAATCGCATCCTCAAGTCCAGGCATTGCGATCAGAAAGTGATTCGTGAGGTTGAAGGGTGCAGAATCGCCGGACATAAACGAATTTTAACGGCTGCCATGGGTAAAGAATTTGACACCGGCCTCGTATGGTTTCGCCGCGACTTGCGCATCAGTGACAACGCTGCCCTGAGCGCAGCGATGCAACGATGTAACCGGGTTTACTGCGTGTTTGTGTTCGACCGCGCCATTCTGGATGGACTGCCGCGCGCCGACCGGAGGGTGGAATTCATTCGCGAATGTCTGGTTGAACTGGACGCTGAACTGCGCTCCTTGGCGGGAAATACGGATGCAGGACTGATCGTGCAGCACGGGTTGGCTACTGTGTGCATTCCCGAGGTGGCTCGCACACTGGAGGTTCAGGCTGTTTTTGCCGCACGTGACTACGAACCCGCCGCCATCACCCGCGATGCCGCAGTTCACCACGCACTAGCAGCGCAGGGTGTGCACTGGGTGACACTCAAAGACCACGTGATTTTCGAGAAACGTGAGGTCCTGACCCAGACTGGCAAGCCCTACGGTGTGTTCACTCCCTATATGCGTGCATGGCTTGCCCGCCTGGGCGATGAGCCTCCCGCTCAGCATGCAACCCAAGCCGATATGGCAACTCTTGCGGCACGGCCCACTTCCTTCGCTGTGCCCATTCCTGATCTGGAATCTCTTGGATTCTCTCCCACCAATCTGAATTCACTGGGCATTCAACCGGGCGCTAGCGGTGCCGACAAGCTGCTGGACGATTTCTGGGGTCGCATGGACGACTATGACCAGACACGCAATTTTCCCTCGGTCAAAGGCCCCAGTTACCTTGGTGTGCACCTGCGCTTTGGAACGGTATCGATTCGCCAGTTGGTCGGTCTGGCCCTGCAACGCAAGCTGACAGGCAGCGCCGGAGCAGCGGTTTGGCTGGCTGAGTTGATCTGGCGGGACTTCTACTTTCAGGTGCTGTCAAACTTTCCTCAGGTTGCGCGTAGCGCCTTCAAACCGGAATACGACCAGATCACCTGGGAGCAGGGTGCCCCCGCCCAAACACTTTTCAGCGCCTGGTGTAACGGTGCAACCGGCTATCCGCTGGTAGACGCGGCGATGGCCCAGCTCAACCAGACTGGCTATATGCACAACCGCCTGCGTATGGTGGCCGGCAGTTTCCTGGTTAAACACCTGGGTTTGGACTGGCGATGGGGTGAGCAGTATTTTGCTGAGAAACTCAACGATTTTGATTTGTCAGCCAACAATGGCGGATGGCAGTGGGTCAGTTCCAGCGGGTGCGATGCACAACCGTATTTCCGTATTTTCAACCCCATCAGTCAAAGTGAAAAATTTGACTCCCAGGGAAAATTCATCAAACGCTACCTGCCGCAGCTGGCGGCGCTTGGAACCAAGTCCATTCACGCGCCCTGGCTAGCCAAACCGGTTGAACTCGCGGCTGCAGGTATTCGATTGGGACGTGACTACCCTGTACCCATCGTGGATCACACCGAAGCGCGGGCCCTCACACTGCAACGCTACGCAGTAGTAAGAAAAGTCCCTCAGACCTCAACAGCAGTCGAGCAATAACTGCGCACAAGTCCCAATAACTCGTCTTCGGAATACGGCTTGCCCAAATAGTGATCAACCCCCAGCTCTTTGGCATGCTCTCGGTGCTTGCCGGCAATACGGGACGTGATCATGATGATCGGAAGGTCCCGCAACTGCGCATCAGCACGGATGTTGCGTGCCAGGTCAAATCCATCCATGCGGGGCATTTCAATATCGGACAGCACGACGGTCGGCTTTTCTTCCTGCAGCTTTTCCAGCGCATCCAGCCCGTCTGACGCCAGTGTCACGCGGTAGCCCTCCCGCTTGAGCAGACGCTGAGTGACGCGACGCACCGTGATGGAGTCATCGACCACCAAAATCAAAGGAACCTGGTTAACCACATGGACAGGGGTCGCAACAGCCGACGAGTCACCTGATTGATCTGCAGATCCTTGCGCTGCGCGTCTGCTCATCTCCCGTGCCTGGTCTCCATACACAGCAGCCAACGCCACCGGGTTGTAAATCAATGCAACCGCGCCAGATGCCAAGACGGAAACTCCGGCCAAGCCCGGCAATTGCGCGAGTTGTGGTCCCAAGTTCTTGACAACGACCTCTCGATTGCCAAGCACTTCATCGACATGCAACGCGAGACGCTGACCCGCACTTCGGAACACGGCGACCGAGCGGGTCTTTCCAATAGCCTCACTGCTAATGGAGGAAACCTGCAACAACGCACCGGCCCAAAAGAAGGGCAGCACCTGACCGGCCATGTCAAAGCCTTCAGCCTGGTAGGCTTGCTCGACCGCAGAAACAGGAGTGCGCAAAACGGTTTCCACCAAACCGGAGGGAACACCTATCGTCAAATCACCAATACGCAACATGACAACCTGCGTGACCGCAGTGGTCAACGGCAAGACCAATTTGAACGTGGTTCCTGCCCCTTCTTCCGTCAAGGTTTCAATGCGTCCACCCAATGAATTGACTTCAGAGCGGACAATATCCATGCCGATCCCGCGTCCCGACAACTCCGTCACCTGATCGGCAGTAGAAAAACCTGGCATAAAAATCAGATTGGCTGCGTCACCTGGACTCAATGCAGCGTCCTCAGCGATAACACCATTGGCAATGGCTTTGGTCCGGATCTTGTCCAAATGCAATCCACCACCATCGTCACTGAACGACACGGACACGTCGTTGCTTTCCTGATTGACGTGGATGGCAATCGTGCCAATGGCTGCTTTTCCAGCTGCGGCACGATCGTCCGCACTCTCGATACCGTGACCAACAGAATTGCGCAACATATGCTCAAACGCGGGGCCCATGCGGTCCAGAACACCCCTATCCATTTCAATGGAGCCACCTGTTATATCCAGCTTGACCTGTTTGCCGGCATCTTTGGCCGCCTGGCGAACCACACCGTACAGCCGCTCGGAAATGCTCTCAAACTCAACCATGCGAGTACGCAGCAAATCGCGCTGCAACTCGCGTGCCTGGCGACCCTGGGCAATCAAATCGTCTTCTGCGCCTTCAATGGAACGCTGCAGATTTCGCTGCACAGTAGCCACGTCGTGAACCGACTCAGCCATCATGCGGGTCAGTTCCTGGACGCGGGTAAATCGGTCAAATTCCAGTGGATCAAAAGCCTGCGCGGAGTCCTTGGTCTGTGCCAAACGGGACTGCATTTGGGACTCCGACTGGAGTTCCACGTCGCGCAGCTGATGGCGCAATCGGTCAAGGTTTCCAGTCAGATCGCCCAGCGAGGAACGCAACTGCGTCAGACGTGCCTCCATGCGCGCGCGTGAAATCATGACCTCGCCCGCCTGGTTTACCAACCGATCCAGCAACTGTGATCGCACACGGACCGACTGGCTCGCAGATTGACGCACTGGCGCTGCGGGCAGACCACGTGGCAACACCTTAAGCGCAGACACAGGCAATTGCAACGCAGCTACCGGTTTGGCCTCAGCAACTTCCGCAACCACGTCAGCGTCGATCGCAATAGTCCCTACAGATTCGTCAGTCGCAGTTGCCTTGCCAAGTGCATCAAAAACAACCTGCAAAGTATCAAAACGGGTAAGCAAAGGCTCCAGTTGAACGGATTGCACCTGCTCGGTACCGATTTGTTCAATGCTCGACTCCATACGGTGGGACATTTCGCCCAGACGCATGGCACCCGCCAGACGAGCACTGCCTTTGAGCGTGTGCAAAACACGCAACACCTCGGTACGTGCACTCAAATTGTCTGGTCGTGCCACCCACTGCCGCAGGGCAGACCCCAATTGGGGCAAGAGCTCAAAGGCCTCTTCCTCAAAGATCGGGAACAGGTCTTCATCCAATTGGTCGACAGCATCAATGTCATCGTCCTGAGCCTGCGCAATACTGAGCGGCGCAGCGACAACGGCCAGCGGGGCGGCTGCGGGTATTTCGATTGGTTCAACAACGGGCGCAGGAATCTCTTCCGATTCCGCAACAAGCGATTCCAGGTTGAGATCGTCGCCCCCCAGATCCGAATCCTCTTCAACGGGTTCAGAAATGGAATCAATGGTTGGCGCAGGAAACTCCGTTTCAATAATGCCCTGCAAAGCAGCAAAAATGGCTGGATCTGAATCCTTGAGAAAACCCGCCGCAAACTGATGTAACAAGCGGCGAATGTCTTCTGCTGCATCCGTGAACACCAAGGCCTGTTCACTGGTCCCTTGATGGTGCAATTGAATATGCTGCAGCGCATGCTCAAGCGAGCGGGCCATGTCCGACAGTGCGACAAAACCCACTGTCGCCGAACTGCCCCCAAGTGAATGGGCCAGATTCACCAAAGAATCGGGCAAAGGCCGCTGCAGTTCCAGTGCCCACTCACTCAATTCAATTTGTAGTCGCCTCGACCATTCGTCTGCTTCGTTCAGGTAAACGTTGTACAGGGGGATGCTCAAACGCAAGTGGCCGATCACTTTGACCTGCTCTTCTTCCAAATCCACTTCGTCAAGCACCACCGACTCGTCGGCTACAGCCGATTGCTTCGGATCCAGTTTCTCGGCGTCAATTTCAAGCTTCTCACCTTCAGCTTCCAACGCAGTAGCGTTAGCAACTTCCTCAACCAGCGTCTCTTCCGCTGTAACATGCTCACCAAAATCGAACTCGCCGAAATCAATCTCCGTGACTTCAGTAGCAATATGCCCGGCACCATCCAGGAGATTGAGATCGCTGACCTTGAGTGCTTGAGTCGTCTCAAATCCAAAAGTCTGAGTGGCAGCAAAGTCCTGAGGCGCTTGTGTATCCTCTGCCGCAAGGCTGTCCTTCAACGTAGTCGCTTCAAAATTCGTGCTTGTTTCAAATTGCGGTGCGGCAATTTCAACGTCTTGCAACGAAGGAATCTCTTCCGACAGTTCCTTAGCTTCGGGGTCTGCCAGCGCTACCGGATCTTCCAGCGCGGGTTCAGACAGCACAGGAACCGCTGGCACACTGGGTGTTTGCAAAGAAATCCAATGGCCTTGCAAGCGCAGTGCGTCAGCCGATTTGCGGAATTCCTGGGAGTTCCACTGCACGTCATTGCGTCCTGCAATATCTTCAACCCAACGGCCAAAAGCATGCATCGCGGAACTGCCTGCTTCAATCAGGTCATCGCTTGCTGGACGCTGCTCCGCCAACCAATTGTTTAGCAATTGCTCAAAAGCCCACGCGGCCTCGCCAAACTCATGCAGTCCAACCATGCGTGAACTACCCTTTAGCGTATGGAAAGCCCGGCGCAGCGTCGTCTGATCGGCCAAATTAGATGGATCTTCACGCAAGGCTTGCAATGCCAGCAGGCCGTTTTGCACCACTTCACGCGCTTCTTCCAGAAAGATATCAATCAGCTCTGCTTCGTCATCGTCCCCATCATCAGACAGAGTCGCGTTTGATATCGGTGCCACGGCAACCGGTGCGCTGACTGGCATGGCTTCGATGACAGTCGGCGCTACTATCGCAACTTCCGGCGCCACCAACGCATTCGTCAACTGCCCCTCTTCCTTACAAACAACAGGTTCTGGTAACAGAATCGCAGAACGCTCACGCCCCATCAAGGGCTTGAACTCACCAAGTTCTTCATCGTAAACAAAGAGCTTCTTCGCCAGCGCGCGTTGGTAGCTCAACATATCGATCAGGAAGCCCATAGCCCCCAGGCTATTGCCAAGCTTTTCAAAAATACCTGTGCGTGCAGTCACCTCGTTGATGTCATCAACCAGAAACTGATCGACGCTACTACGCATGCGCAGTGACGCAAGAGACGGTTGATCCAGACCAAGAACCGAGAACACGCCGCGCATTTGCGCAAGTTGGCTGGGTACTTCACGCAGGGGTGTTTTGTCCTGCGGATTTCTAAAAAACTGATCCAGAGATTTTTCAACTTCAGACAGCGACGTTCGCAACTCGTCCACCACGCTGCCCATGGTCTGGCGATCACTGACGCGCCGATACAACTCCTCCATCCATGCTTCCAGCGGCTCAGGCTCACCACCAGAGCAGACATGCTCAAGCCGCTGGGCCAATCGCGCACCCCGCTCGCCCATGGTGGACTCTGTGGGGTCCAGGTCGTCGTAGGCTGCCTCCAGGTACAGGATTGACGTCGCCACTTCCATGGCGACTGACGCGACCGGTGCACTACCGGCGCGCACCGTAGCATCGATTGCGCGCACCAAAGCGCGACCAAGGTCAACACTCTCTGGATGCAACTTCCCGATAGACTCGGCAACCGCTGTGAACTGGTCTAGCACGACCTTCAGCCGATTGGTATCCCCGCCCGCGAGGGCAGACCACGTTTCTGCAGCGGTTGCAATACGCTTGCGGGCAAGCACCATCAGTGCAGGATCAAATCGACCAAATTGCTCAGTCTCATATTGAATCGGCTTGCTGCGCGTCAAGCTATAGGCAAGACGAACAGCATTCAAGGCATGTGCTCTGTCATGTGGATGTGGCACGGCCACAGAACAAAAGAAAACCAAGTCATGTGCCAGGTGCTCCGAAATCCCAGAGTCTCCCCCGGCAAGGGACGCAAACTGTCGCAAAACACGCGAGGCTGCACGTTTGGTGTAAACATCCACCGGGCAAACGCCGAGCGCGACACCTTCAAAGAAACCGGCGCAAATCATCCAAAATGCACGCGGCTCCATATTTGACTGGGCTGCAGCCAATCCCACGCATTGTTCACTGATGCGTCGTGCCGATTTAACGTCCCCAGTTCGCATCACGCGCAACACGGCTTGATCCAATTGTCCCCTCAAGCCCGGCGTATACGCCAATGACACAACGCCAGCGGGAACAGGAACATCCTGCCAACGCCATTCCACAGGCCACAAATCTGCTGGGTGGACTTGCTCACCACCCGCCAATTCCGCCACCGCGCGATACTGAGGGAACAGTGCAACCGATGAAGCGGTCTTACCCTTGAGCACCCCCTCGAGGTACTCTGTCAGCGCGAAACTGGCGCGCTCGACACGCGTTGCGGCATCTTCACTGCACAATTCAGGGCGTTGAACAAACTTTTGCGCCAAAGCTTCCATCGCCCTAAGCATTTTTGCCGGCGCACCGAGCCCGACCATTTCCAGAGCACCCACTGCTTGGTGCAGTTGCTGGCGTGCAATGCGAAGGTGGCTGGCATCGAGCTCGGCCAAATTCGAACCTCTGGCCAACTCGGCATCGCGTACAAACCTTCGCAATGCTTTGGTGGCGCCGTCCAGTGATTTGCGCAGCTCATCCAGTACCCAAGCCAACGGGCCGAGATCACTGGCCGCCAGTTCGTTGTCGACGGAAGTGGCGGGGTTCGATGACATGGGTTGGGGCTCTCCTGGGATCACTTTGCTGAAGCGACGTGAAATGATCTGCTATCAACTAATCTTGAAACGCGAAACCGATTGACGCAACTCTTCGGCCATCCGGGACAGTTCACGTACCTGGGTTGCTGTCACGCGTGTGCCTTCGCCCGTTTGTTCGGTCACGGCAAAAATGTGCTGAATGTTGTCCGCCACAACATTGGCCAGTCCCGCTTCGCGCGATGCAGAACTGGAAATCTGTTCAATCAAATCCGCAACCTGCCGCGAAACGCGATCAATCTCGGTCAGTGCGGTTCCCGCATTGTCGGACAGTTTTGCACCTTCAACCACGCCCTGAGTCGATCGCTCCATAGCACCAATGGCATCCTGTGTATCTGTCTGAATAGCTTTCACCAGCGCAGAAATCTGTCGCGTCGCGTCGGCAGACCTCTCAGCCAGACGCTGAACTTCTTCGGCTACAACCGAGAATCCACGTCCCGCGTCACCAGCAGAAGCAGCCTGAATAGCGGCATTCAGCGCCAGCACGTTAGTCTGTTCAGTAATGTCAGAGATCAGCTCGGTAATTTCACCGATTTCCTGCGAGGACTCACCCAGACGCTTGATGCGCTTGGAGGTCTCCTGGATTTGGTCGCGAATGGAATTCATACCGCCAATCGCGTCTTGCACCGCCTTCAAGCCAGACTCCGCAGCCATCAGGGATTGTCGTGCCACCGTGGCCGACTCCTGAGCCTGAACCGAGACTTCATTGATGCGCCCGGCCATATCCACGACAGACCGACCCGTTTCACGAATTTCATGCAGTTGCTCATTGGATGCAGCAAGCAGTTCAGTGGAAGTCGCATCCACATCCGCCGTTGTCTGTGCAACGCGGGACGCCGTGTTTTGCACGTTGGACACCAGTGAACGCAACTCTTCTACTGTGTAGTTAACCGAATCGGCAATGGCACCGGTAATATCTTCGGTCACCGTTGCTTCCTGGGTCAAGTCACCTTCAGCAACGGTCTGCAACTCGTTCATCAATCGCAAAATGGCCGCCTGATTGGCATCATTGACGCGTTTGGCTTCATGCTCCTGGCGCTCAGCCTCCACCCGCTGATCTTCGGCGACCACCTGACGGCGGCGACTGTCCTGGAGCTGCACGTACGACAAACCACCTGCGCAAGCCAAGGCGAAGGCAGCAGCCAGAACCAAGACCGCCAACGCACCGCCGCCGATACCCGTTTGTCCCGACAACTCGGCTTGCACTTCTTCGAGGTTGCGGCGCAGTGGCTCGCTGTCGGTAATGATCGCGTCCTGCGCCTCCCGCGCAGATACCAATCCCTGCAAATTGCCCAAAATCGCACTGGCTTGGACCCGTGTCTCTTCGTACATTTTGATCAAAGCATCGAGTTGCTCGCGCGTACCGGCATCCTTGGAGGCGGAGAGTCGCAACTCCTGGCTGCCCGACAACAGTCCCTGGGAAATTTCCTTGAAAGTATTCAAGTCCTTACCCAACAGAAAAACGGCTTCCGGGCTCACCCCCTCTGCAGTCAAAAACTCATTGGATGACTTGCCGATACGCTGGGTCAGCATCACTAACTGCCCCACCGCAGAAATCTCAACAGAAGGGGCGTTCTGCTGGAGTTTCATGGCAAGGATGGCTTCGGCGATTTCAAGCAAGTCAGACGACTGGCGATTGATCAATCGCAACGCAGAGCCAATCTGCGTCAGGATCTTCTGCTGCCCCATCAAGACCTTGGCGCTTTTCTCAGCACGGTCTACCAGCGGCATGATTTTTTCAATTTCATTGGCGTAGTTTTCACTTAGCGCCTTCAGCTTCAGCTCGTCATCGCCACCCTGCAAACCACGGGTCGTCTTGGACAACACCCCCGAACTATCAGACACGTCCGCAAACGCTTGAGCGTTGCCCACAACCGCCTGCGACACCGACTTGGCAAGCCGCTGCGACTGCATCAACGCTTGCCCTGTCGCGCCCAGCTGCTGCGCAACTTTGTCGGCTTGATTCAGCGCAAAAAATGTGACCCCAGCTAGCAACACCAGCGCAGCCCCCAACATCACAGAGAGGGTCCGCTGTTGCTGGCCGACAGTGCGACTGCCCAACCCCGGGATGGCCACCAGATCGCCAACCGCAGGTGCCACAGGGTCACTCACCGCATCCAAGGAAAAGGCCGCGTGCGATGTAGCCCTTGGTGTGTTGGAATCTTCCTGAACCGTTTCACCAGCCATGGCGTTACTGGACTCATCTGGCATGGCAAGGCTGAGCCGGGATTCCAATTCGGAATCCTGCTGCTTCTTGGAAAAGAGATTTTTAAACTGGTCGACGACGGACATAGTGAGGGCCTTACGAAAGGTCTAAGCGCTGATGCTTAAAAATTGTGGGGTTTGCGACAGAATCCGAAGGTCAATTTCTTGCCAATGCTCCCCGGCAATGTCCAGAAACTGGTTTCCAAAATAAGCCGGCGCATCTGGCTCAGGAGGCGAAGACGACGCAAACGCATCCGCCCCCCGCAATCCCAGCAGGCCATCGACTTGCAACGCAGCATTGACCTCCAGCGCCAGGTTCAAGGTCACGACGCTTGGGTCCTGAACCGGCGACACGGTGCGAGGTTTTCCCGCATCGAACGCGATAAACGCCGCCAGATCAACGACCCCATACAGTCCGCCACGGATATTGATGACACCCCGAAACCACTCACGTGAATAGGGAACGGGCTGCAAACTGGCAAGCGGAAAAATTTCACCAGACTGTCCCAGGGGAAACAATAGGTTAGAACCACCCACCCGCACCGCCAACCACGCCACAGACATACCTTCCGAGCGGGCAGCCTGCAGGCGGCTGGCAAGCCGGACCTGAAGTTCTCTCAGTGCTTCGCGATTTGCCATGGGTCAGAAAATCAACCCAGCGCCTTGATTTTGGCAAAAAGCTCAGTCGCGTCGACCGGCTTGGTGATGTAGTCCTTGGCACCCTGGCGCATGCCCCATACGCGATCCGTCTCCAGACTCTTGCTGGTGCAGATGATGATCGGAATATCGGTGTATTCGGCCGTGCGATTGATGGAACGCGTCAGCTGAAAACCATTCTGACCCGGCATCACCACATCCATCAAAATCAGGTCTGGCTTGTCCTCGGTCAGACGCTTAAACGCCTCGTCTGCATTTTCTGCGGACCGCACCGCAAATCCATTTTTCTGCAGCAAATCCGTCAAAAACATAATTTCTGTCTTTGAATCGTCAACGATAAGTACTTTGTGAATAGGCATCAATTCGCTCCTTGCGTAACGGCTCCAAATTGCCGCACAGCTTGCAGCAATTGGTCTTTTGTAAATGGTTTTGTCAAATAGTCCTGCGCGCCAACCATGCGACCGCGCGCCTTGTCAAACACGCCGTCCTTGGAAGATAGCATCACCACTGGAACGCCTGAATACTTGGCGTTGCGCTTAATGATGGCGCATGTCTGGTAGCCATCCAGTCGCGGCATCAAGATATCGCAAAAAATGAGCTGGGGTTGGTAGTCATTGACCTTGGCCAGGGCATCAAACCCGTCTTCAGCCAGCATGACATCATGGCCGCCTTGTTTGAGGAAAATTTCAGCGCTACGGCGAATCGTATTGCTGTCGTCTATGACCAGAACTCTGACATGGTTTGATGTAGTAGTCAAAAAACGTTGCTCCTGATCATGGTTGGAGTTTGCAGACAAACTGCCCAGGTTCAATTCGCACTTTCATATCTGGACCATCTCGAAATCTTCCTTGCGGGCCCCGCACTCAGGGCAGGTCCAATTCATCGGTACCGCAGACCAACTTGTTCCTGGTGCGATTCCATGATCAGGGGCGCCTGCCGCCTCGTCATAAATCCAACCGCAAATCAGACACATCCATGTTTTAGTATCGGTCACAGCTTAAATGGCCTTCGAATAGAATGCAAGGATTGTATCGATGCCGCATTGGCAAACTGCCCACTGCCAGCCCCAACTTTGCCATTCTGTCTGATGACAAACCCTAAGACAGGCCACTTCATGACAGCGACGCCCGACAGTGACTCGGAGCTCGAAATTGACAGCGACGAACCCAGCGCCTGCGTCATGGTGTTCAATGCCAACGACCCCAGTGGCGCCAGCGGAATTTCCGCCGACATTCAGGCCATTGCCTCCGTAGGCGCCCATGCGCTGCCGGTCATTGCCGGGACCTACGCGCGTGATACAGCAGAGGTCTACGAGCACTATTGCATGGACGACGAAGCCGTTACAGAACAGGCTCGCGCGATTCTGGAGGACGTGCCGGTGCTGGTGTTCAAGGTTGGGTTTGTGGGCTCGCCAGAAAACCTCAGCGCTGTGGCGGAACTGGCTTCGGACTACGCCGATATTCCACTCGTGGCCTATATGCCTGACCTGTCCTGGTGGCAGGAAGACAAGATTGACCTGTACCAGGACGCCCATAACGAATTGTTACTACCCCTGACGACACTGTTGGTCGGAAACCACAGCACCCTGTCGCGATGGCTGCTACCCGACTGGAGTGAAGAGCGCAGCCCCACCGCCCGAGAC
>Ga0116172_10004145_pt1 | contig 11885 bp, 12 predicted proteins | sample AD_UKC083_MetaG_FD_89799 | JGI IMG/M metagenome (GOLD analysis project Ga0116172, IMG submission 89799) | Active sludge microbial communities of municipal wastewater-treating anaerobic digesters from USA - AD_UKC083_MetaG | ecosystem: Engineered > Bioreactor > Anaerobic > Digestate | place: USA...
CGGATACAACTCCTCCTGATGATTTTTTCCTATCGGGACATAAACAATTCTGTTTCCGGGCTTGCTGAAAAATTCATAAATGCCAATGGTCATCGGCTTGGTGCCGCCGGTAAGATTTATATGAAACCCTGCAACATCACCGGAAAATGCAGCTGTAAGCTTTTGCCTTATATCAGGCAAACTGTTTTCATCAACGATGATTCTGCGTACCGAATTTTCAGGAATTCCAGCCGCCGTTTCAATCCATTGCGACCGGCGCTGCCGCTCCATATCGGGCGTTGTGATAAACACCTGGTCTTTGTATTTACCTTTCAATTCCCGTATCAGCAGCAGATTTGGAATGGTTTGTTCGGATATGACGGAGATGAGGGTGGTCATACTGCCGGCTCTTTCGTGTCAATTTGTGCAATGCCATTGGAGTCGAAAGTAAGAATACTCCCCGCAACAACGCCCTCAATGCGCTTCTTTAAGTAAAAACGCACTTTGTAAAGCATTATAGTCTTCTTACCCGTTTCCTTGCGAATCTCTGTAGATAAAATTTCAAATCCTTTCAAATCGACATAAACATTTTCATTGAGCATTGTTTTGGCAATACTTTGTCCCCATGCCCTGATGTCTTGTTCTGATGTAAGGGGTGCGTTTCTGACACTCCAATAAGTATTTCCATCCAGAATATATTCGACTTCCATTTTTTTTGGTAAAGATTCTCTCCATTCCTGTTTCTTTTCGTTGTACCAGATGAAAACTGCAGTGATGAGAGTGAAGCCACTGATAATTGGCTCTATGTATGACCAGGATTCAGATAAATCAAATGATTTATAGAACAAAATACCAATAATAAAAAAAGTAATGAATACTCCAACAATGATTTGAACGAGAGAGGTTCCTTTCAGAAACCATCTCCAAAAATAATTTTTTGTATTCATAATACTTTAAGATTTGATTCGATGGAAATCCAACTTAAACTGCGACCTGTTCTTTTTATTTGGAAATGAAATTTTCAGTTCCAAAATGCTATCTGGCTCAAAACCGCCTGCATAGCGAAAAGACGAATTTGTTTCAGGATTCGTAAACAGTTTTACTTTTGCCTGAGAGCCATCCTGCCCAAGATACATGGCGTCAACAATGTCGCCGTCTTTTAAAGTTTCAAAGGTTCTTAAAACCGGCTTACGGGCTTCTTCCTGCCTCAGTCTCTCCCTTTCTGTTTCCGCCTCTCTCTCTTTTTGCTTTTCAATTTCCGCTTGTTTTTTAGCTTCTAATTCAAGTGCCAGTTTTTCAGCCCGTTCCTTCAGAATTTCATCTGAAATCAAACTGAGTTTTACAAAACCCATAGGCATGAAGTTCTGTTGTTGATCAATTGCAATTTTGCGGGATTTTGCAGATGGTTTGTTTCTATACATTCCTCGCGATACTCTTTTGCTGCCATCAACACTGTCAATGGAGAAATCGTCAAATTGCCAGTCTCCGGTAATCGAATGAAAACCAGCACCAGCACTCATTTTAAAAACGCAGGCAGAATTGTTGTCAGGAATCGACCGAAGTACGTTTTCTAAGCTTTGAATAATTAAAGATGTTTTGTCGTTGCTGTATTTATTGAAAAAAGCAATTTCTTTTTGAATATACTTTTTAGAGTGTTGGTTTGTTATTTCAAATAGTTTGGACAACCCGTTTATTTTGTCAACGATTTGTCTTTTTTCTGAGTCATTAATATGGTTGGAAATTTTGGAATACTGCTTTTCAGAAAGAGCTATTGTGCATACAGATTTTTCCTTTGGTGCCAATACTTCGTAAATGGTGTTGAATCCTGTTGTTCTGAAAGAGGCATTGGTTCCATTGTTCCGTTCATGTTTCCAGCCACCCTTAAAGCCATTCTCACTGTAGAGGTTGAAAATTTTTGTGTTTATGAGCTTAACTCCTGTGAATTCTGCATCGGAAAACTTTATAAACCTCATGAATTCATCTCCTTTATTGGAATCTCCAAAAACTTCTTTACCGGTTTTTGTGGTGCCACCCAAATACTCATAAAGAACCGAACGAATCGCTCCTTTAATCGAACTCCCCGGGATTATGGGATTGCCGCTTAATTGATTTCTTATAAAGGACTTTATATCGTTGGTGCTTGGAACAGGCAAATCGGTTACGTAATCGGACACATTGGCCAGCTTGCCGCCAATTTTTGCAATTAAGCCGGTTTCATTTTTTCCAGCAAAATAGGAAGACAAATCTTCTGCAGAAATGCCATTGGCAAATAATTTTCGGATATTGAGCCGATATATTTTGTTGTCTTTCACAACAAAATCGACACCTCTGATCAGATCTTTTTCGGCTCCTGCACCAATACTTACCGGAGTTAAAATCTCTATTTCAAGAGTATATTTACTGTTTACTGGTTCTGTGTTTGTCATATGTCTTTTTGTATTTTATAAAGGCAACAATGCATCAATGCCAGACTGCAATAGAGGGTGGCGATGCCTTTTTTAATTGATTTTTATTGGCAAAAAAATGGATTTTCCATTACGCCAAACCGGATGGTCTATTTTGGGGTCAAATGGAATATCGGGTTTGAGGTCTACAATTTTCCCCATAATGCAAAAGTTTGTCATCTGTTGGTAAAAGACCGATCCTGGCGTAAATGCATAAACTGCGTTTTTGCGAAGAGTATTATGAGGGTGTGTTGTAACCCAACCTCCTCTGCGCAAAAAATCATAGGCAACATTATTTCCTTCCAAAAAGGACTGTAATTGTTTTTTGCTTTCAGGAATGAATAATGAAAGAGACATTGCAGTTTTTGAATCAGAAGGAATCTCTAAATCGACACTTTCTTTTGAATAAGCAAAAAAACCGTTTCCTACACTTCTGTCGGTGCCAATTCCTTCATGCTGTAACAAATTGAGAGCTGTCTCAAGTAATGAAGTATCACCCGTGGCTATAAAAAACAATCCTGAATGATCGCTGAAAAAAATCCGGTCCATGTAAAATGGCACAGAGTCCTCGGATCCTGAACGGGTTATCTTAACTCTCGGAATTACCAGAGATTTTATGAAATCCTTTTCGATTTCTTTGGTCGATAAAAATTCCCCATGAATATTATTTACATCCTGGGAATTTGTAAAGAGATTTTCACCTGCCAGAACTTTTTCGAAATATGATTTGTCGAGCCAAGAAACTTTTTTAATCTTTTTTGCATTTTCAATGTTTCCCTCGGGTATGCTGTTTGTAAGCGGTTTTGGGAAGAAGAAGACGGCTGTATCACTTTCATCTTTCTGGTAGAAGGGGAATAAGCTGCTTGTGGAAAACCCCAGGTCGCCATCTACGGGGATTTCTTTTCCCATCATGGCGAGACAGGAAACCAATGCTGCATGTAAAGTATCTGATTGAACCGATTTCAAACTGATACTGTAATCGTCGCGAGCATCACCCAAGTGAAGTTGCGATGTAAAATGCAGCTTATACAAATGAAATATTGCCATGCTGATTAGTTTATATCAAGTTTGATTTCTTCAACAATCCTTTTCGAAAAACGAACCTGCCCATAACCTCTGGTACCACTGCCACCCAAATAGTCGTTTTCAAGAGCCTTGATTCCTGTTTCGAGCAAATCAATAAACTCCTCTTTGTTGTCTCCCGTCCAAAGGTTTATAATAAACTCAACATTAAAAAACACACCGGCCGGAATTCGTTCGGTCTGACGAGGATTCTCAGCTGTACCCTTAACCCGGTCAATTACATTTTCGAACTTGTTTTCTGTATATGGCATATCCAATCCTTCACTTTCTTCAAACTTCTTTAGTGATTCATCTGAAAGGTATGAGTCTCTCACAATCAGCTTTGAGATACTTTTGTCATCGGTAAAGCCAAACAGATTGTTTACTTCTTCGCTCTTTCCCAACTCTTTCCCATGCATTTGTTCCAGCAAGCATCTCATTTTTCCCTTCAATGAGCTACCTGGGATATACGGTTGGTTTTTCTTGGTTGCAACTTTAATTACAGGATTATCAATTCCACCTATTTCAACATTTTCTTTGTTTCCACCAATGTGAAGACCCGATATCAACTCTAAAGTTGAAGTGATTTTTATTTTTTTTACAAGTTGTTTCATTGCTTTTTGTTTTAGAATAATGATTTATTTTCCACCAAAATACTTGTGATATGCAACAATAGACTCAACAACTTTTACGAAGTTTTTGAAGTCCTTTTTTCTGTTGGTATCATTTCTGATTGCGCTCAATCCAACAAATATTTCTTCTGAAAATTGTTTGATTTTAGTTTTGTTATTTCCACGGTCGTTTTTATCACGTCCGACTGCATAAGCCAGCATTGGCTTTAGCATGGGGATGGCGGATTGATTTGCCTCAAAATCCGTCTCAATTCTTTTGATTTCGCCAAAAAATCTTCGAAGTTGAGAGGTTGATAAGGGTTTAACGTAGTTGTCTTCTTCCGTTAAATACTTGGCAAAGGATGTAGTCCATTCGACAACATCCTCGTTAATTGGATTTATAATCCAATTCTTTTCAAATTTTTGTGTTGGGTACTTTTCCATTTTGTCATACTTTATTATTTGTAAAAATTCAGAGTTCAATTTGCTTTTCTTTTTCATTCTTTCAATTCCAGTTCTGCCCAACGGGCAGCCAAAGCATACAGGTCATAGTTTCTGAGGCCTTCTTTTTCAAAAAGTTCTTTTTTCAAACTGTTGCAGAAATCTACAACTTCTGCTCCTTTGTTTTCCGAAAAACGTTTAATGTAATATGCCGTATTCCAGATATAGCCAATCTCCCCGCGATTTTTCATGTCTGCAAAAGCCATGAGTTTATGCAGTATTGCCTTTGGCATATTGTAATCTTTGCAAAGTGAAGCCAATTCCTTCTTCTTTTTTTCCACAAAGCCAAATTCATCATCGGACCATGAAATTGTTTGTCCGAAAACATTAAAAGCATCCTTTGCTCCGTTGTCGAACCTTTTGGCTGCGTCTTCGGCATCACCGGCCATTTGTGCAGCTTTGGCTATCGGGAATTTATTGCCAACAATTGAGATGCCTCCTGATATGGAAATATCCTTTCGTCCTGTAAATTTTGCGAAGTCCATTCTGATTTGTTTTGCAAACATAATCAGATCATTCCATCGGCCAACAGCAAAAACATCATCTCCCCCTGAATAGAGGATGTTTACGTAATCCTTGTATTTTTCTCTGATTGTGTTCAAATAACCACTGAAAAAATAATCGAGCATAAATGATAATGTTGAATACGCAGCAAAACTTTTTTCAGCTTTTGGAATGCCCTCAATAAATATTTTACCAAGATTGTCAACATCCATGCGTAAAACGCCCAGATATGTATCACCGGCTAAATCTTCAAATGGTTTTAAAGTGTCGTCATTTCTTTTTGCCTGTTCGTTTCCACCATAGAACTGAAAGCCATAACTGATTTTCTGGCCATTGACATTTGAATTTAGAAAATCAACTTCATTAATCATTTTAATATGGCAGGAGTCGGCTGATGTAATGCTTCGAAAATCGGCCGCTTCTGCAGAAATATCGCGATGATTGAATAAATAGTTTGTAACACCGACTATGGTAATTTTGAATCTACTCCTGTTGTTTAAATATGTATGATTTTCAGTGCTTTTTGCTGTAACTAAAAAATCAGCATCTTTCAAAGCCGCCCCTAATTCAGCCTGTTGCTTCACAATAGGAAGAATATGTACAGAATCTTCGGCAGATCCTCTGTTTTCCAATCTAACGATTGAGTCAGATTCAATGCCGGTAACAGCACACACTTTAACGTCGCCACCAACGCTGATTGGACTAAACATTGAGTCAAAGTTTTCCAGCATGGTGTTTTTAAACTTTCTGTTCTTCTTCATTGTAAGTTTGTCTGCCAGACACTTCCACAAATCGCCGATATCGTTTTCTTGTAAATCATCGATGCCTATTTTTCCATTTTGATGATGATAGGAGAAAGAAACATAATCCAGATTGAGTAATAACTGGCCAAAATGATCTTCCCATAAACATTTTTCAAATTCAATCGATAAAGAATCGATGGCGGCTTTAACCTTGTTTGTGTTTGGAAGCAACATGTAGAATTTGCCGCCTGAAGAGTAAACAATATTGCCCACGTTCACATCTATATCCGGATGGGAAATAATGCGATGAATAACAGAGTCGATAAGCAATTGGAGGTAAAATGAACGCCCCTTTAAACTCATTGCGGCCTTTCGTGAAGCAATGTTATAGATAAACTTCTGAATCCCGGAAATGTCTCCACCAACCAATAAAACCGGATTTGTTTTTTCCGTCAGCAATAACCGGCGGTTATTGTTATCCCATTGAAATGCCTCAGGGTGTTCCTGTTTATAATGGTACAAACAGTCGGCAAACGCAGCAGTTGTTTTTAAATGATCATACAGGCTTACATTGGCCATGTCTGTTGTGTTTGACGGAATACACCAGGTGTATTTCTTTAGTAAAAACAGTAAGCTTTCATAAAATCCGTTAAAAGAATCTGTCGGAATCTTTTCAAATTCTTCTAAAAAAGCAGTCCACAATTTTCCATATTCGTATTGATTCAATCCATCGCTTTGATTTTGAATTTCTTTTGGAAAAAAAGCATTTGAATCCAAAGTTAATGGCGATAACGGAAATCCCATTTGTCCGTTACCCTTATTAATGATATTAAATACCGAGTACAGGGGAATTTGTTTGAATCGTTGCTTACCCCATTTTATTGTTTCCTCGGGTGTTTCTTCAATCTCCGTTGGTGTTTTCCTGTCAATGCCTGCGCTCCACCAATCGGCCATTGTTACTATGCCCTGATTTTCGGTGTTTGGTTTGTGGTGAAATACCGCGAGATTAACAACGTTATCTTTGGTTTCAGAACCATCAAAAACATTATTGTTTATTCCCAGTTCTTTTAACTTCTTTTCCGTTTTGTTGAAGAACTCATTTGTCCAGAGTACATGATAATAACCAAAATTTCCCTTCTGATCAGCTGGACATATATAATCAATCATTTGCCTTGTCTGATTGCTTAAATCTGCATTCAGGAAATTTTCATCGGCACGCTGAAAAAATTTTCCGATGTCGTGCATCAATGCAGCCAGTAATAATGTTTGTCTTTCGTTCATATTCTTTTATTTATCTTCAGTATTTGTTCTTATTTGGCAAAGGCAATTTACGAGTTTTTGTTGTTGAAAATCCGGGCAACCATCCCATACCCAATACTCACACTTTTACCCAGACCTATATAGTCGGGCAGACTTACGTTGCTGTTGAAGGTGAGGTTGAAGGCCATGATCTGCTGGTCTTTGATGCGAACGAGGCGCGGTGCTTCCATTTCGCTTATCTGCACTTTTATGGGCTTGTCAACATTCCATTCAATGCCTTTGGCCATGGAAAGAATATTGCCCGTAAGCAGTTTTTCCAGCATGGTGGTGCGCTCAATCAGCGATCCGAGATTTTTGTAAATCTGATAGTTTTTTTCGTTCAGTGCAATCCAGTTGCGTATGCGGTACTGAAACATCTGGTCCCACACCTGCATGGTGAACTGAAACATATTGAGCCGGTTGATCAGTACCGGAAAGGTGTTGCCATTGATCATCAGTGTCCAGTCCTTGTTCTCGAAAAAATGATGGATTTCATCCACGGCGTAATCAATGCACTGAATGGTGGGATGGCGGTCAACTACTTTGTATTGTATGGCCGGGTAGCGATAAATGAATTGATGGTCGCCCATGTGATTATGAAACAAAGTGTTTTCGCGGCCGGCTTTTTCGATTATGGCTGCCCGGAAAGCCGTTATTTCTGCAGCTTTCAGTTCCCCTTCAAACGAAACAGTGAGCATCCGTATCTTTTTCATGGCCGAAATATAAATACAATTTTCAAAAAAGTCCAGCTTTTGTTGATAACTTTTTTATATGCAGGTATGTATATACGATGCATACATTTGATATACAATTTTTATAAACATTATTTCACATTCAACAAAAAGCGAACATCAAAAGTAGAATCACAAAATGCAGTCTTTTTACATTTGAAGATTAAGTGTCTGTCAAAAAATAATATTGCAGAAAATAAACAACTTCATCAAACAAACCGACCTTCAATAGTCCGAAATGCAATAAAGGACATGGAAGAGTCGGGTATAGTGAAAGCGATGTTTTTTTGCAGTTGTTCCGACGGTTCCATGTTCCGGCTCAAAGTATGAAAGCAATCTATGTTGCCAGCCGGAACGGTGGAATGTCGTAACAACGAGCTGTTTTCAGACAGTCTCTAAAAAATGGCGATTTCTTTTTTTGAGATGCTGGGAAAAAATTCGGCTGCGCATCCGAAATTTTGGCCTGGAGTTTATCCCACTGGAAGCGCGAACCGACAACGATGTGTGATTTAGTGCGGACACAGAAGCGTTGGGTGCCGGAATGGAGTTTATAAAGTGGAAAGTCCTCAGGTTCATAAAGGCACATTAAATATTTTGTGCTTTAATGCCTCAGTGGCAAATTCCAAGTGCCTCGTGCTTTAGTGCCTTCGTGGCCAGCCCCAAAATCTCCCCGACGATTCCAGGTCAGCAGGTCTTTTGTTGACTTGTTCCTGCTGACGCTAAAATGTCGGGAATCACTCAACATTCTGTCGTCTGCCGGACATTTATTTGCGAAGAGTAGCAGACACGGAATCGTTGTGTGCAGAATATCATTCACTCGAGAATGTGAGCTCGACAAATAGAATTGGCACCTAAAAAATTTATCAGAGGTGATAAAATTGGCAATATCTTTTTTTGAGGTGCCTGAATAATACAATTCGGAGTACACCCAACATTTTGGCGTCCGCCCGACAAAGATTTTCGAATGGGAGCGGACACGGAATCGTTGGGTGCTTCAGAATTCCATTCCCCCGACGATTCCAGGTCAGCATTGCTTTATTGTAAGCCTATACAAGCTGACGCTAAAATGTCGGGGAGTCCGTCCAACATGATTGGCACCTAAAAAAATGATTTAGCCATGAAATTCAACAGTCAAATAAATTGAAACAAATTTTTTAAATTGCACATCAAAACATTTTTCATCGTAATAAATTATTCAAATGGAATTGGTATTAAACACACATGGCGCTTCGTTGCGCAGGGACAACAGCCGCTTTGTAATCAGCAACACAGACGGAAAACAGGTTTTGCCGCCCGATGGAATCAAAAGTATTGTAATCGGCCGCGGCGCCAGCATTTCGTCCGATGCAGCTCTGCTGGCCATTGAGCATGGAATCGATGTTGTTTTTATTGATGGACTCGGAACACCGCTTGGCCGGTTGTGGAGCGTCAAATATGGCTCCATAAGCGACATCAGACGTAAACAGCTTGACTTCAGTTTTTCGCCGCATTCGGTCACCTGGATAAAAGATGTTATTGCCCGCAAAATGGACAACCAGATGGCTTTGCTGTTTTCGGCCGTGCCATTCGATTTGCAGGATACACTCAATGTAAAAGGCGCGGTGAACCGGATTTCGGATTACCGGAAAAAATTGATGCAGGTTGAAGGATTTATTGTTTCGGACATTTCCGCTTCCGTAAGAGGATGGGAGGGTGCCGCATCGAAACAATATTTCGCAGTGATAGGTTCCATGTTGCCGCCGGAATTTCAGTTTACAGGCCGAACTCAGCATCCTGCAACCGACTGGTTCAATTGTCTGCTCAATTACGGCTACGGAATGCTGTATGGCAAAGTGGAAGGTGCACTCATCAAAGCCGGTGTTGATCCGTACATCGGAGTGTTGCACCGGGATGATTACAACCGGCCGGTGCTTGCATACGATGTTATAGAATTGTTCCGGGTATGGATCGATTACGTGGTCATTCATCTTTCCTTGCAGAAAGCTTTCAGCGAGGATTGTTTCAGCACTCGCGAAGACGGCAGCATCTGGCTCGAATCGCTAGGACGCCGTATTCTTATTCAGAGTGTGAATGATTATCTGAGCGAAGTGATTTCAATGAACGGCCTCGAACGCAGCCGCACAACGCATATCGAATTGTACGCCCATGGTTTTGCCCGCTATCTGTTGGATTTAAAAATTCAGTAATTATGATAATGCTTGGAAGAAATATTACCATGAGTGGTGACCCGCTGGCAAAAACGGATTGGGCGGCACTTGTGCAAATGATACGGCAACCCGATGCCGAACACATGTCCCTCATCAATCAGCTCAGAACCATCATGACCATTGATGTGCAGGCCTACCGCCGATTGAAAACGCGACTGCCCTATTTTGTTTGCGGCATTTTCAATCCACCTTATCGCAAAAGCGAAAATTTTGCGCACATCAGTTGTTTTGTCATGGACATTGATCACATACAGGATAAAGGACTTGATAAAAACGTACTGAAAGAAAAAATCAAAACTGACGAAAGAGTGTTCTTGTTGTTTGAGTCACCGGGTGGCGATGGACTGAAAGTGATTTTCAGGATGAAGGAAAAGCAATATGACCGAGGTCGCTTCAGCATTTTTTATAAAACATTCTGTGCGGCCTTTTCCGGCCAGCATCAGTTGTCGCAGGTGCTCGATGCTAGGACAAGCGATGTGACGCGGGCCTGTTTTCTGAGTTTCGATCCGGAAATATATATAAATGAAACCGCAACTGAAATTGATGTTTCGTTTTTTGTCGATTTCGAAAACGATGTTATGGTGAAGGAACTTGAAGACAGCTTCAGCGCTGCTCCAAAACCAGAACCCGAGCCTCGCCCGGCACCGCAGGGCGATGTTTTGGCTCATATACGGCAAACGCTCAATCCAAAGGCAATGGTGAAAACACAAAAGCCGGTATATGTACCCGAAGAAATTGAACGCGTGCTCGATTCAATCAGGCAGGAGCTTGCCCGGCACTCAGTGGGCGTTGAAGAAGTGACCAGCATACAGTATGGAAAAAAGATCAGGGTGCGGGTCGAAAACTATTGGGCCGAGATCAATGTCTTTTATGGAAAAAAAGGATTTTCGGTGGTAAAAACACCCAAAAACGGCAGCAACAGCGATTTGGCCGATATTGCCTGGCAAATAGTGAATGACTTTTTCAATGGTTTTGAAAATGAAAACCCCTTTTAAATTATGGCTCCTCCAAAAAAGAAAAAGAAAGAAATAAGCTTTGGCGAAAAAATGCTCATGCTCAAAAAGGCGGGTATGGAGCGCTCAAAGCCGGTGAGCACCCGCAGCAGAAGTGATGTTGATGCACTCGACAGCATCGAAGACCGGGTGGCGAAAATTCTCGATATTGTGTATTCAAAACAAAGCGGACTGCATATGATATATTTTGTAATGTATGACATTGAAGACAACAAGGTGCGCAAAGAAATTGCGAAATATCTTGAAAAGAAAGGTTTGGTGCGCATTCAGAAATCCATTTTTTTCGGCAATACCAGCCGCGATGTTTTCAATCAGGTTCATCAGGATCTGAAGGAAGTGAATTCGGTGTACGAAAATGTTGACAGCATTGTGCTTGTGCCGGTGAGCACCGATGAAATAAAAGCCATGAAACTCATTGGCAGCAACATCGATTTTGATATTGTGATGCAAAATAAAAACACCTTGTTTTTCTGATGAAACATTTAAATTTTGTTCAAGGCAATATTAAAAAAACAAATCTCTTGACAAACGCATTTTCATATTGTATATTTGCAAACGCAAAAAAAACACGTCATTTTCGTGTTTTTGAGCCATTTTGCGAGCGTATGTTGTTGGTTGACAGTTTTTTACGACATGTGCTCTCAGAGTGCATGTTCCATCACAACAAGGATTAAGACTAAATGCATTTTAAGAGCATCTTCCTTCGACATAGATATAATCCTTGTTTCAGGAGTTTTGTCACGTATGACAGCTTCCAGTGAAGTATGAAACGTAACAATTTGGCCATTTAG
>Ga0116172_10004151_pt1 | contig 11880 bp, 13 predicted proteins | sample AD_UKC083_MetaG_FD_89799 | JGI IMG/M metagenome (GOLD analysis project Ga0116172, IMG submission 89799) | Active sludge microbial communities of municipal wastewater-treating anaerobic digesters from USA - AD_UKC083_MetaG | ecosystem: Engineered > Bioreactor > Anaerobic > Digestate | place: USA...
CCGATGGACTTACAACATGGGACGAAGGGCACTTAACGACGCCCGGCGCTCTATACCTGGCGCGGAAGCTGGCCGAATCAACCGGAGGGTTGAGCGCTGAAGGAAGATAAATTTTCTTTTGAAACCTTTTGATTTCTTTCTATGTGATTTTCCAATGATCTTTTCTAGGATGATCAAGCAACCCGAAAGATCGTTGACGCTTTCAGCAACCTAAAGGATAGGAGCGTTCTTTGTTGACCAATGTACATTCAGAGCCCTGCATGTGTAATTTATTGACAGGATTCAGTATATTTTGTATTAATAACAACAAGCTATACTGTTTGCATGCAGATTATTGCACTCAAAGCGCTAGACGGGAAGAGATTGTGAAGAAAACTAAAAGATAATGCCTAAAACAATATGAAACCGCTATGGAATCAAACAAAAAGAAAGTAGCTATTGTCCAGTCAAATTATATCCCATGGAAAGGATATTTTGACATCATTGCTGCCGTGGACGAATTTATTTTGTATGATGAAGTTCAATACACAAAAAATGATTGGAGAAACAGGAATTTAATTAAAACACCCCAAGGATTGAAATGGCTTTCGATACCCGTTTATCATAGTCTAAATCAGAAAATATGTGAGACAAAGATATCGGATCGAACATGGGCCAAGAAGCACTGGTTGACCATAACACAATTCTATAAAAAATCCTGTCATTTCAACGATTATAAAAATATTTTTGAGGAATTGTATTTAGGAGAACAGCAAAATTATTTAAGTTTAATAAATCACAGTTTCATTACAGCCGTTTGTAGATTATTAGAAATAAAAACAAAAATTGTGTTTTCTAGTGAGTATGGTCTTATTGAAGGAAAAACAGAACGATTGGTTGATCTATGTAAAAAAGCAGGAGCATCTGAATATGTTTCAGGGCCATCCGCACAGGGGTATATTGAAGGGAAACTTTTTAAACAAGATAATATTAAACTCACGTGGATGGATTATACCGATTATCCTGAATACCGGCAACTTTATCCGCCGTTCAAGCATGGTGTTAGTATCCTTGATCTCATTTTTAATGAAGGACCAAGTGCATTCAAATATTTGAAAAATTATATAAAGAATGATACCGACCAAGTCATAACATTATGGGGGCATCGTGTATAATGATTAGTATAGTCATTCCTGTATACAATAATGTCAAAACCTTAAAAGAATTAACAGAACGTATTGTAAACACACTTAATAAAACTCCGTTTGAAATAATATATATAAATGATGGTAGTACGGACGGTTCTTTAAATCTATTAAAAAAACTTTCCAAAGAATATGGCCAGATTAAAATTATTAGTTTTTCTAGAAATTTTGGACAACATCCGGCTATCAGTGCCGGATTTGAACATGCCCTTGGCGATAAAATTATCCTTATGGATGCGGATCTGCAGGATAGGCCGGAAAATATTCCGCTTTTATTAGGTAAACTTCGGAACAATATTGACATTGTCTATACCATCAGAAGAGACAGTAATATTTCTTTTATCCGCAATATAACTTCTAATTTCTTTCATTCTTTTGTGGCAAAGCAGGTTGGCGTCAAAATACCAAAGAATATTGGTACATTCAGGTTGTTTACCAGGAAAGTTCTTGATGCATTATTAAAATATAAAGAGGTCAAAATATTATATGGGCCGCTGATGTATTATATCGGTTTTAATTCCTTTTATGTTGAAGTTGAAAGAGATGAACGCCCAAGCGAGAAAAGTTCCTATAGCTTTTTAAAACGTCTGGAATTAGGTCTTAATACTGTTGTTACTTATACAGATTTACCGTACCGGATATTTTCATACATAGGTATCTTCCTATTATTTGGCTCCATTTTTTATACACTGACAGTAATGCTTCAATACTTATTTTGGGGCAGGATGCTGCCAAGTGGTATGGCAATTATAATAGTTATGTTGAGCTTTATGATAGGAAGCATCATATTCTGCATGGGAATATTGGGTATTTATTTGTTCCGCACTTTCCAAGAAGTGTTGCACCGGCCAAGATATTTGATTGATGAAATAATCGATAATAGATGAGGAGACCGATAATATGGATCCAATTGAAGCAAATAAAATCGTTTATGCAAAGGCAGCAGCTTCTTATGATGAAACAGAACCACATTTTTTTACAGAAAATAAGTCAAAAGTTAAAAAAATTTTACAACAAATCAGGCTTCAGTCTGGTCCCAAGCTATTGGATGTTGGTTGTGGAACAGGGTTTATTATAAATTTGGCGAAAGACTTATTTGATGAGATTCACGGTGTAGATATCTCGCCGGAAATGTTAGGTAGAGTTGATTGCTCTACGGGAAACATTAAGCTATATAAAAGTGAAGCTGAAAATCTTATTTTTGAAGCTGAATATTTTGACGTGGTAACAGCCTATGCTTTTTTACATCATTTAGAAAATTATGAGAAAGTAATAAAACAAGTTTTTAGAGTTTTGAAAAAAAATGGTATCTTTTATATCGATTTGGAGCCAAATAAAAAATATTGTGATTTGGTAAGTAATTATAAAAACTATCATAATTCGCAGAATTCTGAAGTGGTGAAAAATGAAATCAGGACAATATGCTATGCAGATAAAAAAGTTGAAGAAACCTATGGAATTGATGGTAATATTTTCAATATGTCAGAGTACACAAGATCAGTTTTCGGGGGAATCAATGCTGATGACTTTTTGAAAATAGTTAAGAAAATAGGTTTTAGTGATTGTAAGGTCTTTTATGAGTGGTATCCTGGCCAAGGTAAAATTATGCACCAACAGTCTGAAAAGGATGCTGAGATAATTGACAACTATTTAAGAGAAATTTTTCCTTTTTCAGAGTGTCTTTTTAAATACTTACGTTTTATCATAACAAAATAAATTTTGTTTTTTACGGAGATCTAATATTATGAGAAGACCTAGAGGATACGAAACAATAATTCCGACATTAAAGCACCGCACTTATCCGACTCTTGTTGTTGTCGAAATTACCAACCAATGTAACCTGGATTGTATTATTTGTCCTAGAAGTAAAATGACAAGACCAATAGGTGTAATGCAGGAATATTTATATAAAAAGATTGTTGATGACATTGCCAAACATTCTCCTAATGATACGCAATTTTGGGTTGCTTTTATGGGTGAGCCACTTCTTCTGGGAAAAACAGCTATTAAATATATTAAATATGCTGTTGATAAAGGGTTGAGTAGTATAAATCTTAATACAAATTTAGTCCCAGCTGATAAAGCGCTTTGCAACGAGCTTGTTGATACACAACTCAATCGTATTATAGTTAGTTTAGATGCTGCTACTAGTGATACATATGATAAGATTCGGAGAGGTGGTGATTTTAAAAAGGTGCTTGCTAATATTGAAAACCTTTTAGTCGCTAAGGAAAAAAATAATTATATTAACCCAGAGATAATTGTGCAGTTTATTGTTCAGGATGAAAATGAAAATGAGATCGAACTATTTAAAAAACTTTTTGAGAACAAAAAGGTTGTGCTCAAAATCCGTGAGAAGCTTGGTTGGGGGACCGGTATTGAAGCAAAAAATTTAACTATTCCCGAGGAAGCAAGGGACTATCCTTGTCCGTGGTCAAATAGAGGGTTCCCTATTCACGTTACAGGTCAAGTTGGACAATGTGATGCGTCTTGGAACGGTATTTATTACTTTGGTGATATTAATTATCAATCTATTGCAGAAGTATGGAATAGCAGTAAACTCTCAAATCTTAGAGAAAGACAATGGAATTTAGACTTTGATTACGAACCTTGTAAAGAATGCAAGGACTGGCAATGTGGTCGAGCAGAAATGATATATTTTGAAAAATAATTATTTATTTTTAAGTTTATGAAAATCAAATTGGATCAGCTTACTTCAAACGAAGTATCTCAGCTATTTGTCGACAAGATCAAAAAAATGGGATTGATTCTGCCTGTGGGTTGCATCGAACAACACGGACCCTATTTGCCGCTTGGTTGCGATATGGCGATAGCAAGAAAGGTATCAGAGGTATTGGCTTTAAACCTTAAAAAGAATGCTCTCTATCAGGCTTTTGTCATGCCGGATTGTCCTTATACGCCAAGTCCTGGCGCTGAGCATACAATGGGTACTATATCTGTTAGTTTTGATCTGTTGGGGAAGAATTTATTTGAGATCATTAAAGCTGCGATAAGAACTCCATGGGATTTTATTGCAATCATAAATGCTCATGCTCATAATCATGGCAGGGTAATTGAAACATCCATAATGGGTTCCAGTGGGTGCTTAGGACGAACAATTCCAATAGTAGTCATTAATATCTATGATTTTCTCAACATTGCGGAAGATACTGGATTGAATGGTGGAAGTCACGCGGGTGAAATGGAAATCGCCCTATATCACCATTACTTTCAGGACTTTCAATTTAAAGAAGCGAAAATTGAAAATAAAATATCAAAAGAAAGACCGTCCCGGATATATGGTTTGGAAATTATGCCAAGAAGTTATAATGGTATTATTTCTAACGGAATTCCCAATCTTTCACGTGCGCTTGAAAAATCAAAAGAGGTTGGTCAAAAAATTAATGACGAGATTTTAACAATGCTGATTGCTAATCTAGATAATTATTTCAAATGCTGGTGTGAGTCAAATGTGGAAAAATAACATGAATGAAAATTTAGATAATTATGCCGGTGCGTATGAAGAAAATTTTAAATACTCGCTGGACAATAGGCTCATTTTAAAATGGTATCCAAGCCGGATCGTAAGTAAAATTCACTTCGGTTCGTTGTTGGAGTTGGGGCTTGGACATGGTTATACTATTGATCAATTTATGGATTCAAAAAAAATATCATATTATAGGATTTTGGAAGGATCCAAAGAGATTATTGAACTGTTTAAGAGGGACAATAGGGCCCTTAATGTAGATATCATACAAACATACTTTGAAGATTACGATACTCGAGATAGGTTTGATAATATAGTGATGGGCTTTGTATTAGAACACGTCAATGATCCGGCGACAATAATAGTTCAGTATTCTAAATATTTAAAACCAGGCGGCAGTCTGTTTGTAGCCGTACCCAATGCAGAAGCTTTAAATAGAAGGTTTGGGTATGAAGCTGGCGTATTGAAAGACTTGGAACAGCTTTCTGCCTCCGACATACAGCTTGGCCATAAGAGGTATTTTACTTTAAAAAAACTAACGAAATTGATTCATGATAACGGTTTGAAAGTTAAATCAGTTGAAGGACTTTTTTTGAAGCCTATTACAACAGACCAGATAAAAACTTTGAATTTAACAGATAAAATATTGATGGCAATGCTAAAAGTAGGAATTCATTATCCTGAATTATGCACGGGAATACTTATGGAGGCTGCCGTTGAGTAAGGTTTTGTTAACAGGGGCTTCAGGTTTTGTGGGCTCTTATTTAAGTTCTTGTTTGACCTCTAATGGGCATACTGTATTTGGTCTTTCAAAAAGCGAGAGCTTTGATCTTTGTAATTTCAGCAGTCTTTCTAGAATTAAATATGAACATGACACAATCATTCACTGTGCTGCAGGATTTAACGGGAATGACGTTGATTCCTGTATTCAGAATGAAATGATCAATTCTATAGGTTCTCTTAATCTGTGCAAATTGGCCATAGAAGTCAGATGCCGTTATTTTGTCTATATATCGAGTATAAGTGTTATAGAAGACCAAGTGAATGAGTTTTTTAATTCCTATGGCATTTCAAAAAAACATGCAGAGGATAATATTAAGTTTTTTTGCAAAACGAACAACATCAGATGTCTGATATTAAGGTTTTCTCAAATTTATGATTCCAAAGGAATTGCGAAAGATCACCAGCCTTTCTTATATGATATTATAGATAAGATTAGTAAAGGGGAAGATATCACGATTTACGGCGTAAAAAACCCGTACAGAAATTATATCCATATAGATGATGTTTGTAAGATAATTGAAAAATCTATTAATCAAAAGATTGAAGGCTTATATCATTGTGTTCATCCAGAATCTCACACGATATTAGATATTATTGAAATAGCCGGTCGAGCAGCCGATAAGACACCAAAGGTAATAAGACTGTCAGATAAAAGTAATATAGGAAATATTTCTATACCCAACGATTTTCTCATATATAAGAAAATATGTTTTTCCCCTCAGATTAATCTTCACGAGGGAATAAGAAAATATATCCAGGAGAACTAAATGTACAATATATTGGTAACCGGCGTCGGTGCTATTATCGGTTATGGTATTATTTGTTCTCTTAAAAAATCCAGGTATGATGTAAATATAATTGGCATTGATATTTATGCAGATGCTGTTGGGCAGGAATGGTGTGATAAATTTATACAGGGGCTCCCTGCGAAAGATGAAAAATTTCCAGAATATCTGGGCAATGTTGTTAAAGACAACAATATTGATCTGGTAATCACCGGCATAGAACAGGATTTAACCCGAATTGTTGAAGACTTTGAGTATTTTGACAAATTGGAAACAAAATTTGCCATTAATGATCCGGGACTTATAAAGATATTAAATGACAAATGGTTAGCACACCAATATTTTCTTGGTTCAGAGATTGACCTAATACCAACTTTTACAGAACAAAGTTTTCAAGAGATAAAAAAAGAAACTGGCTTACCGATGCTTTTAAAACCAAGACGATCTTATGCAAGCAAAGGTATCCAGAAGATTTATGATGAAGCAGATTTTTATTATTGGAAAAATAAGTTGACTGATGATTTTATGGTACAAAAGATTATGGGCGATGGGAATGCTGAGTTTACGGTTTCCATTTTTGGCATTGGTGATGGGGGCTACACTAACCTTATTGCACTTAAGAGAAAGTTAGGCCCTGATGGTGCGACTGCCAAGGCGGAAGTGGTTTTTGATTCTGAGATAGATCAATATGTTGATAAAATTGCAAAATATTGTAAACCTAAAGGACCAACTAATATTCAGATTATTAAAGACAACGATAGGTTATTCTTATTGGAGATTAATCCAAGAATATCCGCATCTACTTCTATAAGACAATTGTTTGGAGTCAATGAAGCAGAAATGTGTGTTGAATTTTATATTGAAAATAAGATTCCTGAGAAGAAAATAATCAAGCAAGGGAAAGTTAGAAGATATATAAAGGATTTTGTCACTTATGATAGCCATCATATCTGACGTCCATGGAAACTATCCGGCTTTATGCGCTGTGATGGGAGACATTGATGAGCTGGGGGTAAAAGAGGTTTATTCTTTGGGTGATCTCTGTGGTTATTATAGCATGGTCAATGAAGTCATAGAATTAATTGAGAAAAGAAATATTATAAATATAATAGGCAACCATGATCATTACATTATCTCAAATACAGAATGTCCGCGTTCCAGAAGTGCCAATGTTTGTCTTGGTTTTCAAAAAAATATTATTTCTCAACAAAGCATAAACATCATTAAAAAAAGCAAGAAGAAATTTTCTAATCATATGCTTAATATGGTACATGGTGGTTGGCGAGATAATCTTGACGAATATTTATATGACGTAAACGAAGACTATTTTGTAAATTTGAAAGGGAGATATTTTTTTTCAGGTCATACACACGTGCCCCTAATAAATTATTTTAATACTAAAACATATTGTAATCCCGGATCAGTTGGACAGCCTAGGGATGGTGATTGGAGGGCATCATATGCACTCTTGGACGAACAAAATAATAGAGTAATAATTCGCCGTGTAAATTATGATGTAGACCAAATAGCTGCTAATATGAAAAATAATGGTTTTGATGAGTATTATTTTAAGAATTTATATAAAGGAATCCGGATTGGTAGTTAGTTTAAAGAAAGTCAACCGTTGCAAGAAACCAGTTTTTAAAAATATCATTCGACGGTAATTCGCACATGTCATCATTTCGCGTCATAATTTATATTGTTCCTACAGTTTTGTTGGTAGCCTACAGTCAGGTAATTTTGAAATGGCGTATTACCGTGTATGGTGATTTCCCGTCTGATAATTGGGAAAGAGCAATGTTTCTAATCAAAGCATTGATGGATCCGTATATTGTTTCGGGTATTGTTGCTGCTTTTATAGGTTCATTGACATGGATGGTGGCAATCTCCAAGGTTCCTCTTAATGTTGGTTTCCCAGCCTATTATGGCCTTACTTTTGTTTTGGTCATTTCTTGCAGTATTTGGCTTCTCAATGAGCCTATTACCAGCCTCAAACTAATTGGAGTGGGACTTATATTATTTGGAGTTATTGTTGGGAGCATGGGGTGAAGCATCTTCAAGGGGTTAATGCCATTGAAGAATTTATTGCAGATGTCAGGACATCAATACTTGACCATGATGATACACAACAAAAGTATTTTGACATGTATGCCAATGAAACTATTATCGGATATTCTCTAATCGAAAATGATATAAACACCTTACCCCCAAGTGCTGAAATATTAGAGATTGGTGCAGGATTGTTGCTTTTGTGTGGCTACCTTGTCTTACGAGCATTTCGAATTCACGCTTTGGAGCCTATTAGGAAAGGTTTTTCACATTTTTACGAATTACAAAAGCTATAAAAATATTACGCAAATAACGAAATCTATCTTCACTTGATTGACATGGATCTACCATTGAAGATTTTTCTCAAAAAGAAAGTTCTGAGTATGTGCGGATCATTTCTCCTTGAGCGGTCTTTATGAAACGGTGTCTTCATTGCAGTCGGTCCTTTGAAAGCCAAGACTGGCTTTGTCCATATTGTTCCTGGCGGCCGGAAAAGAGCGGTTCCGTGCCGATATTCGCTTCCGAACTGGCCAATAGCAGCAGCGGCTTCAAGGCTTCATACTTTACACCGCTGGCCGCCCGGGAAGCGAGCCATTTCTGGTTTCGAGCACGTAATGAATTGATCGTTTGGGCTCTTGGGAAATACGGTACAAGCGTCACATCTTTTATGGAAATCGGCTGTGGCACCGGATTTGTGTTGCAGGGTATTGCCCGCCGTTTTCCGGCCTTTCGTCTAGTCGGCAGTGAGATTTTTGCAGAAGGCCTCACCTTTGCGGCGGAAAGGATTCCCGGGGGAGAATTTCTGCAGATGGATGCGCGGGAAATCCCTTTTCTGGAAGAATTTGACGCTATCGGCGCTTTTGACGTTATTGAACACATCGAAGAAGACGAAACCGTGCTGAAACAGATCCAATGTGCGCTGAAGCCTGGCGGCCTGCTTTTGCTCACCGTGCCACAGCATCGTTGGCTTTGGAGTACGGTAGATGACTATGCTTGTCACGTTCGCCGCTATAATGTACGGGAGCTTCATAACAAAGTGAAGCTTGCCGGTTTTACTATTAGGCGGAGTACCTCTTTCGTAACAAGCTTGTTGCCATTTATGTTAACCTCGCGACTATTGCTTCGAAGAAACCCTAAAAATTTTGATCCATATATTGAATTTCGGATTAATCCGAAATTAAACCGTCTCCTGAAAAAATTCTTGCAATTGGAACTTGAATTGATTAGTAAGGGTTTCTCGTTGCCCATGGGCGGTTCCCGGCTGATAGTCGCAAGAAAAGCCGAAAAGACAGTTTCACATATGCAAGAGGGCAAAGCATGAATTCTATCCCTTTTAACCAACCTTTTATTGCCGGCAAGGAACTTTTTTATATCGCGCAGGCAGTGTTGAAAAACCAACACACAGCCGGAGATGGTCCCTTTACCAGAAAATGCCAGGAATGGCTGGAGAATTGCCTTTGCTGCAAAAAGGCCCTGCTGACGCATTCCTGCACGGCAGCCCTGGAGATGGCGGCTATTCTAGCGGAAATTCAGCCTGGTGATGAGGTCATCATGCCTTCCTTTACATTCGTATCTACGGCTAATGCCTTTGTTTTACGAGGAGGTGTGCCGGTTTTTGTTGATATTCACCCTGACACGTTGAACATCAACGAGTCGCTAATCGAAAACGCCTTAACTGACAGAACGCGAGCCATTGTTCCGGTTCATTATGCCGGTGTACCCTGCCGGATGGACGTGATTATGGAAATTGCCGAAAAACATAGTTTGAACGTTATTGAAGATGCTGCTCAGGCGCTTTTATCCCGATATAAAGAGCGATGCATCGGAGCTGAAGGGCAGATGATTTGTTTGAGTTTCCACGAAACAAAAAACATCATCTGCGGAGAAGGAGGTGCCATTCTGATCAATGATTCCGAACTTATCCAACGGGCAGAAATTATAAGGGAAAAGGGAACCAACCGAGGCCAGTTTTTTCGGGGACAGGTGGACAAATACACCTGGGTGGACATTGGATCGTCTTATCTGCCCAGCGATATTTTGGCAGCATTTCTCTATGCGCAGATGGAAAACGCCGAACAGATCATCGCGAAACGCAATCTTATCTTCGATCTTTACATGGACGGACTCTGGCCGCTCGCCAAAGCGGGATATATTCAACTACCCCTGATCATGGAAGACAGTCGTTGCAACGGCCATCTTTTTTATATTTTAACAAAATCCCTGAAAGAGCGGACCGCCCTGATCGAATTTCTGGTTCAACAGGGAATCACTGCCGTCTTTCACTATGTTCCGCTTCATTCCTCTCCGGCGGGACAACGATTCGGACGGGTCAATGGTTCCTTGAAGGTTACCGAGGCCGTCAGCGATTGCCTGCTCCGCTTGCCACTTTATTATGAAATGACGCCGGAAGACGTTCAGCGCGTTATTTCAGCGATAGAAGATTTTTATCGTCAAGGATAGGAATCCGCGCAATGAAAAGCAGATCCCTTGACGTAATCAAAAACCTCTTTCTTTACTTGTTGATCATTCTCTCTATCATCGCCCTGGCCAGGCTGTTTTTCTTCGAATATCATTTATTTAATTATCCTTACCAGTGGGAACTGCGAGAGGCGCTTCATTTTCATCACGGCATCCTTCTGTCGGAGGGAAAGTCAATTTATACGGTCAGCCCTGATCCGCCTATCATTGTGGAATGTTACGGCCCTGTCAATCCTTTTCTCATATCGACAATGATCAAGATTTTCGGGAAAGATATTTCCACCCCACGATTATCATCTTTTCTTTGTTTGATTGCGCTGCTGACTCTGATCGCCGTCGCGGTCTATGTTCTCACGCACAGTTGGATGTTTGTTTTAATTGCCATCGGGATCAATACGTTTATTTTATCATGGGTTCAATGGTTGCTGCTATGCCGGCCGGACAGTTTGGGGGGGGTGCTGCTCTTTGCGTCGATTTTTGTCCACTGGCTTTATCCGTTCCGCAAGTCGGCCGTTGGTGCAAGCCTGTTGCTGATCGTTCTTGCTTTTTTTACTAAGACTTATTTTGCTCTGGGGCTGATGCTGATTCCGCTGAACTACTGGTTTTTCCATCGGAACCGGCAAATGGCCATTTTGTATCTGATTTCAGGCTCGACCTTGCTGGTGGCATCCGTTGCCGTCGCACAATGGCTGACAGGAGGACTGTACTATTTCTTTACATTCGAACTGATGTCTCAATGGGTTACATATTCTTTTGTTCACCTTCTCGAAACGATGAAAGGCTTGTTTGTCTATTTCCTGCCCCTCTTCGCTCTGATCGTTTATGCAATTCTCAAAAAAGAATTTCGTTATCGAATCCTGAACGTTTTCTGGATTCATATTCTTGTCGGTATCCCGATTTTCATGTTTTTCCTGCTGAATACGGGAGCGGAAACCTATTACTGGTATGCGGTTATTCCAGCGCTCACTGTAGTTGGCGTCGATGTTTTGCATAAGGAGTGCCAAAGAGAAAAACCACTGTTTGCTGTGGCGATGCTCGTTCTGCTTTTTTGTCTTATGACGAATAAAATGATCATTTCGGAGACCATCAAAGACGGAATGGTTTTCCCGTCTGA
>Ga0116172_10004158_pt1 | contig 11865 bp, 8 predicted proteins | sample AD_UKC083_MetaG_FD_89799 | JGI IMG/M metagenome (GOLD analysis project Ga0116172, IMG submission 89799) | Active sludge microbial communities of municipal wastewater-treating anaerobic digesters from USA - AD_UKC083_MetaG | ecosystem: Engineered > Bioreactor > Anaerobic > Digestate | place: USA...
ATGATCTGATAGTTGTTGCCGATGCCCGGTATTCCCAGGAGGGTTTGCTCAATCTGCTTGGGGAAGAAGTTCACCCCTTTCACAATCAGCATGTCATCCCTTCGCCCGGTTATCGGTGCCAGACGGACGTGAGTTCTGCCGCATTCGCATCTATCCCGGGATATGACATGGGTGAGGTCAGCTGTCCGGAAGCGGATCATGGGCAGCGCCTCACGGGTGAGCGAGGTGAAGACCAGCTCCCCTTCCTCCCCGTCATCCACTGGCTCTCCCGTTTTTGGATCGATGACCTCCAGGATGTACTGATCCTCCCAGACGTGGATTCCATCGTGTGCCGGGCAGTCCATGCCTAAAGTGCCAACACCTCCGGACTCAGTCATGCCGTATATGTCGAAGACGTCGATGTCCAGGCCCGAGGAGATCTTCTTTTTCATGGAGTCAGAGAAAACCTCTGCTCCGAAGATGCCTATCTCCAGCTCCGGCAGGCTCTCCTTCTCCTCGGCCAGCACCTCCATCAGCCGGATGCCATAGCTCACCACTCCGGTGAAAACCCTCGTCTTCAGATCTCGAGCTAGGCGGATTTGCCGGGCGGTGTTTCCCGGACCGGCGGGGATCACGAACAGGCCTGCTGCCCGGGCGCCATGATACATGCCAAAGCCGCCATTGAAAAGGCCGAAAAGGGGTGTGATCTGGGTGGCGTCCCCAGGCTTCGCCCCGGACATGCGATAGCAGCGGGCCATGCATTCCGCCCACTGATCGAGGTCTGAGCGGGTATAGGGCATAACCACCGGGGTGCCGGTGGAGCCGCTGGACATATGCATCTCCACGATCTGATCGCGGGAAACGCAGGCCATCTTCAGGGGATAGCTCTCTCTCAGGATATCCTTACCGGTGAATGGCAGCCGGACCACATCCTCTGCTGTTCTGATGTCCTCAGGCCGGATGCCCTTCTCATCGAATAGACGCCTGTAGATGGCATTGGATTCATAGACGTGACCGACGATGGCCCTCAGCCGCCGGGATTGCAGCTCATGAATGCTCTCCCTGGATGCCGTCTCCATCGATTCATTGTGAAAATTGCTCTTCTGTGTCATGCTTTGCTCCTGCCAAGTGAAAACGCTTTCAAATTGAGATCTCGGAACCTCTCCGGACGCATCGGCCGATGGCCTCCTCCCAGGATTCCAGGGGGAGGTCCAGTCCCCGGGAAATTGCTCCCAGCAGTATGATGTTGGCCGCCCTGCTATCACCCAGTCCCTTCGCCATTTCCGGGGCATCGATATAGACCAGCCGGGGAAAGGCCCTGGCCAGCAGCTCCTCTACATTCTCCGGGTAGCGAGCAAGACCGGAGGAGACGGTCACCGGCACTATGGCCTGGCTACTGACCGCGGCCAGGCCGTCCGGCCGGAGAAACTCCCAGTACCGCAGGGCTTCCACCTTCTCCAGCGCACCCAGGATATGAGCGCTCCTTTTGGAGACCAGGGGGCTCTTGACCTCTTCTCCATAACGAATCTGGGCCATCACCGAGCCCCCCCGCTGGGCCATTCCGTGCACCTCATTGGTCTTGACCTGGTATCCCTGAATCATCGCTGCCTGGGCTAAGATCTCGCTGGCCAGCAGTATCCCTTGACCTCCCACGCCGACGAGGCCGATGCTCTTGGTCTCTTTCGGGCTCCTGTCTGGTGAGTTTGTTGCGCTGTTTTTGCTCTTTAAGCTCTCCTGGTTTTTCATTCCCTCTGTCCCTTCCACTAACCTCTCGATCATGCTCCCTCCCGGCTGACAATCGCCCCGGCAGGGCAGATCTGTTCGCACAGGCCGCAGCCCGCACAGAGGGTCTGATTGATCTTCATCACCCCATCCACTCCCTCTATCGCCGGGCAGCCCAAAGAGAGGCACAGCTCGCAGGCCCTGCACTCCTCTGTCAGGATGGTTCTCGTCGCCCCCACCCTTCTCCTCTCCCGCAGGGGGCAGGGAGCGCGGGATACAATAAGAGAGGGCTCAAGAGCCGCCAGCTCCTCTTTGATCGCCTCTCTGGCGTCATCCAGCTGGTAGGGATCTATCGTCCGGACCCGCTTGATCCCGCAGGCCCGGCCGATATCCTCGATGGAGACGGCGACTGTGGGCTCGCCGCTAATGGTCCTGCCGGTTCCCGGATGGTCCTGGTGGCCGGTCATGGCAGTGGTGCGGTTGTCCAGCACGATTATGGTGGAGTGGCCCTTATTGTAGACGATATCCAAGAGACCAGTGATCCCGGAGTGAAAGAAGGTGGAGTCTCCAACCACGCCCACCACCTTTCTCTTCTCCCCTGCTTTCTCCATGCCGTGGGCCATGGAGACTCCTGCTCCCATGCAGAGGATGCTGTCCATCCGGTCCAGGGGCTGAAAAGCGCCCAGGCTGTAGCATCCGATGTCCCCGGTGACCACCACATCCTCCCTGGACAGGGCATAGAATATACCACGATGAGGGCAGCCGGGGCAGAGCACCGGCGGGCGGGGAGGAAGGAGCTCTCTATACGGATCCTCTTCCTTTCGGGTGGCCTCTCCTCCTTCCATCAGCCTTCTGGACTGGAGCAGTCGGTCTACGGACAGCTCCATGATCCCTGGCACGAAATCTCTCCCCTGGCAGAATGTCCCCAGGGCTTTTACGTGCTCCTCAATGAACGGATCCAGTTCCTCGACCACCAGCAGCCTGTCCACACCTTGTGCAAACTCCCGGATCAATGCGTCCGGGAAGGGATAGGAGAATCCCAGCTTCAGAACCGAGGCGTCCGGCCAGACCTCGCGGGCATACTGGTAGGCGATGGAGGAGGTGATGATTCCCAGGCCTTTCGACCTCCACTCGATGCGGTTTGCTGGCGACTTTTCTGAGAGCGCCTGCAGCTCTTTCAGCCTCTCTTCCACCCTCTGGCGCATGGGCCGGCCCCATACCGGTATGGGAACGAACCGGGGCGGGTTTTTGACAAAGCCGATCTTATTCCCGCCAGCTCTCTCCCCCAGCTCGACCAGGCTGCGAGAGTGGCTGACTCTCGTCGTTGAGCGCAGGATGGTCGGGGTCTTGAACTGCTCGGAGACGGAGAGGGCGAGCATGAGAAGGTCTTTGGCCTCCTGGCTGTCCGCCGGCTCGAACAGGGGCACGCGGGCAAAGCGAGCATAATTGCGGGTATCCTGCTCGTTCTGGGAGGAGTGCATCCCCGGGTCGTCTGCCACGCAGGCCACAAATCCACCCTCCACGCTGATGTAAGAGAGGGTCATGAGAGGATCTGCAGCCACATTCAGCCCCACATGCTTCATGGTCACAATGGAGCGCGCCCCGGCCAGGGAGGCTCCGGCTGCGACCTCAAAGGCCACCTTCTCATTGGGGGACCACTCGCAGTAGACCTCCGGTCCATACCTGGCCAGGTTCTCCAGGATCTCGGTGGAGGGGGTTCCGGGATAGCCCGTGCCGACGCTAACACCGGCCTCGTAGGCCCCACGGGCTATGGCCTCATTGCCGGAGAGCAATTTTTTCAAATCCTTTTCACCTTCGCCTGAAATTACTCGTTATGGGATGTTTCGCTGGTTTATATTGATCTTTTATGTGCATTCTTATACATCAGAGTATGATCTGTCCCTATGGATGAGGGAATATAATTCTTGTGGTTTGCGGATCCCACGGGATTTTTCCCCAAGAAGCTTGGTGATTCGCTTGCATCTACTGACCTCAGCTAAAAGCTTAGATCTAGCTTTTCCAAAAAGCACAAGCAATGCCGGATCAAAACGAGATATGTCAAATCGTAGCATTAGAAGTATTAATATCTATTAAGACCAACAAAGATATATATAACGTAACAAATGGATAACTAACATAGACTTAGTAGGCAAAAATTCTAGGAGTATGTTGAAATGCGCAAAGTTGGAGTTCCCCGTGATGTTAATGCTGCTGAGCTTAAGAGGGATCTTGATGCTGTTTTTGGGGACTTCAAAAGGCTGTGCAATGATCCGAATGTCCGCAAGGATGTTGATAAGTTCGCTCGTGTGAGCGGATATCTCTCAGCGGAAGACTTAGAGACACAGTTTACCTGTTAAGTCTTTGACATGGAAAAGAATGATTACATGGTCTCCTTAGACGATATGGGAGACCATATGGGCTATTCACCGCAAGCGCAATATATAATAGATTATCTAATAGATACCTTGATTGCGAAGACATGCATAATAGAGAATGAATATGTAGATAAAGATTATTTGATTGATTATTCAGGCTTTTTCGCACGTTCTTTTGAGAGGATCGAAAGATTTACTAAAAGAATTCATTTCTTTTCCAATTCATTTTCTCAAGAGGATTTCGAGCAGAGTATATCTTTATTTCAAAATAATATTCAAGATACAAAATTTGAACATGATTTAATCAATGATCTAAAAAAATCATATTTAGGTTACGTCGTTATTAAACCAGTTGAATATAGCATGGGGCAGCCACTGATTGGTCGAACGATTCTAAAACCACCATCTAAATCCGTTAATGATAGTTTTGATACAAGAGAATGCATAATCCGAAAGAGTAATGCGAATCTGTATGGCATACAACTAAACGTAGATGCTTTGCCGTTTCAGGTTCAGGATAGTGCCGTTGCAGCCTGTGCTACAGTATCTTTGTGGATGGCAAATAGCAAGATAAATGAGCTATTCGGAACTCAAGAATTTTCGCCCATAGAGATTACAAGCAGAGCAACTGAGTTCATCGAAAGCGGAAGGAATTTTCCATCAACTGGATTGACAGTAAAGCAAATGGTGAATTTCTTCAAAGGCATTGGGCTCGATTACGACACAGTGAACATAGACCATCTGGCAAAGATCCTCAATGATAATAATTATTCCGAGAATAAAAAGGCCTTGATTGAAGAATATCTTAAGGAGGTGGTCCCGGATGCAGTTAAAGCGATTTCCCGGGCAGGTATTCCAATTGTTGCCTCGATTTCCTTGATAAGAAAAGATCATGACCTCATTGAGGACCATGAGCATCATGCGGTGGTGATTTGCGGCTTTCGCCAAAATGAAAATGGTCAAGTTACCAAGCTCTATGTTCATGATGATCAAATAGGGCCCTATTGCAGAGTGAAAGATGCCTCTCCTACAGGAAAGTTCCTGAAATGGAACAACGAATGGGTGACGAGGGAGGGTTATTCAGAGGTCACTTTAGATAAGCTGCTCATTCCGATCTATCCGAAGATCAGAATAACTTTTGATATAATTTATAGTTATTGCCGACAATTGAGAAGCCTCAATCCTGGACTGAACTTTGACCTCTATTTAACTACCGTTCAAGATTATAAGAAGATGCTTCTGAGATTACCTTTTAAAGACAAAGTCTCGAAGCTAAAAGAATCGATGCCGAGGTTTATCTGGGTCATAAGCGTCTATAAAGGAGAATCGCTCGTGCGTGAATGGCTGATAGATGCAACCTCTCATCACATGCGCATATTTAATGAGATCGATTATACCTAGTGCGGCCGAATATCGAACTATAGGGAAAATAGCAGAGAATATTGGAAAACTGATAGAAGGGAAAGCATGAAGGCGATGGATGGAAGGATAACTTGCAAATTAGGAGATTGCATTAAGCTCCATTCAGGCTGTAATCCATCTAAAGCTAAAGAAGCGTATTCGTGTGGCAATATTTCCTGGATATCCAATAAAGACATGAAGGTACCCAGGATTTACGAACCAAAAGATTTTCTCATTGAGTTACCAGACTCAGACATCCAGCGCAAGATCGCCGCCCTCCACTCCGCCTACGACGACCTGATTGAGAACAACACCCGGCGCATCACGATCCAGGAGACTATGGCCCAGACATCATACCGCGAGTGGTTCATGCACTTCCGCTTTCCGGGGCACGAGATGGTGTGGATGGAGGACTCGCCGCGGAGGAGGATACCGGAGGGGTGGCAGATTGAAAAGCTGGGAAATATCGCAGAAATCAATGCTGTCAGTCCAAGGAATGGTAATTCTCCTGAAGAGACTCATTATGTCGATATATCTTCAGTTTCAGCCGGCCAAATTGATAAAATAGAACAAATTCCTCTTACGGAAGCACCGAGCAGAGCAAAAAGAATTGTTAGACACGGTGGCGTGATCTGGTCCGCAGTTAGACCAAATTGCAGATGCGATCTAGCGGAAAAAAACGTAAATCTTCGCGTCGTCCGCGATTTGCTGCTCCCTAGGCTAATCAATGACAGAATAATAGAGAATGATATCTTTTTATCAGAGGAAGAGAATTAATGGACTGGAAAGAAAAGATACGACGAGATATATTCGAAAAGAGACCGCCTACATTGCTTCTTGGTAGCGGTGCATCGATATCGACAGGCATCTCATTAAACTTAGACCCGAATTTTCCAAGCATGACAGATCTAGCAAATTGTTTTTGTGATAGAATAGAGACGGACGAATTTAGTCAGGATGAAATGAGAGCCTTTAGCGTCATGAAAACAGAGTTCAATGAAAGCCGCAAAAAAGGAACGGACTTCAATTTGGAGGCATTTCTAACAAGTCATCCACTCAGACAAGATTCAAAATTTCTCCAACAAATTTTGCAATATACTGTGGAGGCTTTCAAATCTCCTCATAATTCATTAACTCAAATTCTAGAAATGAATCCAAGTATTTCTTATCCTCTCCTTGAGATATTAAAGTCTCTAATTAGGTCCTTGCCTGCTACATATCCTGAATTGCAGGTAATCACACCCAATTACGATTTACTGATCGAATACTCGGCAGATCTAATAGGTGCACCATGTCTTACAGGATTCTGTGGAGGGATAATTCGCAGTTGGAATCCAAATATAGGTTTCATTCAACCAACAATAAAGCGTAATGAAAAAGACTTCCTAGCAAGATATATTCGTCTGATCAAACCGCATGGCTCTTTTGCATGGTTCCAGTCGAAAACCTTTCCCCATTTGATAGTAGAAAATTTTGCCTTGAGAGAATTAAATGGAGATTGGAGACGACATATGGTAATTCCAGGACCTACAAAATATTCAGAATCTCTGAAAGATACATGTCGAGATCATATGCGCTATATGGATCAGGCATTCATGAAAGTTAAGTCGCTACTTGTTATTGGTTATGGATTCAATGATCCCCATTTGGAGGAATACCTTAAACGCAGTATTTCTCGTGAAATTCCAGCAATCTATGTAACAAGAGGTTTGAGCCAATCATCATTGGAGTCTTTCGTGTTTCCATATCCGAACGTCACTTGTATTATGAGCGATGGTGCAACTGGCAGTCACATTTACTGTGGTGACACAGAGATAAACTGTCCTGGCGAGCGCCTTTGGATGCTCGAGAATTTTGCAGAAAAATTTGTTAAATAGGAGGGAATTTGATTTGAGTCTATTTGATTTCTCGGAAATGCCTGTAAACGCCACGGAACAACATCATCATAGTATCGGATACGTTCAAAGTGTAGATAATGGAAAAGTTTTCATTCAGATCGATTCTGGCGAAAAACTACAGCTGCTTCGGATCGGAAGTCTTATGGCCATACCTGCAGGCACCGGACGTTTCATAATAACCATTGTCAGCAGAATATGGCGACATCGGCCGAAAGAAACTGAACAAAAATCCGAGTCCGAAGACAGTTTTGAGGATATCTACACACCCATTCCGGAGAATAATGGATCTCTTTTAACGCTCTTGGGATCTGTAAGAGATAGGCCAGAGGGCCCTCAATTTAGTCGGTCCATGGATGATCTTCCTGGAATTGATGAAGAAGTCTTCCTTCTGGCAGATAATAATTTGAACAATTTCATGAATGTTGTTTCCTCAACATCGAAAGCAGCTCAAGATACACCACTTCATCTTGGTCAGTTCAGCCTCGATCTCAGAGCGCCAGCATTTCTTGATGGAAATAAGCTCTTTCAGCGACATTCTGCAATTCTGGGAAGTACAGGTAGTGGAAAGAGCTGGATGGTGGCACGTGTTCTTGAACAAGCAAGCAAATTGCCTGATTCAAATATAGTTCTTTTCGATCTACATGGTGAATATAGAAATCTTCCCTATGCAAGACAATATAGAATCGCTGGGCCATCCGATTTGGCATCTCCTGGTCCAGATGTTCTATTTTTGCCTTATTGGCTGCTCTCTTTTGAAGAAATGCAAGCGCTTTTCGTTGAAAGATCTGAATTCACAGCCCTTAACCAGATTATGGCAATTTATAATTCAGTTACGAATTGCAAAAGAAAGCAATTAGAAACTGATGGAAAGAGAGAAATTTTAGCTCAATTCACAATAGACAGTCCGGTTCCCTTTAGATTGAATGATGTTATTGATCAGCTCAAAGAACTCAATGAGCAAATGGTTCCTGGAGCAACGCAAGGAAAAACTAAGCAGGGAGACTATTTTGGCAAATTTAGCCGTTTATTAGTTCGCCTTGGTGGTAAGACAACTGATCGTCGCTATGGTTTTATGTATCAGGCGCCAAATAATTGGTTTGAATATGAAGCATTGCATGTATTAGCTCAGCAACTTCTAGGTCATGGGCTAGATAGCTATAAACCCACGACTGGCATCAAGGTTATTGATCTTTCTGAGGTTCCAACAGATGTTTTGCCTGTAGTTATTGGAACATTGGCCCGTTTAATTTATATTCTTCAATTTTGGACACCTAGTGATAAACGCCATCCCATACTCATAGCTTGTGATGAGGCCCATCTTTACTTGCCAAAAGTCCATGAGACGAATCCGTTAGAATTAGCTGCAGTAGAAAGCATCGAAAGAATTGCGAAAGAAGGACGCAAGTATGGTGTTGGATTGATGGTAATCAGTCAGCGTCCTTCTGATGTTAGCGATACAATCTTGAGTCAGTGTAATAATATCATCAGCCTGAGGCTAACAAATCCTATCGATCAGCAAACAGTCCGCAAATTGCTTCCGGAGAGCCTAGGTGATTTATTGCAGATGCTTCCCTTAATGGATGTTGGAGAGGCTGTTGTCATTGGAGATGCAGTCCTATTGCCAACTCGTATTAAAATAGAACCACCAGCTGCAAAGCCTACCAGTAGCACCATTGATTTTTGGGATAGATGGGCAAAAGCAGAAGCAAAAGATCTGGGATTCTATGCTGCAATTTCAGAAAACTTGCGCAGGCAAGAACGACTTGATTGTCCTCTGCCGACTGGTCCAACCTCTCAACCAGATTAATAAGGAGAATGGCATGGATTCTTATATCTGGTCCCCCCGTTTCACCCTCACCCCCGCCATCGCCCGCGGCCTGATGCAGATCGAGGCAGCCCGTGCCTTAGTGGAGCATACGCCCTTGCCGCCCGCCGCCGAGGCCGAGCTTCGGGCGCATGCTCGCGTGCGGGCGGTGCACTACTCCACTTTCATTGAAGGCAACCGCCTCACCATGTCCCAGGCAAAAGCGGCAATCTCCGACGCCAATCTGCAAATCGCTGGCCGGGAAAGGGATGTCTCCGAGGTGCGCAATTACTGGAACGCTCTCCTCCGGGTCGAGGATTGGGCAGCGAAGAAAAAGCCGCTCACCGAGGAGCTGATCAAGAGGCTTCATGCTCTGGTCGAGGTCGGCCCCCGTGCGAAGCCTACGCCCTACCGGGAAGGCCAGAATGCCATCAAGAACAGCTCCACAGGCGCTCTGATCTACCTGCCCCCGGAGGCAGAGGATGTCCCTTCCCTCATGGCATCCCTGGTGGCCTGGGCAGACGAGGCGGAAAGGTCCGGGCTGCCTGCTCCCCTCATAGCTGGCCTGGTCCACTACCAGTTTGTCACCATTCACCCCTACTACGACGGCAACGGCAGGACTGCGCGCCTGATGGCCACATTTATCCTGCACAAAGGCGGCTACGGCCTGAACGGCTTCTTCTCACTGGAGGAGCACCACGCCCGAGATCTTCCCGGCTACTATCAAGCCCTAACTACTCATCCTCACCACAACTACTACTTCGGCAGATGCGAGGCCGATCTGACGCCCTGGCTGGAATACTTCATCTCCACCCTGGCCGTGGTATTTGAGGCCGTCCGGCTCACTGCCCAAAAGTGCGCCTTGGGAGGGGCCGAGCCGGAGGAGCTGCGCCGCCTGGATCATCGGGCAAGGGTGGTGCTCGGCCTCTTTGCTGCAAAGGAAACCGTCACCGCTCCTCAGGTGGCAGCAGAGCTTGGCCTCTCCGAGCGCATGGCCAGGAACCTTCTAACGGATTGGGTTAAAGATGGCTGGCTGGAAGTAGCCGATCCCTCCCGTCGTGCTCGATCCTATAGTTTATCGGCAAAATATCGGCAATACATCGGCAGCTTATCGGCAATAGTTCGGGAAGAAGAGAACAACGAACAATGAGGACAACAATTATTCCGAACTTTCATGAGCGTTTCGGCCCGGTGGGGTCAACGGCCGGGATAACGACAAAAGCTCTATGTCCCTGGCCGCTTCTCTCCGCCGGACTTCCTCTCAGTTAATCCTCGCTATTGCCGCCACCTCGTCTCCCGGCTTGACATTCATGATCCGAACACCTTGGGTCGACCGGCCCTGCACCCGGATGTCGCTCACCGGTATCCTGATTATCACCCCGTCCCTTGTGGTGACCAGAAGCTCATCATCCTCGGAGACGGTGGTGGTGCAGCAGACATAGCCCTTCCGGGCATCGATGTTCTTGACTCCCTTGCCCCCCCGCCTCTGCTGGGGATACTCTTCGAGCTCGGTCCTCTTGCCATAGCCCTGATTGGTGACGGTGAGCAGCGTTGCGCCTGAGCCGGGCTCAATCACATCCATGCTGATCAGCTCGTCGCCCATGTTCAGGCTGATCGCTTTGACCCCCATGGTCCCTCGGTTGGAGGCACGCACATCCCCCTCCTTGAAGCGGATGGCCTTTCCGAACTTGGTGGCCACCAAGAGCTCCTTCTCTCCATTGGTCAGCTTGGCTGAGACCAGGCTGTCCCCCTTCAGGTTCACCGCCTTTATCCCCCCCTTGCGGGGATTGGAGAATGCCTGCAGAGGCATCTTCACAATATTGCCGCTTCTGGTTACTAGCACGATGTATCCTGCCTGGAAGCTTTTCACCGGTATTGCTCCGGCGATCCTCTCATCTTGCTCCAGCTGGAGCAGGTTCACTATGGACTTTCCCCGGGCTGCCCTTCCCAGAGCGGGAACCTCATACACTTTTAGCCAGTGGGCTTTGCCCTTGTCGGTGAAGAAGAGCAGATAGTCCTTGGTGGAGGCGGTGGAGACATCGGTCACAAACTCTTCTGTCTTGGTCTCGGCGCCGATTACTCCCCGCCCGCCCCTTCTTTGCATGCGGTACATATTGACGGGCTGGCGCTTGATGTACCCGGAGCTGGTGATGGTCACTGCCACCTCCTCTTCCTGAATGAGGTCCTCATTAGTGACCTCGCCCTCGGCATCGATGATCTGGGTGCGTCGCTCGTCACCGTACTTGCTGATGAGTTCCATGAGCTCATCCTTGATGATGGTCAGGATCTCCAGATTGCTGGAGAGGATCTGGCGAAGCCTCTGGATCTGCCGCTCCAGCTCTGCCGCCTCGGAGACGATCTTCTCCTGCTCAAGGCCCGTCAGCCTCTGCAGCCTCATCTCTAAAATGGCCTTCGCCTGCTCCTCGGAGAGAGCAAATGCCTCTATCAGACCATCCCTGGCCTCAGCAGGGGTTGAGGCTGCCTTGATGATCCTTATCACCTCATCGATATTGTTCAGGGCGATGAGCAGGCCTGCCAGGATATGGGCCCTCTTCTCCGCTGCATCCAGCTCGAAGCGGGTGCGCCTTTCGACCACTATGGAGCGGTAGTAGATGTACTGCTCCAAAGTCTCCTTCAGGGAGAGGATCCTGGGCATCCCGTCCACCAGGACCATGTTGTTGATCCC
>Ga0116172_10004163_pt1 | contig 11854 bp, 7 predicted proteins | sample AD_UKC083_MetaG_FD_89799 | JGI IMG/M metagenome (GOLD analysis project Ga0116172, IMG submission 89799) | Active sludge microbial communities of municipal wastewater-treating anaerobic digesters from USA - AD_UKC083_MetaG | ecosystem: Engineered > Bioreactor > Anaerobic > Digestate | place: USA...
AGATTCCCTGGACCTGGCGGGCTATGCCCAGCGCGTCTACCTGGAATATGCCCTGTCCGTCGTCAAGGGCCGCGCGCTGCCCGATGTATGCGATGGCCTCAAACCCGTGCAGCGGCGCATTCTGTACTCGATGGACCGCATGGGCCTGGGCTACAGCGGCCCCACGCGCAGCACGGCGGCCAAGCCCGTCAAGAGCGCCCGCGTGGTCGGCGACGTGCTGGGCCGTTTTCACCCGCATGGCGACCAGTCGGCTTACGACGCGCTGGTGCGCATGGCGCAGGACTTTGCCCAGCGCTACCCGCTGATCGACGGCCAGGGCAACTTCGGCAGCCGCGATGGCGATGGCGCCGCCGCCATGCGCTACACCGAGGCGCGCCTGTCGCGCATCACCAGCCTGCTGCTCGATGAAGTCGATGAGGGCACGGTCGATTTCATGCCCAACTACGACGGCTCGACCACCGAGCCGCGCCAGTTGCCCGCGCGTCTGCCCTTTGCGCTGCTCAACGGCGCCAGTGGCATTGCCGTGGGCCTGGCCACCGAAATCCCCAGCCACAACCTGCGCGAAATTGCCGACGCCTGCATTGCGCTCATCAAGACGCCGGCGCTGAGCCAGGACGACCTGCTGGCCATCGTGCCGGGGCCGGACTACCCCGGCGGCGGGCAAATCATCAGCAGCGCGGGCGACATTGCCGACGCCTACCGCACGGGCCGCGGCAGCCTCAAGGTGCGCGCGCGCTGGAAGATCGAAGAACTGGCGCGCGGCCAATGGCAACTGGTGGTCAACGAGCTGCCCCCTGGCGTGAGCACGCAGCGCGTGCTCGAAGAGATTGAAGAAATCACCAACCCCAAGGTCAAGGCAGGAAAAAAGGCGCTGAGCCAGGACCAGACGCAACTGAAGGCCAGCATGCTGGCCGTGCTCGATGCGGTGCGCGACGAGTCGAGCAAAGACGCACCGGTGCGTCTGGTGTTCGAGCCCAAGACGGGCAAGACGCCGCAGCAGGAGCTGATCACCGCGCTCTTGGCACACACCAGCCTGGAGACCTCCGCGCCCATCAACCTCACCATGGTGGGGCTGGATGGCAAGCCGGTGCAAAAATCGCTGCGCCTGATGCTGGAGGAGTGGATTGCTTTCCGCCAGATCACCATTACGCGCCGCACGCAGTACCGCCTGACCAAGGTGCTTGAGCGCATCCACATCCTCGAAGGGCGGCAAATTGTGCTGCTCAATATCGACGAGGTGATCGCCATCATCCGTGCAGCCGAGGAGCCCAAGGCGGCGCTGATCGCACGTTTCAACCTCAGCGACCGCCAGGCCGAAGACATTCTGGAAATCCGCCTGCGCCAGCTCGCGCGGCTCGAGGCCATCAAGATCGAACAGGAGTTGAAAGAGCTGCGCGAAAGCCAGGGCAAGCTCGAGGACATCCTGAACAACCCCGGCTCCCTGCGCCGCACCATGGTCAAAGAGATCGAGGCCGATGCCAAGACTTTCGCCGACCCGCGCCGCACGCTGATCCAGACCGAGAAAAAGGCCGTGGCGGAAGTGAAGGTGGTGGACGAGCCGGTCACGGTGGTGGTCTCGCAAAAAGGCTGGGTGCGCGCCCGCAACGGCCATGGCCACGAGGCGGCCAGCTTCGCCTTCAAGGCGGGCGACGGGCTGTACGCCACGTTCGAATGCCGCACGGTGGACCAGCTCATCGCGTTTGGCAGCAATGGCCGCGTCTATTCGGTGCCGGTGGCGCTGCTGCCCGGCGGGCGCGGTGATGGCCAGCCGGTGACCACCCTGATCGAGCTGGAAGCGGGCACGCAGCTGCTGCATTACTTTGCCGGCCCGTCCAGCGCGACTTTGCTGCTGTCGAATTCGGGGGGCTATGGCTTTCTGGCGAATCTGGAAAACCTGGTCTCGCGCCAGAAGGGGGGCAAGTCCTTCCTGACCCTGGGCGAGGGCGAAACGGTGTGTCCGCCCTCTCATGCGGCGGGCAGCACCGGCGGGCAGCCGCTGGCTGCCGCCACGCATGTGGCTTGCGCCTCGGCGGGCGGGCGCATTCTGACGTTCGAGATCAGCGAGCTCAAGACCATGGCCAACGGCGGTCGCGGCCTGTTGTTGATCGACCTGGAGCCCAAAGACCAGCTCGCGGGGGCGGCTGCCTACACGCGCAGCGTTCGCCTTGAAGGCGTGGGCCGGGGCGGCAAGGCGCGGGAAGAGACGCTGGAAATCCGCTCGCTCAACAACGCCCGCGCCGCGCGGGGCCGCAAAGGCAAGGTCGCCGATCTGGGCTTCAAGCCGGCATCGGTGACGCGTGTCGAGTAGCCTGCGTGGCGGCCGGTGGGCTGCCAAGGCCCGGCGTCTTGCGCTGCGGCGCGAGGGCCCCGAACGGGGGGGGCTGCATTCGTGTAAAAATGATGCAAGTGATAGAATTGCTTAATTTTCAACAAAGTGCAGGAGAATAATGATGCTGAACCAACTGCGCATAGCCCAGAAACTTTGGCTGGCGGTCATCCTGTTCGTGGTCATGCTGGCCGTGGTCGTGGGTTTTTCGGGCTACCGGCTCGAAAAGATGCAGACCCAGGCCGACGCCGTGGCCCAGGAGATGCAGGTCCGGGTGACCTCGGCGATCCGCTGGGCGGGCCTGACCGAGACCAATGCCGCACGCACGCAGGCGCTGATCGTCAGCAGCGACCCGGCGGTGGAGCGGGAGTTCAAGGACGTGATCGCCGCCACGTCGGCGCAGATCAGCGAAGTGCAGAAATCCATGGAAGGCATGGCCTTGTCCGAGCAGGACAAGGACGCAGATGTCCAAGATTGCGCAAGCACGCAAGACCATGACCGACCTGCGGGCGCAGGCCCGTCAACTTAAGGCGGACGGCCACGCAGAACAGGCCGTGGCATTGGTCACCCAGACCTACAACCCGGCGGTGGCGGCCTACCTGCAGACTTTGCGTGACTTTGTGCAGATGCAGCAGCAGACGGCGCGCACGAGCATGGAGCAGATGACGGCTTCGCGCATGGCGACCTTGAAGATCGCGGCCGTGGCTGCGGCGGGGCTGTTGCTGGCGATCATTGGCGGTGCCTATCTGCTGATCCGCAGCATTCAACAGCCCCTGGCTCAGGCCAACGGCCTGGCTTCCCGCATTGCCGGGGGCGATCTGAGCATGCAGGGCAGCGTCTCGCGCGGCGATGAATTTGGCGACCTGCTGCGGTCTCAATACGCCATGAGCGATGCCCTCGGCCGGGTGGTGCACCAGGTGCGCCAGAGCACCGACAGCATTGCCATTGCCAGTGCCGAAATCGCCACCGGCAACCATGACCTTTCTGCCCGTACGGAGCAGACCTCCAGCAATCTGCAGGAAACCGCAGCCGCCATGGAGCAGTTCACCAGCACCATTCAGCAAAGTGCCAGCAGTGCCCAGCAAGCGAGCAGCCTGGCGGTCAGCGCCACCGGTGTGGCGCGCCGGGGCGGTGAGGTGGTGACACAGGTAGTAGCCACCATGGAAGAGATCAACCACAGCAGCAAGAAGATCGCCGACATCATTGGCGTGATCGATGGCATTGCCTTCCAGACCAATATCCTGGCGTTGAATGCTGCTGTCGAGGCGGCCCGGGCCGGCGAGCAGGGCCGCGGTTTTGCGGTGGTGGCCAGCGAAGTGCGCAGCCTGGCGCAGCGCAGTGCCGAAGCCGCCAAGGAGATCAAGTTGCTGATCAGTGCGTCGGTGGAGAAGGTGGACACCGGCTCGCGGCTCGTGGCGGATGCGGGCGCCACCATGGCCGACATCGTCCAGTCCGTGCAGCGTGTGACCGACATGATCGGCGAGATCACGGCCGCCTCCACCGAACAAAGTGCGGGCATCGCCCAGGTGAACCAGGCCGTGGGCAATCTCGATCAGATGACGCAGCAAAACGCCGCTTTGGTGGAGGAAAGCGCTGCCGCCGCGCAAAGCCTGCGTGAGCAGGCCGAGCAACTGGCGCAAACGGTCTCGGTGTTCAAGGTCAATGCCGCTGCCTATGGAGTGCCGGTGCCCATGGCTCGCGCTGTGCCGGCCCCGGTTTCCCGTGTGGCGGCAGCCGCCGCCAAGCCCCGGCCCATAGTGGCGGCAAGCAAGCCGGTCGCACCGCGGCTGGCGGGCGCGGGCAGCAAACCCCAAGTTGCCCCGCCTGTGGCCCCAGTGCCGCAAAGGGCCAAGGCCGCGGCGCCCGCAGCACCGGCGGCCCGCGTGGCTGCCGTGGCGAAGGGCGGGGACGACGACTGGGAGACTTTCTAAGCACGGCCTCAACGGCGCTCAGATCCTGTTCGCGATCTTTCAGAGGGTTCGCGTGGCGTTCTCTTCGGCGTGCAAGGCGCGGTGCGAAGCCCCTAGCCCCCAAAAAGCCTGACCATAGCCCTGCTTTCGGCAAGCATCGCTACGCCGCAGACCTTCAGCGAGGACCCTGTCTGCGAGGGTTGGGGCGCCATCCTGCGACGGCACGCCCCGGCGACCGGCATGGGCCGCGACGCATCCGAAGCAGCTACCCCCGGCCGATGGCGCCCGAGCGCGCCTGCTGCGCGATCGTTCTCAGGCCAGTTCTGCGATGAGCTCGATTTCCACGCAGGCACCCAGGGGAATCTGCGCCACGCCAAAGGCGCTGCGTGCGTGCACCCCTTTGTCGCCAAACACCTGGCCCAGCAACTCGCTGGCGCCATTGGTCACCAGGTGCTGTTCGGTGAAGTCGTCGGTGGAGTTGACGAGGCTCATCACCTTCACGATGCGTTGGACGCGGTTCAGGTCTCCACCGCAGGCCACGTGGAGCGTGCCCAGCAGGTCGATGGCCACGGCGCGGGCAGCGGCTTTGCCTTCATCGGTGGAGATGTTCTTGCCAAACTGGGCGGCCCAGGGCTTGCCGTCCTTGCGAGCGATATGGCCGCTCAGGAACACCAGGTTGCCGGTCTGTACATAGGGCACATAGGCGGCCGCCGGCACCGAAACGGGGGGCAGGGAGATGTGGAGTTCTTTCAGTTTGTCGTAAACGCTCATGGTTTTCCTCGGATGGGCACAGGGGGGCCGGCCAGACGCAGGCATGGGCGCCGCGCTCTGCTGCCGGTGAACAGCGCGCCAGTGTTGCACAGGTCCGCGCGGTAGGCCTATTTTTGCAGCAGCGGTGGGTTTAGCATGCGCCCATGTCTTCCACCGCCCCCGGCGCATGCGCTCCTGCTGGCTCCCACCGGCGAGAGGATGGTCGCGCGCCGGATGCATGGCGCATGCCGGCCGGCCTGGCCGGGGCCTTGGTGGGCGCTGCGTTGCAGCTGCAGCAGGCCCAGTTGTGGCCCTGGCCCGTCTATGGCGCGTTGCTGGCCTTGGGCGGCATGGCCTGGCGGGGGTGGCGTCATCAGAGGCACTGGGGCTTTGCAGCCTGCGCAGGGGGCCTGGTTTTGTTTGCCTTGTGTGGGCTGCGTGCTGGTGCCTATGCGTCCCATGCGCTGGCGCCGGAGTTGGAGGGGCGCGACCTGCGCGTGACTGGCGTGATCGCCACCATGCCGCAGGTGAACGAAGCGGGCGTGCGCCTGCGCCTGGAGATCGAGTCGGCCCTGTGGCAAGGAACCCCGGTGACATTGCCCCCGCTGGTGGATGTGTCCTGGTACGGTGATCCGGCGCTGGAGCTGGCTGCGTCGGCCGACGTATCGCGGCAACCACCATCGCTGCGCGCTGGCGAGCGCTGGGACATGACGGTGCGCCTGAAGGCCCCCCATGGTGCACGCAACCCGCATGGTTTAGATTTCGAGCTGTGGATGTGGGAGCAGGGCGTACAGGCCACGGGCTATGTGCGCACCGGCGTGAAAGACGTGCCGCCGCTGCGGCTGGCCAGCACCTGGCGTCACCCCGTCGAGCGCGCGCGCCAGACCGTGCGGGATGCCATTGTGGCCCGCCTGATCGGCAGTGCCGCAGCCGGTGAGGCGGGCCCGGCGCGTGTTGCCGGCGTGGTGGCGGCCCTGGTCACGGGCGACCAGCGCGCGATTGACCGCGCCGACTGGGACCTGTTTCGTGCCACCGGCGTGGCGCATCTGATGAGTATCTCGGGCCTGCATATCACCCTGTTTTCCTGGCTGGCGGCGCTGCTGGTGCGGTGGCTGTGGAGCCGTTCGCCGCGGTTGTGCCTGGCCCTGCCGGCGCCCTCTGCGGCATTGGTGGCCGGCGTCTTGCTGGCTGCGGCCTACGCGCTGTTCAGTGGTTGGGGTGTGCCTGCACAGCGCACCGTGCTGATGCTGGCCACCATTGCCGCACTGCGCCTGAGCGGGCGCCGCTGGCCTTGGCCGCAGGTGTGGCTGCTGACCTGTGCGGTGGTGGTGGCCGTGGATCCGTGGGCGCTGTGGCAGGCGGGATTCTGGTTGAGTTTTGTGGCGGTGGCGGTGTTGTTTGCTTCTGATTCGATAGCTAATGGTGTATATAAGACAAGGGCTTCAGCCCATTTTCATGCACTATTGCGAGAGCAGTGGGTGGTCACCCTGGCGCTGACGCCGCTGAGCTTGCTGCTGTTTGGCCAGGTGTCGCTGGTGGGGTTTGCAGCCAATCTGCTGGCCATTCCCTGGGTCACGCTGGTGGTGACTCCGCTGGCGCTGGCCGGCGTGGTGTGGGCGCCACTGTGGAGCGTGGCCGCATGGGCCTTGCAGCCCCTGGCCGGCTTTCTGCAGTGGCTTGCGGCCTGGCCGCTGGCGGTGGCGTTTGTGCCGATGGCACCCTTGTGGGCGGGCGTGGCGGCGGTGGTGGGCGGCAGCCTGCTGGCCCTGCGCCTGCCTTGGGCGGTGCGTGCCATGGCGCTGCCCTTGCTGGTGCCCGCGCTGTGGTGGCAGCCGGCGCGGCCTGCGCCGGGCCAGTTCGAACTGCTCGCAGCCGACATCGGCCAGGGCAATGCCGTGCTGGTGCGCACCGCCACGCATGCGCTGCTGTACGACGCGGGCCCGCGCTTCAGCCGCGAAAGCGATGCGGGCCACCGGGTGCTGGTGCCATTGCTGCGCGCCTTGGGCGAGCGGGTGGATCTGTTCATGCTGAGCCACCGGGATTCCGACCACACGGGCGGAGCGGCGGCCGTGCTGGCACAGCAACCCCAGGCGGCCTTGACGGGCTCGATCGAAGCCGAGCATGGATTGCAGGCGCTGCGCCCGGTGACGCCTTGTGTGGCCGGTCAGCGCTGGGATTGGGATGGAGTGGCTTTTGAGGTGCTGCATCCGGCGGCGAACGGTGGTGCACCGGGAGCGCGCGCCGCACATGCCAACGCCACCAGTTGCGTGCTGCGCATCGCAACGCGGGGGGCTACGCCCGCGGTGGCCTTGCTGGCCGGGGACATCGAGCACGCCCAGGAACTGGCCCTGGTGGCGGGCGCGGCACCGCTGGCGGCCGATCTGCTGCTCGTGCCCCACCACGGCAGCAAAACCTCATCGAGTGCACCATTTCTGGATGCCGTGCGGCCGCGCACCGCTTTGGTGCAGGCCGGGTACCGCAACCGCTTTGGGCACCCGGCACCCGAGGTGCTGGGGCGCTACCAGGCGAGGCAGATCCGCGTGGTGGAGTCCGCGCGCTGCGGCGCGGCCACCTGGCTGTCGGCGCAGCCCCGACAGCTGCGCTGCGAGCGGGACGCAGGCCAGCGTTATTGGCAGCACAACTTGCCGCCCTAGCTGGAATCTGCGCTCTTGGCGCGCTTTCTTGTCATGGAACACAGGCGGTGGGCGCGCAACTTGCTATCCTGATTTCAGGAGGCGAGTCCATGCAGAAATTTGACGAGATGTATGCCATGCTGCCCTTTGAAGGCAGCGATGTGCGTGTCCATTACAAGCGCTATGGCCAGTGGCTCGCGCACCAGCCTGCCGATGCGATGCGGGCCCGCAGGGCCGAGGCCGAGGTGATTTTTCGGCGCGTGGGCATTACCTTTGCGGTCTATGGGGCCAAGGACGAGGACCAGGCGGGCAGCGAGCGGCTCATTCCGTTCGACCTGATTCCTCGCATCATTCCTGGCCACGAGTGGGCGCAGATGCAGCGCGGCCTGGTGCAGCGGGTCACGGCGCTCAACCGCTTCATCCATGACGTCTACCACGGGCAGGATATTTTGCGTGCGGGCATTGTCCCGTCGGATCTGGTGCTGAACAACGCGCAATACCGCCCCGAGATGGCTGGCGTGCAGGTGCCCCGCAACCTCTATGCGCACATCGCCGGCATCGACATCGTGCGCGCCGCCGACGCCCAGGGTGAGGGCGTGTACTACGTGCTGGAAGACAACCTGCGCGTGCCCTCGGGCGTGTCCTACATGCTGGAAAACCGCAAGATGATGATGCGGTTGTTTCCCGAGCTGTTCAGCGCGCATGCGGTGGCACCCGTGGCCCATTACCCCGACCTGCTGCTCGACACCCTGCGCGCCAGCGCCCCGGCCACGGTGGCCGAGCCCACGGTGGTGGTGCTGACGCCCGGCATGCACAACAGCGCCTACTTCGAGCATGCCTTTCTTGCCCAGCAGATGGGGGTGGAATTGGTGGAGGGGCAGGACCTGGTGGTCAAGGATCGCTTCGTGTACATGCGCACCACGCGCGGCCTGCAGCGCGTGCATGTGATCTATCGCCGGGTGGATGATGACTATCTTGATCCGCAGGCGTTCCGCCGCACCTCCACGCTGGGCTGCGCGGGTCTCATGGACGCCTACCGCGCGGGCAACGTGGGCATCTGCAACGCCGTGGGCACGGGCATTGCCGATGACAAATCGGTGTACCCCTACGTGCCCGAGATGATCCGCTTTTACCTTGGCGAAGAGCCTATCCTGAAGAACGTGCCCACCTGGATGTGCCGCAAGCCCGACGATCTGCAGTATGTGCTGGCGCATCTGTCGGAGTTGGTGGTGAAGGAAGTGCATGGCGCCGGCGGCTACGGCATGCTCATCGGCCCGGCCGCCACGCAATCAGAAATCGCAGACTTCCGCCGCGCCCTGCTGGCCAATCCGGCGGGCTACATCGCGCAGCCCACGCTGAGCCTGTCGACCTGTCCGACCTATGTGGACAGCGGCATCGCGCCGCGCCACATCGACCTGCGCCCCTTCGTGCTCAGCGGCCGGGACGTGCAGATGGTGGCCGGCGGTCTCACACGCGTCGCCCTGCAAGAGGGCTCGCTGGTCGTCAACTCGTCACAAGGTGGCGGCACCAAGGACACCTGGGTGCTGGGTCAAGAAGGGGGTGAACCATGCTGAGCCGCACTGCCGATCATCTGTTCTGGATGTCGCGTTATACGGAGAGGGCGGAGAACACCGCCCGCATGCTCAACGTGAGCTATGAGACCTCGCTGCTGCCGCAGTCGGCTGCTGTGGCGCAGGAGGGCTGGCTGGGGCTGTTGTCGATCAGCGAGCTGATTCCGGCCTACACCGCTAAGCACGGCGAGGTTGCGCCGGCCAAGGTGCTCGAGTTCATGGTGCGCGATGGCAACAATCCGTCCTCCATCCTGTCGTGTCTGCGCGCCGCACGGGAGAACGCACGGGCGGTGCGCGGTGCGCTGACCACCGAAGTCTGGGAAACGCAGAACCAGACCTGGCTCGAACTGGCGCGGCAGCTGGACGACGGTGCTTTCGAGCGCGATCCGGCCCAGTTCTTTGAGTGGGTCAAGTACCGCTCGCACCTTTCACGTGGCGTCACGCTGGGCACGATGCTGCAGGATGAAGCCTTTCACTTTTTGCGGCTGGGCACGTTTCTGGAGCGCAGCGACAACACGGCGCGCCTGCTGGACGTGAAATTCCATGCGGTCAACAACGACTTTTTCGGTCGCTTCAGCGAGCGCAACCAGGAGAACGATTTCTACCACTGGAGTGCCATTTTGCGCAGTGTGTCGGCGTTCGAGGTGTACCGCAAGGTGTACCGCGACGTCATCACCCCGGGGCGGGTGGCCGACCTGTTGATCTTGCGCCGCGACATGCCCCGTTCGCTGCACGCCAGCCTGCGCGAAGTGGTGGACAACCTCGCCGTGGTGGCCAACGGGCAGTCGGCCGAGACGCAGCGCTGCGCCGGGCGCTTGCTGGCAGAGCTGCAATATGGCCGTATCGATGAAATCCTGGCCACGGGCCTGCACGCCTATCTCACCCAGTTTCTGGACCGGGTGAACGATCTGGGCGCGGGCATCAGCCGTGATTTCCTGGTGGCTGTGGGCGACTGAGTTGCCACGACAACCCCCTGAAAATCGTCAAAACGTTCTGCGCGGCCTGGCCGCGCCCTCTCATGCCTGCACCCGCACGGAACGGAGGTCGTCCGCAGGGTTCAGGGGCGTTCAGCGGGAATCTTGCGCGCTGCGCCGCTGGTCGCGCAGCATGAAAAGGTAGAGGCTTTCGACCTTTTCGCGCGCCCAGGGCGTCTTGCGCAAAAACTTCAGGCTCGACGACACGCTGGGATCGCTTTGAAAGCAGCGCACCGGAATGCGCTCGCCGAGCCCCTGCCAGCCAAAATAGTCGGCCAGGCCCACCACCATGGCCTCCAGTGTCACGCCGTGCAAAGGGTTGTGCGGCTGTTGTGGGCGTGCCAGTGGGGGCGCTGCATCTGGTGCTGTGGGCTTGTCGGGGTCCGGGTGGGGGCAGGGCGCTGGAGCATTCATGGACGCAAGCATACGGCGATTGCGGGGCACTGCAGCGGCATGGGGTGGCGGCGCCCATAATCACCACCCGTCCGCACCCGCCCATGCACTGGCGGCCACCCCTTTCATCTGCCATGCCCGCCCAGCCTTCCCTTCGCGTCCTGTCCGTCATCCCGCCGATGACGCAGCTCAACACCCCTTATCCCTCCACCGCCTACCTCACGGGGTTTCTGCGTTCGCGCGGGGTTGCAGCGGTGCAGGAGGACCTGGCGCTGGCGCTGGTGCTGCAACTGCTGTCGCCCGCAGGGTTGCGCGCGGTGGCGGCCCAGGTGGATGCGTTGCCCGCCAAGAAGCTCAGCCCAGCAGTGCAATGCTTTGCGGCGCAGCGCGATCGCTACCTGGCCACCATTGGGCCCGCCATCGCCTTTTTGCAGGGGCGCGATTCCACGTTGGCGCACCGCATCGTGGGCCGCAACTTTTTGCCCGAAGGACCGCGCTTTGCATCGCTGGATGTGTATGTGGATGACGAGGGGGGCGACCCGTTGGGCTGGGCCTTTGGCGCCCTGGGTCTGCACGACCGCGCCAAGCACCTGGCCACGCTGTACCTCAACGACCTGGCCGACGTGCTGCGCGATGCCGTGGACCCGCGCTTTGAATTCGTGCGCTATGCCGAGTCGCTGGCGGGCAGCCAGCCCACCTTCGAGCCGCTGGCCCAGGCGCTGGCCGCGCCGCCCAACCTGGTGGACGACACGCTGCGCGACCTGACGCTGGCCGCCGTGCAGCGCCATGCCCCCACCGTGGTGCTGCTGTCGGTGCCGTTTCCTGGCGCAGCCTATGCGGCTTTTCGCATTGCGCAGACCCTCAAGGCGCAGCATCCGCACATCGTCACGGTGCTCGGCGGTGGCTTTGTCAACACCGAGCTGCGTGAGCTGACCGAGCCGCGCGTGTTCGACTACTTTGACTATGTAACGCTGGACGCTGGCGAGCGCCCGCTGCTGGCGCTGCTGGAGCACCTGCAGGGCCAGCGCGGCCGTCAGCGGCTGGTGCGCACCTTCGTGCGTGATGACGCGGGTGCCGTGCAGTACGTGAACATGATGGAAGCCGACATCGCCTTTGCCGAGGTGGGCACGCCCACCTGGGATGGCCTGCCGCTGAGCAGCTACCTGTCGCTGCTGGACATGCTCAACCCCATGCACCGGCTGTGGAGCGACGGGCGCTGGAACAAGCTCACGGTGGCGCACGGCTGTTACTGGAAGAAGTGCAGTTTTTGCGACGTGAGCCTGGACTACATTGGCCG
>Ga0116172_10004169_pt1 | contig 11844 bp, 11 predicted proteins | sample AD_UKC083_MetaG_FD_89799 | JGI IMG/M metagenome (GOLD analysis project Ga0116172, IMG submission 89799) | Active sludge microbial communities of municipal wastewater-treating anaerobic digesters from USA - AD_UKC083_MetaG | ecosystem: Engineered > Bioreactor > Anaerobic > Digestate | place: USA...
ATTTATAGTGAGCGGAGCCGAACTATTCATAGTGAGCGGAGCCGAACTATTGTCACCAAGAAAATACATTTCCCGGCCGGTGGTGGTGTGCCGGCCCCGATCCGTATCGGCGCTCACCGCGGCGGTTTTAATCGCCTCTTTACCGATCAGTCTGTTGATCAAAGTGGATTTTCCCACGCCCGAGGATCCCAAAAAGCAATAGGTTTTCCCGGCGGCGATATAATTCCTCAATCCATCCAACCCCGTTTTCGTTATCGTGCTGGCGGCAATAATATCAATATCGCCAAACCGGCGTTTGATTTCGGAAATCCTTGAATCCAATTCCTCTTTTGCAATCAAGTCAATTTTATTCAAAACAACCGCCGGCAGAACCCCGCCGTCGCGGCTGATGGCAAAATATCTTTCAAACCGGTTCAGGCTGTAATCGCCGTCCACCGCCTGCGTCACCAGCGCGATATCAACATTGGCCGCAATGATCTGGATCTCGTTTTTTCCCGCGGCTTTCCTTTTAATCATTGACTTTCGCGGCAAAACTCCCTCAATCACCGCCTGCGCCTCATTGATTTTGGAAATCGCCGCCCAATCGCCCACCGCCGGAAAATCTTCCCGGGACGCCGCGTTAAAAATCTGCTTGCCGGTGATTTTGGCCAGATATTCGCCCGCCGCATTTTTAACCCGATACAATTCTTTGTATTCGGCGATCACCCGCGCCACCTCAAGAACGCCAAGCCCCATCTTCTGCCGCCCAGCCTCAAAAAACTCATCATACCCCAAATCCTCGATCTTTATCCGGCCATTCTCATTATCCATACAAATTACTTTAACATAAACTACATCACTTATCATCGGTTTGTTCAATTACCGGAATACCCCAGGGCTTTACCCCGAGATAGTTTATTTTTAAATCGTTATCGAAATAACGACAATTTTCCGGTAATCTCTTTTAATTCCATAGTCTTGCCAAACAGACAAATACCATAATATTCCAAATTTGTTTCCAAAGTTTCCCCAGTAGCAAACATTTGCTGTTCGGAAGTGCCGATAGCCATCGTGGAAGTAAAATCAACAAACGGAATATTTCTTTTGAGCGCCTCATTGCGCACCGCGCGGATCTTGTTGGAATTATCAGCTTGCAAAACAATAAATGGGAAATGAGAAATATTGGGATGCTTGCCGCCGTTTTTATCTTCATACTGCAAAAAACACAGCTCATCCCGCAACCCAACCCCCCCCGCTAAACCTGCGGTCATATGTCCCAGTGCGTTCATTAATCTCCCTATTTCAATCTTTTTATTTATCTGCCAGAATACCCCGTCGGCTTTGCCGCGGGGATGAATGGCTGCCCGTAGCGTAGCGAAGCGGAGCGGAGGCTATAAACAAACTTTTCCTACCGCGTAGCGTAAGCGGAGCGGAAGGAATACCTCGGGGCTCTGCCCCGGGGTAGTTTATTCAGCACCGCCGCAAACCTTTTTGTGTTTTCATCGGGCAGATTTTGCATACTTTTTACGAGTTATTTTTGTTGTTTTTGTTTCAGGTATTCTTTGATGCGGGATTTGTCTTCGTTGGCTTGGTCGGATTTGTGATAAATTTCGATGAATTCGATTTTTGGTTCGGCTGGATAAAACGCATAAATAATCCTGATGCCGCTCCGATTTCCCCGATTTTTCAATGATTTGCAGGCAAATTTTTTTAACTTGCAAACGATGACATTATCAAAGCAAAACCCCCGGATCGGGAAAATGGCCCGCCTATCAATCAAATTTAGATGATAAGCCTCCATGGCATAAACTTTTGCCTTTTCAATATCGGCAAGCAAAGAACCATAGCGTTTCAACAAGCGCTTTAAATCTGCCTCAAACGGACCAGTCAAGCTATAGCGAATCTTCGCCATCGTATTTTCTTACCGAAGTGTCATCTGTCCGGTAAAATACCGCTTCGTAATGCATCGGCTTGCCCAATTCGCCCATCATCCAAGGAACATCTTTATGCGACAAATTTGAAATTTCGTTCGCGGTCATATCCGACAAGCGTTCAAGCTCCCAATCGATATGCTCTTTCTCCCGTCCGTCAATCACGCTCAAATCCGGCTCAACTTTTGGATTGATGATATATTTTGTTTGCGGATATTGGTAGAATTTGCTTTTTATCGGCTCAACTTTGTTCTCCTTGACCAAATCCCGCATAATCCCTTCAAACATCACCGGCGTCGGCCCGAAATTGTTTTTTATATACAGCGCACCCATCAATTGTTCCTCGTATTTTTCATAATAATCAAAATCAATAAAATACAGAATTTTATATAAAACCGTCATACCGACATTGGGTTTGCCGCCGATCTTTTTAAGAATATATAATAAAACTTCGCGAAATTTATCGGCATATTCTTGTGGAATATCAATCCTGATATCGTTGCTTTTATTTTTGGATTTTTTATCCGGTTTGATATTGACCGTTAAATTTTTTTCCGCCAAAAAATCATCCAGCGCCAAACTGAAAATATCCGCCATTTTTTTGGCCTCGGTCACAGTCAGGCCACGCTGGCCTTGTTCGATTTGCGCATAGGTCGGCCGCGAAACACCGATTTGGGCCGCAAGATATTCCTGGGTCAGCTGATTCTTTTCCCTCAGTTTTTTGATATAATTTGGATTCATCGTGTTGATTATTGTTGTCTTAATTCTAATTTATGTAAAATATTTTGTCAAGCACTATGTAAAAAATATTAACAATTTACGAAGCTTCATTGCCAACCGCTAAAAAATCCCTGGCAAAAGGGATTTTTGCTAAAAGGGTCCGACCCTTTTGAAAAACATATCAGGGGCGGCAGTTGATGTCCTGCAAACAACCGTCATCGCCATATTTTACCGGGTCATAATTGGGCTGGTTGTTTTTGCGGCAGGCGAGATATTTTTCCAGAAGTTTTTGATCAATCGCGCAATCCGGATTTTGCGCCCGCGCAATCGCCTCCTTGGCCCGATCAATTTCGGACACGCACCGATACTCCTCAACGCATCCGTTTGAATCGTTTTTGGGCTCAATCTGCCCGGCGCACCGGCTCCTCTCGGCCGATGCCGGTTCGGCGACATAGGGGCATTTGACCGCCTCCAAACATTGCGGCGTCCAGGCAACGCCGCTCTCCTCCTTCGCCGCATTCTTCAATTGCCATTGCGGCCCCTGTTCATTCTCAAATTCCATATACACCATAAACGGCAGATTGACCTCGTTGATCTTTTTTGCCACGCAGACATTGAAATACCCGTCCATATTCGTGGTCTTGCCGACAATCTTGAATTTGGTGCAGGGAATCGCCGCGGCGGCATCCTCGCCCTGATAGATTATTGAATAATTTCCCTTGGACCGGCCAAAAATCACGTCTTTTAAAATCACCGGAGCACCCGAGCGCCAATATTCTTCATCGTTGAAGTTCTTGCCCGCGGCGATAAACAATTCGCTCACGAACAGCGGCACGTTCATCTCGTTGAAATACGGAACCGCGTCGTCAAACGCCAAGCTTCCTTCGTTGGTCCAGGTGCTGAGGCCCAATTCGCCGTTATCTTCATAGGCGGCCAGCTTTGCATATTGGTTGTTAAACCGGCCGTCCGATGACACCAGCTTCGCCACGCCCAAATAAGCGGCGCCGCGAGCGCATGTTTGTTTTTTTTCAAAAAAATAAGAAAGGGTAACGTTTTGCCCGGGACCGAAATTCTTCAATTCGTAATCCAGGCGCAATGGCGCAATGGTTTGCGGCTCCGGCGCCGCAGGCGGCGTTTCATCTCCGTCATTAGACACCGACAACGGCATGTTCTCGGACAGCGGCGCCGCTTTTCGCGCCGACATCCAAAGAAAACCCGCGGCGGCGGCAATCACCAGCAAAATAACGGCAAGCAAAATCAAAATTTTTGGCTTCATCTTTTTAATTTTCAGAGGGTCTAACCCTCTGAATGATTTAATGCTTACAGTTTTTTGCCGCATTCGCCGCAAAAGGCGGTGCCGGCGGGATTTTTGGCGCCGCATTTTTCGCAAACTGCCATTGCCAGCGACTGGCCGCAATTATTGCAGAACTTGCCGGTGCCGGCGGGCTTGCCGCACTTGGGGCACAGCGTTTGTTTGGCCTCAATCTCGCCGGTGAACACTTTCGCGGCGGCGGCTTTGGCGTCAATATCGGCCGCCTTTTTCTTGGCCCGCGCCGACGCAATCTGGACATTCTCGCGCGGCGCGCACTGGGTGCAAAGATTTTCCTGTTCGTTCCAATCGTTTTCGCACACCCATTGGGTGCACTGGGGACAGCGATGGAAATGCGCCTTGGCCTCGGATTGCGCCTGTTCAAACGCTTTGTCGTGTTCTTTTTGCCATTCCGGGCTCATGCCGTTGAATCTTTCGCCGATCGCGTCCATTCCCCGATCCACGCCGTAACCGACATTATATTTGCCGGCAATCTGCGCCGCCGCCCCGATCAGGCCGCCGATGCCTTTCAACAATTTGCCTTTGTTATAGGTTTTGGATTCAATGAATTTCGTTTTGTAGCCCTCGTTGCAGATCGCGCAAAAAAACGTGAATTGGAATCCGGCTTCGGTGCTGTTGTCCGCAAAATTATCCGTGAACGGTTGTAATGCCATATTGATTATTGATTATTGATTGGAATTATTTTTGCGCCGAACCTTTCAAAGGCTGGCCGCACTTGATGCATTTATCGCCCAGCGGCGGCTGTTCAAATTGGCACACCGGACAGGCGACCACCAGTTTTTTGCCGCAATCTTCGCAATATTTGCCAAAGAATGTCACCTTGCCGCAAAACGGACAAACAATGCGCAAGTTCAAGCCACAGTGGGCGCAAGCTTTCCATTTTTTATCAATCGGATCGTGGCATTTGGGACATCTGTCCGGCCCCAGCGGCCCCTCTTTGCCGCAAAACGGGCAGACCGCGGCGTCCGGCGAAACCATCTGCTCGCAGTATTTGCAGGGATGCTTGTAGCCAACCGCGGGCTTGTCCGCCTCTTTGGACCCGCCGATAAATTCCGGCCCTTTTTTTTCTTCGGGCTCGCCGCCGTCAGTTTTTTTTTGAGAATCGCCCGAAAATGCCAGGTAGGCGGGAATTGCGATACCGATGACCGGTACCAGCGTCAACGCGCCGACCCAGCTTTCTTTGCCGGTAAATTCGGCAATCTTCATCCAAACGATGACCGCCGCAACGATATTAATCACCGGCACAAACAGCAAGAAAAACCACCACCAAGGCTTTTGCGCGATTTTCAACATTAAAAACGCGTTAGCGATCGGAACCCACGCCAGCCACGCGGGCGCGGTGTTGGTTCTTTTGGCAATCTTTTGCAGACAAACCGCGGAATAAATATAAAATATCAGTGAAAAAAACAAAATGACGCCCAACACGATCAGATTGCCGATGATAAACGCCGTTGAAATTCCCGGCCCGCCGAAAAGCATATCAACGCCGCCAGCTTGTTCATGGGATAGCATTGCGTTGCCGTCATCATCATAGAAAATTTCACCGTCGCCGTTTTGGCCGACCATACCGCCGGCGCCGATACCCCCGCTTCCAGTTCCCGTGTCACCGCCGGGCGGCACAACGTCACTGCCATCATCAGGCACGGCGATTTCCGCGCCCCCGCCAACCGCCGCGCCGATACCCAGATCATACGAAGCCAACCGCTCTCCGCAATATTCGTTATAACAAGCTACCGCCAGATACACTTCCCCGCCCTTTTGAGCCGTGAATGGAAGATTTATGATTTGCCCCGGATTGTCCACGGAAACTTCATCAATCAGCTTTCTTTGCGTGTCATAGATCGCCAGCAAAATTGACGCCTCCAACGATGGCACGGCATTGATGTTTAGACTTTGCCCGGACGAAACATTGAATTTGTAAAAATCGGCAAGATCGTCGCCGCCGCTTTCAAAAGAATCGCCGCCGGCCAAATAACCTTTATGATTGCCCGGCGATATCGCCATCGCGCCGGCAATATCGCCGCCGGCATCGGTCTTGCTTTCCGCGTCGTAGCGATCGGCGGTTTTGAATGTAACCACATAGGAGCCCCCGTCCCAAATACCATCGTTATAAGTCTCCAAATAATACTTACTGCCCGGCGCACCCGAACCCGATAAATAGGAAAATTCAAATGTATCGCCGGTGCCGCCAAAATCATTGCGCAACTGCCGTCTCTCGGAATCATATAGATTAAATCCGACATTGGTGCCATAATTACTGCCCGCGGCCTGATTGAATTTAACACTCACCTGCGCCTCCTGTCCGGAATCAAGATTGAAATAAAAGAAATCGCGATGGTCTTCGGGAAGCGCGGCAACCTCATAAACTCCCGGCGCGACCAATACCGCGGAATCAAAATCTCCGCCGCCGGTAATCGCATCCGCCGCAAACACCGACATCCCGGCAAGCGACAAACAACCCGCCAGTATTGCGCCACAAACTGTTTTTTTGTTCTTCATATTTTGCTTTGAATTGCGAAACTCTTTACCTCTTTGGATTTGGGGGTTTTACAATTCAAGATAATTATATTTCAAAAAAATTTGCGAATTATTCCGGCACGCAACAGGTTTTGGCCGCCGGATCTTTGCATTTGCTCATCCCCAAAAACCCGCAGGCATACTCCTTTTCGTAGGAACCGCAATCGGCCGCGCCGATGCTTTTATAGCCAACAGGACAAGTGCCGCTTTCCTGACAGGTTCCCCGATCGCATTTTTCCCCGCCGACAGCCATACAACATCTGGTTTGCTTTTTATCGCATTTCTTGCAAAAGCCCCAGCAGGCGGTTTTGCATTTTTTTTCCTTGCCGCAGTTGGCAATGCCGACATCCACCGTTCCGGAGGGGCATTCGTCATAGGTGCAAATTCCGCCACTGCAATCAGTTACCGGCTCGGGATATTCGCAACAGATTGTGCTTTGATATTCGCAACATTTCTTCAGGCCGAAAAATCCGCACGGCAGGCAAGTCCGCGCCGGCGCGCAATCCGCCGTTCCCTTGGCAAAACTGCCCGGCGCGCAAGCGCCGGCGGCGCAATAGCCGTTGCATTTTGCCGGCGCGGGGAGCGGCGCGTCGGTTTTGGGAACACAGCAAACATTTTTGGTGTAATCGCAACAGGTGAACAGGTTGAACAGGCCGCACTTATAGCAATTTTCCTCCTGCACGCAGGAATCTGTGCCTTTATTTTCGTATCCTTCGGGACAAACCGACGATTTCATACAGCTTCCGGCACAGGTCCCGGACGCCTCGGGTTTGCCAAACACCTTCTGGCAACAGACATTTTTTTGGCCGTCCTTTTTGGGGCACCCGCCGGTGCCAAAATCCATGGTGCCCGCCGGACAATTTTCCAGGCACTGTCCTTCGCACAATTGCTTTTGGGATTCTTCCCGCGCCAGACAGCGGCCGGCAAAACAGCCGTATTCGCATCTATGCTCCACGTCCGCCGGTTTCCCGTCCCGGCAAATTTGCTCAACGACAAAATCTCCGCGGCAAGCATCCGCATACCGGCACGGCTCGCAAACATAGTGCTCATTGCCGGCCCGCGCGGTTTCTCCGTAATAATAAACTTCGCCTTCGCGATCGGGATCGTCGCCGTCGGCGTCCATGCACGGGGATTTAATCTCGCCGTCCGGCGTGGTGTTAAAAACACAGCCGTTGGCTTCCAATTCGGCCTTTCTTGCCTCGTATTTCTTAATCCATCCGCCCGCGGGATCGGATTCCGCGGCGTCAATTTCCTCCATATACCTCTCCATATTCTGATAGGTGAACGCGGCATATTCCGGCGCCGTGACATCGTAAGGATCTTTGAGATGATTGAAAACTTCGTCGGTGACCATTGTCCCCTTATGGCAAACCGCCAAACGCGCGGTGATTTCAACGTAGATTTCATCGGTCATCTTGCCCGTCGGCGCTTTCATCAGCGCCTCAATCGCCTGGCCGTATCCGGTCATATCTAAAATTTCACCGCCTTGGCCGTAAAGATTTTCTCCGGATTCCGCCGCCGCGCCATTGCCGGCCGAATTGTCAGTCGGTTGCGCCAAGACCAGCGGCAAAACGGCAAACAGGCCGATCGCCAATACGGCGAATATCTTTGCTTTATGTCTCATTTTGGTTTTGCGCGTTATTTTGCTCCGGGACGGCCGGCGGCTCCAAATCATCGCCATCCGCCCGCCATTTGGCGCCGTCTTTGGCCGCGGCATTAAACTCCAGCAATTTCTGCACGTCCTTTCGCCAAATTTCCGGCGACCGGTGCAATGCCCGGCCGATGAAAATTCCCCGCAAAAACCGCAGTTCGGGAATTTGCGCCAGCGCAAACTTATATTTCCAATATTTGGGATCTTGCAATTTCTCCTCCGGCAAATAAATCGGCTCCCGCCGAAAATTAATGCGCCGGACGCATTTTTGCACCGCCGCCGCGGTTTTTTGAACCTCCCGGTCAAGATCGTTTTTTTTCGCTTCAAATTCCAACGGCGCAACCAAACGGAAAAAATAGGTTGCCTTGCCCGACCCGCCCTCGCTGGACGCCTCCATCGCGATTGCATTATTGTTTTTTAGCGGCACCAAAAACCAGGCATAATCGCCGGACAAACTTCCCATCGCCCCGCGCTTAACGCCCGCGTAAATCTCGCCGCCGCCGCCCAAAGATTTCAAATAATCATATTCTTCTTTCATCCCCGCGGCTTGCAGAAAGTCCTCAATTTTTTCCCACGTTCCCGGCGCCAGCGAATCCACCCGCGATTTGGCAGCACAACGTCCGTCGCGCATCACCTCGGCCAACTGCCGCACCCCCAGCGAATCCAGCCCGGGAATCATTTCTTTTATCTGCGTTTGCGCATTCAACAAGATCGCCGTCATTCCGGCATTAACGGCTTTGGCACAGAAATCAAAATCCTGCCCCATTTGCGACAGTTCAATGTTTTCCTCCTCCGCGGACAGGGCGATTTTAAAATTCTGCGCTTTCATCTCGTCAACATCGCCGTAAAATATTTTAAACAATCCGGATTCCCGCGGCAAAACCAAAAACGAAGTTTCATAAAATTGGATTTGACATTCTCCCAAATCCTTGCCCGACCGCAACACCCGGGCGCGGGCGCTTCCCTTGTCCGCGGCTTCTTTCATCAGGAAAATGTCAATCAAAACCGCGTTCCAGGCCGCGCTAAAATGACGCCAGAAATCTTCAAACTGATAGCCCAGCCGGGAAATTTCCACCGCCGCACCCGACTTCAAATTCATCAGGACACGATAATCGTCCGCGGCGGCTTGATCAATTTCACGGATGTCAATGTTTAGCGCCTTGCCATTGTCCGGCAAAAAAGAAATCTCTTCTTCTTTCAAAATTATTTTGGCGGCGCCGCGCTCCTGTTCCGCGCCAGCGGCGGTCAAAATCGCGTAGTCCCCGGCGGTTTTAAACAAAACCTTATTTTTGACTTCCGCGTCAGCGGCGGGCACTTCCCGGTTAGCGTCTTCCGGATTGGAATGATCCATGTGATTTTGTTTTTAATCTCGGCAGTTGCCATCGGCGGCATTTATTTTTTCCAGATGGCTTTGGCCGCTTTCCAGAAATATTTGGCGGCGATTAACAACACCGCGCCGTAAATTGCATATTGCAAAATTTCCAGCAAAAATATCGCCAGATTGACGCTAATGCTTTGGACAATCCGGTTCAACCCGCCGACCGCATTTTTCACCGCCGTTTGCCACGAATCTTTGACATCACGCCAATCAAAGTATGAATTGTCGCGGGCGTAAACGTTAAAATAAGTGTAATCAAGCTTGTCGGCCTGCAGGGATTTTGACCGGCGCAATTGCTCAAGCTGGGCGGCGGTGTTCAGCCGCTCCTGCGTCAATTGCTTGATGGTGTTGATCTTATTGTTAATGACTTTGGACAAAGTTTCGGCGTCATTCTGTTCGGTGGCCAGTCCCGACACTTCGTCATAAGCGGCATTCGCGCGGTTCAAAGTGTCGTCAACCACCGCCAATTTCTTTTCCAAAATATCAATCTGGCCGGTGTAATCTTCCAGCCGCTCCTGGATCGTGTAAATGTTTTCGGTGACATCTTTGGGATTCAAACTTTTGAGAAAACCCAATATTTCTTCCGCCTTGGCGCGTTGGACCTTAAAAGTGTAGCGGCAATATTCATCGGACTCAACGGCGTTTTCAAAAACCACCTCCGGGCGCGGCTTGAGCCCGCCGACGGCATTGCAGGTTTTTTCAAGATCGCGGCTTTCATAATTGACGCGGTATTCGGCCGTTTCATAATTTTCAGCGGCGCCGCCCGCGGTGCCACCGTCATCATCAACAAGGCTCGCCGCGTTTCTGGCCGAAAAAAGACCGAGCATTCCCCCGGCGGCGGTTTCCATCGGTGATTCCGTTTGCAAGGCTGACGCAAAAGTATCATACTCGCCGGAAGAGGCATAATTGCCTCCGTATTCGGATGATTTATAATACTCCGGCGCCGTATGCGGCACGATCAGCGGGGCGGTTCTCAGAAAATTGACTGCCAAATAAATACCCGCCAACCCCAAAACCGCCAGTCCGGCGACTTTGGCCGGTTTGTTATTTTTAAAAAATTCGCCGATCTTTTTCAAAAAACTCGTCTTTGCTTTTTTCTGTTCCATTTTTTTGCCGGCAGTCTGCAATTGTCGGACAAAGCGCGGTCTTGATTTTGCCCCCGCCATTTCACCCCGACGCAGTTACGGAACACCAGCGTTTTATTTGCCTTTTAATTCATTTTAAACGCCGGAGGAAATATTATCAAGACTCGCATATCGCCAAATCCCTCGGCAAATAATCTCCACGTTCAACAGAGGCGTTTTATAATATTGATTGCCTCCGGCAACGGGCAAACCGCGGCGGCGCCGGCATTCAACAGCTCTCGTTTTGAATGGTTTGTCGGCAACCCGATGGGAACAGCGCCACTTTCTTTGGATATTTTCATATCAGTCAGACCATCGGCAACAAAAAGTAATTTTGAAAGCGGCCATTTTTTTCTTATTTCCGCAAAGTGGTCGTATTTTGTCGGAAATTGCTTGTTTGTGCCCAAAATCAAATCAAAATAATCCGCTATGCCGTTCAATTTTGTTAAATATCTTATTTCTTCCATTGGTACGCCGCTGGAAATAAAAGTTTTGTCAAAATTTGATCTTGCAAATTTAATCAATTCCAAGGCGCCGGGAAGTAATCTTATCGTTGGATAAAATTCATTTTTGAGCAAAGCGCTGAATTCTTTTTCAATCGATTCATATTCTTTATCGGCAAGCTCTTTACCGAATTTTTCCATATAAACACCAATCAACTACCCCGCGGCAAGCCGCGAGGTATGCGGAATCCGGGTACGAAATACTAAATGCAATCGAATAGTTTAAGTTGATTGCGATATATTTGCTTGTATGTTTTGCCTTGTTCTTTAACATATCGTCCGATCACCTCCTCATTGCCGTGCTTTCCCACCGTGTTTATGTAATACCCCGTGGTCCAAAAGTTTCCGCCCCACAACAATTTCTTGGTTTCCGGATAGCGGAAGAATATTTCTCTGGCCGTGATACTTTTTATCGTTCTCACCATGGTTGACGGCAACATTGCGGGGACGCTTTGCACAAGAAAATGCGCGTGGTCTTCGTCCATTCCAATTTCAACAAAATTTATTTCGTATCTTTGGCTGATTTCAATGCAAATTTCTTTCATTGCTTGCTCCACTCTGTCGGTGAACACTTTCTGCCGGTACTTTGCCGGGCACACGACATGATACAACATCAAATTCTTATTATGCCTTTTCAGAATATGTTCGGTCATCCATCATTATACATCATACCACCCCGGGGCAAAGCCCCGAGGAATTCTTTTGATTAAA
>Ga0116172_10004174_pt1 | contig 11837 bp, 5 predicted proteins | sample AD_UKC083_MetaG_FD_89799 | JGI IMG/M metagenome (GOLD analysis project Ga0116172, IMG submission 89799) | Active sludge microbial communities of municipal wastewater-treating anaerobic digesters from USA - AD_UKC083_MetaG | ecosystem: Engineered > Bioreactor > Anaerobic > Digestate | place: USA...
ACAGGCCCGTTTACTTCGTGACCGGCAGGCCTCAGGGGCTGGCCGCGTTCAAGAACCGCACCGAGGGGGTTGCCTCCACTGCCGGTAAGTTTGCATCGGTATTCGCCATGGGCGCCAGGCTCTTCGCCCAGAGCGATCCCCTTTTTGCCACGACAATGGCAACCAGGGCGGCTGACGCTTTTGAGTTTGCCCACACAGACCCGGGGGCCACCCAGACTGCCTGCAACGTCTCTCCTTATTTCTATGAAGAAGACAATTATGTTGATGATATGGAGCTTGCGGCATGGGAGCTGTGGGAACTGACCGGCAACAGCTATTTCCTTGAGCAGGCCGACTACTGGGGAACCCTCGAGCCTTTCACCCCCTGGATTGAGAAGGATACTGCCAGACACTACCAGTTCTATCCGTTTGTCAACCTGGGTCATGCAAGCCTCGGCCTCTCCGGCACGGAGTATTCAGGGAAGTATACCGAGTTCATACGCAAGGGGCTGGAAATAATCAATTCAAGAACAAGGGATGATGTCTTCCAGGTAAGGATACCGTTTGTGTGGTGTTCGAATAATTATGTCGCGGCTGCTTTGACCCAGTGCAGACTCTACCGTGAGGCAACCGGGGATGACCGTTTTGACTACATGGAGGCTGCCATGCGCGACTGGCTCTTCGGATGCAATCCCTGGGGCACATCAATGATCTGCGGATTGCCGGCAGGCGGAGACTACCCCCTGTATCCCCACTCGGCAGTGACGGTTTTCCTCGGAAAGACAACCACCGGCGGGCTTGTTGACGGTCCGATAAGCAAGGCAATCCATGATAACCTCAGGGGACTGACCCTTCTCAGGCCTGATCCCTATGCTGCATTCCAGGGAGGTCGGACCGTCTATCATGATGATATTGGTGATTACAGCACCAACGAGCCGACTCTTGACGGGACGGCAAGCCTCAGCTATTATCTCTCAACACTTGAGAAGGAGGGGAGAGCAGAAAGGGCCGCGTCAGCATCTGATGTTTATGATGCGCATGGAGCTATAATAAGGAGAGAAGCATGGGAGAAGAGCATCCACCTGGTCTTTTCTGCCGATGAGTACGGAGAGGGGCTTGAGCACATACTCAATGTACTGGAAGACAAGAATATCAGGGGGTCATTTTTCCTTACCGGGAATTTCCTGAGGAACAGGAGATTTGATTCCACGGTAAAGAGGATGATAGCGGAGGGGCATTACGTGGGTCCCCATTCAGACGGGCATCTTCTCTATATTCCGTGGGAGAACCGTGACACCCTGCTGGTGACAAAGCAACAGTTCAATGATGACCTGAAACGAAATATCGCAGCACTCAGGAAGGCAGGGCTGAAGAAGGAGGATCCCCGCTGGTTCCTCGCGCCGTATGAATGGTACAACAGCGCAATCAGCCGGTGGACAGAAGATCTGGGAATGAAGCTTGTCAATTTCACCCCCGGAACCGGGACCAACGCCGACTACACCACTCCTGATATGGAAAATTACCGTTCATCGGACCTGCTCATTCAGAGGCTGGCCTCCTTCGCGGAGAGTTCACCTCAGGGGCTGAACGGGGCAATAATCCTGATCCACCCGGGCACGGCGCCGGAACGCACTGACAAGCTCTGGCTCAGGCTGGCGGAGTTAATTGATTACTATACATCAAAAGGATACACATTCAACAGGTTATAGAACAATATGGCAGCACAAGAAAAAACCCGTTCGCCATGGGCGTGGATACCGACCCTCTATCTGGCCGAAGGCTTACCCTATGTGGCAGTCAACATTATATCGGTGATCATGTACAAGCGGATGGGCATCTCCAATGCCGACATCGCACTGTACACCAGCCTCCTTTATCTCCCGTGGGTTATCAAGCCCCTGTGGAGCCCGCTGGTTGACCTGCTTAAAACAAAACGATGGTGGATAGTCATCACCCAGCTTGTTCTTGCCCTGGGCTTTGCCAGCATTGCCCTGACAATTCCGGCGTCGTTCTTTTTCAAGATCACCCTGGCATTTTTCTGGCTCCTGGCATTCGGGTCGGCTACCCATGACATAGCCGCTGACGGATTCTACATGCTGGGGCTCAATACCAACCAGCAGGCAAAATATGTTGGCATCCGAAGCACATTCTACCGTATAGCAACTATCACCGGTCAGGGCCTTCTGGTAATCCTTGCGGGATTCCTTGAAAGCTCCTCGGGCAGGGAACCGGTAACTCTCTTCATCGAGGCTTCACCACAGTATTCGAAAACTATTCTGCAGATGCCACATGTGACGGAAAATGCGGCAAAGCCCGGTGACCTGTATTTTATACCTGACAGTGATTCACTTCTGGTCAGCACTCAGACTGTCGACAGGGACAGCCTGGGCATACTGCTCGACTCAATCAAATCCTCCAACCTCGGCAACGGCTTCTATAAGCTTGAAGAGAAGATGGCTAAGGAAAAGGGTTGGTGGGTCAGTAATATTTCAGATCCCCTGGGAGCCTGGATCAGGGAAAACTTCGGAGAGGAGAGGGGCGCTGCAGCCTCTGTTACAGGAAGCGTGGCGGTGGTCCCCGTCAGGATTAGCGGGAAACCTGCTCACGGGAAAGAGGTGGTTCTCAACACTGCCCTGAAAAAGGGAGATAAAAGCATTGCCCTTATCCAGGGCGAACACCTGGTCTTCAACGAAACAAACTGGGACAAACCTGCTTACATGGTGTTCCAGGCTGACTCAAAGCTTACCGGCTATACTTCAGTAACATATGAGGGTCTGTCAGGAAACATCCCGATGGCCTGGGCAGTCACCTTCTTTGTGCTTGCCGGGTTATTCCTTGTCCTGAGTTTCTATCACAGGTTCGTTCTCCCGAAACCTGACTCTGACAGGCCGCATGAAAACCTGAAGGCCTCCGATGTGCTGAAGGAGTTCGGAGCCACTTTTGCTTCCTTCTTCAGGAAACCGCAGGTGGGCGCCGCGCTGTTCTTCATGCTGACATTCCGATTTGCAGAAGCTCAGTTGCTTAAGCTTATCAACCCGTTCCTGCTTGACCCGATAGACAAGGGAGGGCTGGGACTGACAACCGGCGAGGTCGGCTTTGTATACGGCACTGTAGGAATCATCGGGCTGACCCTTGGCGGCATCATCGGTGGTGTGATAGCTGCCATGGGCGGATTGAAGAAATGGGTCTGGCCGATGACCCTGAGCATGCTGCTGACAGCAGCCACATTCCTGTACCTGAGCTTTACCCAGACTGATAACATGCTGATTATTAATATTTGTGTCTTTGTCGAACAGTTCGGTTACGGGTTCGGGTTCACAGCTTACATGCTTTACCTGATCTACTTCTCCGAAGGAAAGTACAAGACTGCCCACTATGCTATCTGCACAGGTTTCATGGCGCTCGGGATGATGCTTCCCGGAATGTTTGCAGGCTGGCTCCAGGAACAGCTCGGTTACAACCACTTCTTCCTTTGGGTAATGATATGCAGTGTCATTCCGCTCATTGCGGTCTCACTCCTGAAGATTGACCCGGCTTTCGGGAAAAAGGCTCCCAGATAATATGAATTATGCCAACGGTACATGAAGAAGGATTTCATTTTTGACCCCCTCAGGAAAGAGCTCGACGGCGATCTTTATACTGATGACATTCAGCGGATCCTGTATGCCACTGATGCCTCAGCCTACAGGGAGATACCTGTGGCTGTCACCAGGCCGGCGTCGGTCTCCGATATCAGGAAGATCCTGGCATTTGCACGAGACACGGGCGGCTCCGTGATACCGAGAGGCGCAGGCACCTCCCTGGCCGGCCAGGTTGTAGGCCCGGGGATTGTTATGGATATTTCGAGGTATCTCAACCATATCCTGGAGTTTAATCCCGCTGAGAGATGGGTGAGAGTTGAACCCGGAGTGGTTCTCGCTGAGCTTAACCGTTACCTGGCTCCCCACAGGCTGCAGTTCGGACCGGAGACATCGACAGCCGACAGGTGCTGCATCGGAGGAATGCTTGGCAACAACTCGTGCGGAGCACATTCACTCATTCATGGCAGCGTCAGGGATCATATCCTCGAGGTTGACGCAATTCTCTCAGATGGTTCTGAGGTGCATTTCGGTGCGTTGACCACTGATGAGTTCAGGAAGAAATGCAGCGGTGATCCCGGACTTCTCGAGACGAAGATCTACAGGAATCTTCAGGAAATGCTCTCCGATCAGCGCAATGCCGGTGAGATACGCAGGGAGTATCCGCATCCTGCCCTCCGGAGGCGCAACAATGGCTATGCTCTTGATGCCCTGCTTGAGACCGATCCCTTTACCGGTAACGGCCAGAAGTTCAATGTCTGCAAGCTCCTTGCAGGTTCCGAAGGCACCCTGGCATTCACCACCTCGATGAAACTCAACCTGGTGCCGGTGACAAATGACCGGACCGGCCTGGTCTGTGCCCACTTCGGCAGCCTGCAGGATGCCGTCAGGGCCAACATCATTGCGCTGAAGCATAACCCGGCAGCGGTGGAGCTGATTGATGACTATATACTCAACTGCACGAAGGACAATATCGAGCAGAACAGGAACCGTTTCTTTGTCAAAGGAGATCCGAAAGCCATACTGCTTATTGAGATCACCAGGCCGACAGTTGAGGAGATTGAAAGGACAGCCGCCGCCATGGAAAAAGATATGGTCGCGGCAGGGTTCGGATACCACTTCCCGCTGTACACCGGCGCTGATGAGATGGCCCGGGTATGGGAACTGCGCAAGGCAGGACTGGGAGTGCTGCTCAACATACCTGGACGGCGAAAGAGCGTGCAGGTGATCGAAGACACTGCAGTGCTGCCTGATCTCTTTCCCGATTATATTGCTGAAGCCGCAGGCATCCTGGAGAAACACAGGCTCAGCTGTGCCTACTATGCCCACATCGCCACCGGAGAATTGCATCTCAGCCCGTTGCTCGACCTCAAGGATCCTGATGATATCCGTACGTTCCACGGTCTGGCGGAAGATATGGCTGCCCTGGTGAAGAAATACCGCGGCTCGCTCAGCGGTGAACATGGTGACGGCAGGCTCCGCGGCGAGTTTATCCCGTTGATGCTCGGGCCTCATAACTATGCTCTTCTTAAAGAGCTGAAAAAGACATGGGACCCTTCCGGTCTGTTCAATCCGGGCAAGATCACCGATACTCCTCCGATAACTGAAAACCTCCGTTACCCGGCTGGCGAGAGGAGACAATATCCGGGGTTGGTTTTCGAGTTTCCCGGAGAGGAGGGTCTGCTCTATGCTGCCGAGAAATGCAGCGGTTCAGCCGACTGCCGGAAGAGTGCACTGGTTGGCGGCACCATGTGCCCCACCTTCATGGCAACCCGTGATGAGGATAAGTCGACCCGTGCCAGGGCAAACATTCTCAGGGAGTTCCTGACAAGGTCAGACAGGAAGAATAAGTTTGACCACGAGGAGATTTATCGTGTGATGGATCTATGCCTGTCATGCAAGGCCTGCAAGGCTGAGTGCCCGTCAAATGTCGATGTGGCCAGGTTGAAGGCAGAGTTCCTGCAACACTACTATGATATACACCACGTCCCGTTCCGCGCCTGGCTGATAGCCTGGCTGCCCCGTCTTTACGTTCCCGGGATGATGGTCAGGCCTCTTACCAACCTGGTCACCAGCCTGCCGTTTTTCAAAAGGGTCATAGGTTTTTCTGTCAGGAGGCCCATCCCGGCGCTTTCGCCGGTGACGCTCAGGGCATGGGAAAGGCGTCACAGGAGAATGAACGGAAACCTGAACACCCCTGGCAGCAGCGGCCGGCCGGAAAAGGCCGTGGACTCAAAGGGAACAGTCTGTCTCTTTGCCGATGAGTTCACCAACTACAATGAGAGCCATATAGGAATCAAAGCCATCATGTTGCTGGAGCGGCTTGGATATGATGTAATCATACCTCGCCACATTGAGAGCGGCCGCACATTCCTCTCGAAGGGACTGCTCAGGTCGGCCCGCAAGATTGCTGTTAAGAACATTATGATGCTCCGGGATGTTGTTTCAGCTGACAGGCCGCTGCTGGGGATAGAGCCTTCGGCCCTGCTTGCCTTCCGTGATGAGTACCCGGAAATGGCAGGAAGAACACTCGCAGAGGATGCCCGGCGCCTTGCCGGTAATGCAATGCTCCTGGAAGAATTCATCTGCAGGGAAGCTGACAGAGGTAAAATCACACCTGCCAGCTTCACAGACAGACCGGTGGAGATACTGCTCCACGGGCACTGTCAGCAGAAGGCCATAGCCTCCACGGCTCCGACAATCAGGATGCTTTCACTTCCGGCAAACTACAGGGTAAAGGAGATAAATGACGGGTGTTGCGGAATGGCAGGAGCATTCGGGTATGAGAAGGAACACTATGACCTCAGCATGAAGATAGGTGAGATGGTACTGTTCCCTGCGGTAAGGGAAGCCACTGCGGAGACCGTCATTTCAGCACCTGGAACCTCTTGCCGCCACCATATCATGGACGGTACAGGAAGAAAAGCCCTGCACCCGGTGGAGGTCCTTTTTGATGCACTTATAAAATGAATTGAAACATAAAAACCTTTGAATATGAGTACTTTCGGGTTTAGCAAGGTGGAGCAGGCATTCTTTGAACGCTCGGGCAGAACAAAGATGACAGCAAGAATGCCGTATATAGTTGTGGATAATTTCCCGGGTCTGGGGCTTCTGACCTCACTCAGGTTCCTTGAATGGGTGGCCGGCAACCCCGACGGAGTCATCAGCCTGCCTACGGGCAAGACACCTGAGTATTTCATCAAATGGACAAAATACCTGCTGAATAACTGGGACAGTCCCGAAGCCCGTAAGGTCAGGGAGGACAACGGACTGTTCCTGAAGGAGAAACCGTCGCTGAGAGGCCTCCATTTCGTACAGATTGATGAGTTTTATCCCATTGACCCGCGCCAGCACAACAGCTTCTATGACTATGTGCGAAATTATTATATCGAGGGATTTGACCTTGATCCGGACAGGGCATTGCTGATCAACTCGGAAGAGATAGTTCTGGCTGACGGGAAGCATTTTTCCGAGGTTTTCCCTGACAACATCATTGACCTCTCGCTCCGCAACAGGGAAGCGGTTGGTCCTCTTGAGAAACTGCAGCAGGAGTCGCTCTTCAGGATAGACAACTGGTGCACCGGTTATGAAAAGAAGATCCGTGCCCTTGGCGGAATCGGCTTCTTTCTTGGCGGGATCGGTCCTGACGGGCACATCGCCTTCAACACCAGGGGAAGTGATCATAACTCCGCCACCAGGCTCACCGCGACAAACTTCGAGACACAGGCGGCCTCTGCAGGCGATCTTGGCGGGATCGAGGTGTCAAGAACACGCCTGGTGATTACTATCGGCCTGGGAACCATTACATTCAATCCTGATGCTGTGACAATCATCTTTGCTGCCGGTGACGCCAAGGCACTGGTTGTAAGGAACGCGCTTGAGAATGAACCGGACAATCTCTATCCGGCCACTGTGCTTCAGGGACTGAAAAGCGCCAGATTCTATCTCACCGCCGGTGCAGCAGTTCAGTTGCATGACTCCGTTGAAAGATACTTCAGGGAGGGCGAATGGACCTTCGAGAAAACAGAAAGGGCGGTCTTCGACCTGTGTCAGAAGATAGAGAAATATGCACATAAGCTTGTCCCGGAGGATCTTATGAACGATGAATACTGCTCACTGATCCCCGGACTGAGTCTCAACACCGTTGCTGACGTGATTGAGTCGACAAAACGGAAGATCGAAGCCGGGCTCAGGAGGGAACGGAACACCACTTTCCTTCATACCGGGCCACATCATGACGATATAATGCTGGGCATTTTCCCGGCCATAATCCCGCAGCTGAGGGAGATCACCAACAAGTTTCATTTTTCGGTGCTCACATCGGGATTCACTGCGGTGACCAATACCATGCTCCTGGGTCTGCTTGAGGAGACACAGCGTCTTATCTCGGCAGGAATGATCCAGATGCTGAGATATCCTGATTTCTTCGAGTCAGGGTATAGGTTCAAGTGGGACAAGGATGTGAGTCATTACCTCGACAAGGTGGCCGACAAGGATGAAGCAGGCAAGCTCAGGGGCCTCTGTCACAGGATTGTCAGGGCCATGGTTGATATTTATCGCCTGAAATCGAAGGATGATCTGATTGAACAGATAAGGAAAAACATTGAGCTGATAAAGAAGAGCTACAGTGGCGAGAAGAATCCGCCTGACATACAGAGACTTAAGGGTATGCTCAGGGAATATGAGGAGGAGCTTGTGTGGGCACACTACGGGGTGCCGGTTCGTAACATTGAGCACATGAGGCTGGGCTTCTATACTGGTGATATCTTCACCCAGCAGCCTGACAGGCACCGCGATGTGGAGCCTATTCTTGAGTATCTCAGGCGTATACAGCCAAATATCATCAGCCTTGCATTTGATCCCGAGGGTTCCGGCCCCGATACACACTACAAAGTTCTTCAGGCTGTTGCCGAGGCACTCAGGCAGTGGGGCCTTGAGAAGGATCTTTCGAATCTGAGGGTGATAGGTTACCGTAACGTCTGGTTCAGATTTCTGCCGTCAGAAGCCAATGTCTTCGTGCCCGTATCGCTTAATTCAATGGCAGTGCTGAACCAGTCGTTCCGTGACTGCTATGTCAGCCAGGTGAACGCATCATTCCCGAGTCCCGCATATGACGGGCCGTTCAGTCACCTGTCCCAACAGGTGTGGGTGGAACAGTTCAAGCAGGTGCAGCTGATACTGGGCAAGGATTTCTTCTATGAGAATGAGAGTCCCAAGATCAGGGGAACGCATGGCATGGTGTATTACAAGGAGATGCCTGTCGATGAGTTCCTGCAGCACGCCCGTGAGCTTGAAAAGAGCGTCGAAGGGGCAAATATCCACTGACGGAACGGCTCTGCCGGTGGCAAATATCCACTGATGGAGCAGTTCAACCGGTGATAAATTGCAGGAATGAAGAGCCATCGGCAGGGTTGTTGCCTGCCGGGAGTCTCAGTCATAGAGGAAATACTTCGAGGCTTTGGCCCTGAAGGCCGGTATGTCACTGTTCCACAGGGTCATGATGTCATCCACCCTGAATGCCCTGGTGAAAGCATTTCTGACCTCGTCAGTACCGCACACCTTGTCGAACATCGAGTGTCTCGACGGGTCACAGATCTCAAAGAGATTCTCGTCAGGCCACAGGCGATGTGCCTCCTGCATGATATAAAACTGTATCAGTGACAGTGGAGCTTCTGACGGTTCCGTCAGGTGAATCTGCACTCCGTGAACCAGCTTTCCCTGGAGTGTGCTGTAATAGGGTTTGTAATGAACCGGTCTGAAGATCACTCCGGGGAGCTTCAGTGCGCTGAGTGCGGCAGCGAGTGAGTCTGCATTGATCCATTCTGCCGCAAAGGTCTGAAAGGGTATTGTGTATCCCACCCCGATACTGACGGCATAAAGTTCTCCTGCTATGCCGGTGGCCGGATAGTACAGCGGCGTGTCACGGTGCGGGACATGAGGAGAGGAGGGAATCCACTGCAGGCCTGTCTCTTCGAACATCATCTTCCTTGACCATCCGTTCATCTTCACCACATGAAGATCGCACCTGGTTCCATTGGCAAGCATCCCTTCGCCGTTGAGGAACATGGCGAGCTCTCCCACAGTCATACCGTGCAGATACGGAATGGCAAACTGGCTGACAAATGAAAAGAATCCGGGGCGGGTGACTGCTCCTTCCATCCTTATCCCGCCAAGAGGATTGGGACGGTCTAGTACCACGACAGGAATCCCTTTTTCGGCAGCTGCCTCCATGAGCAGGCCGAGAGTACTTATAAAGGTGTATGACCTTGACCCGATATCCTGGATGTCATAGACCAGGATATCTATGTTATTCAACATGTCTGGTGAAGGTTTTCGCGTTTTTCCGTAGAGGCTGTAAACAGGAAGACCGGTGCCGGGATCAGTCTCGGATTCAACATATTCTCCGGCTGTGAACTCACCGCGTACACCGTGCTCGGGCCCGTAAAGGGCCGTCAGTTTAACCCCTGGTGCAGAGTTTATTATGTCAACCGTTGACCTGAGGTTGCGGTCAACCCCAGTGGGATTGGTCACCAGACCCACCCTTTTCCCCTGAAGGATTTCGAAATTGTTACTGGCCATTACCTCTATTCCTGTCTCCACAACCTGCCCGGTTGCATGGCAGGAGGTAAGAAATGTAATTAAAAGTGCCAGTGACGCAGAGATGATTGCTCTTCCTGAGGTCTTCATAAGCTGTTGATTTTATGTTGTATACCAGTTGCCTGGCCGGCATAATAAGGCCGAAACAAGCAGTTTTCAATTCTGATAATACAAGTCCCGGCACTGCCGGTAATAAAATTTCTGTCTGACAAATTAAATAAAATTCAATTGCCTATTGACTTGAATATTATAAATATTTAATTTTGGATTTGTAAGATGTAATACAACTTTCATGAAACCCTTAACCTATCTCGTCTTATTTTTCGTTCTTTTTCAGTTTGCAGGTTGTCAGAACAAGGAGGTTCCGGCAGAATTGACGGAAAAGCTTGAGGCAATAGCAACTGAAATGGTACCCCAGCATGCCGAGTCACTTTGTGATGTCAGTCTTGTTATGTCTGAAGGAGGCATTCTTACGGCTAAAGGAGAAACAAATCTCCCGGAAGCTAAAAGCGCTGTCATTGAGATGCTTGAAAAGTCGGGAGTCACTTTTACCGACAGCATCACCCTCTTGCCTGATCCGGCGGTTGTTGACAAGCCATGGGGTCTGATATCTGTAAGTGTGTGTAATATCAGGACCAGACCTGCGCATTCAGCTGAGATGGCAACGCAGGCGCTGATGGGAACACCGGTTAAGATACTCAGCAAACAGGACGACTGGCTGCTTATACAGACACCTGATTCATATATCGGCTGGACTGATGATCCTGCCGCGGAGCTCAGTGATGAGGAACTGGCCGTGTGGAAGGGCAGTGACCGGCTTATATACCTCGGGCACACAGGGGTTATTACTGACAGCAGGGGAGAGACTGTATCTGACATCGTTTTCGGGGTGATACTGGTTAAGACCGGCTCAAGAGGTGATTACTGGACTGTGATGCTGCCTGACGGCAGGACCGGCGAGGTCAGGAAGCAGGAGTCTGAAGATTTCCGGAAGTGGTCTGAGAGTGCAGGCATAGAACCGGAGAGGCTGATTCGCTTTGCGAGAACTTTCACCGGATCACCCTACCTGTGGGGAGGCACATCAACCAAGGGGGTTGACTGCAGCGGATTTACGAAGACAATATATTATTATGGCGGGGTGATTATGACCCGTGATGCATCGGGCCAGTTCAGGTATGGTGAAGAGGTGAGCATTGACAAGCCATGCGAAACCCTCCTTCCGGGTGACCTCCTTTTCTTTGGCAGGATTAGGGACGGCAAGCCACGAATAACGCACACCGGTATGTACATTGGTGATACAGAGTTCATTCATTCCTCGGGGCTCGTAAAGGTCAACAGCTTTGACTCCACGAGGACCAACTACAGCGCGTACCTTCTTGAGATATTGCAGGGAGCAAGAAGGGTAACCGGGTTTACGCAGGGCAAGGGCCTTGAGCGCGTTTCACAGCACGGCTGGTACTTCTGACAGGGCATGGGGACTGCAGGTCAGACATGCAGGCTCCAGCTGGTTTTATAATTCTGACTTATTTAAATGAAAAAGAGAGATTTCCTCAAGATCAGCGGCATTGCAGCCGGTGCGCTCATTGCCGGATGCAAGGCTGCTCCTGCTGATCCGTCGGCGGGCAGAGTCAAAGGTGCCTTAAAGAAAGGAGGGCCCCTTAAGCTCAGCTACAAGCCTTATGA
>Ga0116172_10004186_pt1 | contig 11821 bp, 7 predicted proteins | sample AD_UKC083_MetaG_FD_89799 | JGI IMG/M metagenome (GOLD analysis project Ga0116172, IMG submission 89799) | Active sludge microbial communities of municipal wastewater-treating anaerobic digesters from USA - AD_UKC083_MetaG | ecosystem: Engineered > Bioreactor > Anaerobic > Digestate | place: USA...
AACGTCAAGGAAACAGCCACTTTTGCCAATATGCGCCTGCGCTACGAGCCAACTCTGCGTATAGGCGAGATTGTGGCGGTCCACGCCACAATGGACTTCTTAGACAACGTTATTCTTGGAGACGCCCCAGTCAGACATAGTGTTGCCGCCCCAATGAGCGTGTATGCCAAAAGCGCCTTTCCACCAGCAGCCGGTTTTTCTGGCTTGCGTGATTCAGTCCGCATCAAGGCGGCTTGGGCTGAGTTTACCCTCTTTGATTTGATCATTTTAAGAGGTGGGCGGATCCCCTATAAGTTTGGTTTGGGGATGGTTCGAAGCGATGGCCGTTCGCCAGATTCCGACTTTGGGGACTATGTTGATGGCGCTTTTGGAAAAATCAAGGTCGGCATTACATACCTGTTCGCAGGCATGGAATTTCCAGGCGAAGGGGTTGTTTCTGACGGCCCATACGGCTATTTCACGCGACCTTATGACTTAGACCAGTCGGACGATATCACTCGTTGGGTGCTTGGGGTTGATTCAACTCCTGAAACTAGGGCCGAAAAGGCAAAGGCGGCAAAGGCCCTCGAAGAAGGCAAACCTGTAGTTGACTGGGGCATGTACAACGCAATCACCCAGCAAAAGATATCCTCAGAGCGAGTTGTTGGAGCAACAGGTGGCCAGGCCAACGAGCCTGACTTGATGGATGTCGGATACGATGACTACACCTTGGTGCCTAGAGATGCCTTTTTTTGGACCCCTAGTCTGTGGACCAGGGTTTTGTATCGACCAAAGTCTGATCTTACGTTAAGGGTGGAGTTTGAGACGGCCATGACCTATGGATGGGTTACCCATGTTCAAAGTAACCGGGATGACCCCAGGTCTAAAAAAAGCTTCCTTTCCGCCGGTGCCGCACTGGAAGTCGTGTTGGACGTTGGATTTAACAAAATCGAACTGCTCAGTGGTGTGGCCAGTGGTGGAAACACCCTTGGCTCTTGGGGTATTTTGGACCGCCACACGATTTCCACACCAAATCAGCCATGTTACTCCCTGGACCAGTCCGAGGTTTTCAGGACTCGGAAAGTACATCATTTCGTCTTCAACCGGGACTATCGTCTTGACTCCATTTTATTCAGAGAAGTCATAGGCTCGGTGACCAACGCCTTTTATTTCAAGCCGGCTTATGACCGCGTTTTCTTTAAGCAAAATGGCTGGGAAGTTGGCGGTGGTGCCAGTCTGTTGATGGCATTTGCAACTATCCCAGAAGGCACCCCTGGTAACAGCAGGACCTTAGGATTTGAGCCAGCTCTTGACCTGTGGGCAAAGTGGGGACAAAACTTTACCCTTAGGGCCGATGGGGCGTTGCTTGTTCCGATGGATGGCCTCGACCGAGCGTCCACAGGGCAAGACGCCTCTTTGGCGGGTGCGTTACGAATCAGAGCTCAGGTTAGTTTCTAATAGGACTTCGTAGCTTCATCACCACGAATCAAGGTAGATTTTAAGCGGGCGGTAGCCTTCGCCACTGATACCGAGAAGTCGCTCATTAGATCGGCGTCCAGGCTTGGTCCCTTGACCTGCAAAAGGGTGCGGGGATGGACAAAGCTACCGTTCTTGGCAACAGCGAAATGAAGGTGCGGGCCAGTTGAGCGGCCGGTGGAGCCAACTTCTCCGATAAAGGAGCGGCGGCTAACTTCTGAGCCAACCTTCAGACCCTTGGCAAACTTGGACAGGTGTGCGTAGTAGCTTTGGAACCCGTCTTGGTGCTGGATAACAACTAAGTTCCCATTGGCACCTTTTTTGCCCGCAAAAATGACCTTACCGTCGCCGATAGCGTGGACGGGCGTCCCGATAGGTGCGGCGTAATCAATCGCTCGGTGGGGGGTATAGTTCTTTAAAATGGGGTGCTTGCGACGATTAGTGTAGTTTGAAGAAATGCGAGTGTACTTAAGCGGGCTTCGCAAGAACAAGCGTTCAACGCTGTTTCCACTTTGATCGTAGTACGAAACCTTGCCCATATCGTCTTGGTGGGGGAATGCGCTACCGGAGCCAAGTTTGCCTTCGTAGATGACACCGTGAACCAAACCGTACCGCAAGAAAGAGCCGCCAAGGCTTTCGCGGTCGACAATCATGCGGATTACGTCACCCTTACGGACATCAGAATGGAAATCGACTTGGCCACCAAGCAAGTCAGAAATAATCGGTACCAATGCGACATCCGCGCCACAGCGAGAAATGCTGTCAAAAAGGGTGCCGCTCATCATGCAGGCCACTTCGACGGTTTCTTTGTCGGTTGGGATTTGTTTATAGGTGACGTTCCAAACGCCGTCTTCAGGGGCTATTTCAAGGTAGCGAATTCTATCAAGCGGGAACCTAAGATATGCAAGCTCGCCATCAGGAAGGACACCAGCGATAAACTTTTGTCCAGCCTTCAAAGTGCGCATGTTTACTTCTGAGGCCAAAGCAGCCAAGGCATCAGCGGAGGCCGAGGGTTGCACCCCAATTCTAGCCAAAGCCTTGGCGGAGGTGTCCCCCCTGGCAAGGGTAGTCTCAACAGCTTCAGGATGCATAGTCTGTGGAGACCTTTGGGCTACAAGCGCCTCAAGTTTACCTTCTGGAAGCACTTCTACCGGCTTAGCCAAGCGCTGATCCAGGGAAGGGGTCTCAACTGGGCCTGATTTAAAGAATACAAGATAGTTCACAACCACTATTGCAAGCACAAACAAGGCGCCGCCGAGAAGCCCAGAAGTGGGCTTTCTAGTCGGTTGTGAACCCCTTAAATACAAGGGCTTTCCTAATGGCACGTATCGCCTCCATTTTGGGTGCTCGCTTTGGGGACGGACACCCAGGAAGGGCCAAAACCTAGCATCGGTCAAGTGAAATGTCAATAGGTAAAGTCGTATAGTGAACGCAACCAAACGTATGACTGGCAAGGAATTTTTATTGCAAGTGCAAAATATGGGATAAAAGTACTTGAAACTCAACAATGGTTTCAATTAGGATTCCAGCGGCCTTTTGGCAGATCACTCCAGAGGAGATTCAAAAATGCGTCTAAATGGTTTGTTAATCGCTTGCTTGTTTTTGGCAGGCTCGTTTGCCGCATGCGGCGGTGTCGACGTTGGAAATGCTTGTCTTGGCAACAACGACTGTGTTCCCGGGGAAGTATGTCGAGACTTGCAATGCACTGAGGTCAAGTGTTTGGGTGCTGGCGATTGTAATAATGCCAACGATGAAATCTGCGTCCCAGGTGCCCTAGTAGGCAAGGACCCAGAGTTCAGATTCTGCACAGCCGCCCAGTGTAAGACAGATGGCTCTCTCAATTGTCCAGAAGGCTCAACTTGCAAGAACGGCTGGTGCGAGAGGGACCCGGGGACTGACATTGACGCAGTCGAGCCGGACAACGGTGACCGTCCAGATGATGGGGATACTGACCCGGGAGAAGAGCCTGACGTACCTCCAGTGGCCGAGGGTGGCGACTGTAAGTCCTGTGCAGGCGACGGCGATTGCAACGAAGGGTTCAAGTGCCTGCCTCTGGGTTCTGACGGCAAATACTGCCTGCGTCCTTGTGAAGATCACAAGGATTGTTTGTCCGGCTACCAGTGCTATCAGGCCTCAAGCGTTCTCAAGGCTTGCGTTCCAAACACTTACAACTGTGTAGCATGCGCCTTTGACGCGCCATGTGGCGAAGGCATGTGTTGCGACTTCACCAGTGGTGAGTGCAAGGAATGCCGTCAGGAGTGTGATCCATGCACCTATGACTACGACTGCGCTGGCAACATGCGCTGCTTCAAGAAAGCCGGTAATCCAACAGGAGCCTGTGTTGAGGAGTGTGAGAAGGACAATTGTTCTGACCCCGCCAATTTCACATGCCAACCCAACCACCTAGGTGTTAGGGTTTGCCAACCAAACGATGACAGTTGTGGCGGTTGCCCAGCTGGCACCTTCCCGTTGCCCGATGGAACTGGTTGCGTTGAGTGTCTAAACACCAGCCACTGCACAGGGGGCGCTTCTTGCGATTTAACAACTAACACATGTGTTGTCGGCGCGTGTGATGATAGGACTCCACACACTTGCAGCGATGGTGAATGTCATCAGTGCTGTGAGGATGCCCACTGTGCCGGCATTGGAACTGGTGTGTGTAAGCCAACCTTCGAGTGTGAAGGGGCTGAGCTATGCGGCGGTACCTGTGCGCACCCGTATCCTATTTGTGCAATCGTTGACGGGACTGAAATGTGCGTCCAGTGCAAAACAGACGCTGACTGCCATAAGGTCGACGCGACATGCTATTGTACTCGTGAGCCCCTGTATGCGTGCAACTTCCCCGACCAATCGATGTGTATGACCGAGGGTGGGGCTTGCATGCAAACCTGCAAAACCGACAATGACTGTCCGCCAAGCAGCGATGGTGGGGAGCTGTACTGCGATACTGTTGGTGAAATTTGCTATGATTCCAGTGGAAAATGTGATGGTATGTATTCTTGCTGCCCTGCGGGTGAGGTTTGCTTCGACCTTATGAGCCTTCTAATGGGTGGTGGCATGGGTGGTATGCCTGGCATGCCTGAAGAGATGGGTGTGTTATTTGGCTACTGTTCCTGTAATAAGGGGACCTGCCTGGGTGGTGGTACTTGTACCCCCACTGCTATGGCATGTTTGATGCCAATGATTGGTGACATCATTTGCCCCGGTGGCTCTTTGGCTCCGAACGTGCCCCAAAATATCTGCTTTGACATAATGGGCCTTTTGGGCGGCATTATCTAATACCTGACTCCCTCCTTTCATAAGACATCGCATAATTTCATTGAATGGGTAATTCTTGATGAGCTCGGTGCCAAGGTCTATTTGGCAGTGAGGGCCTTTTAGACAATCAACTGGATGCTGCCAAGCTTGATCTTTAAGATAAGGAACAAGTAGTTGAAAGATAAATGTGTTTTTAGGTAGAATTTACAATTCCAGTGGCCCTTTGGCAGTCTACTCCAAAGGAGATTCAAAAATGCGTCGACGTGGCTTGTTAATCGTTTGCCTGTTCATGGCGGGCTCATTTGCAGCGTGCGGTGTTGACAAGAAAAACCAAGAAGTTCCCGTTGACACGGTTGAAACTGGCGATGGTTTCAGCTGTGATCCTGGGAAGGAGCCGGGGGAAGATTTGGAAGAAGAGCCCGGGGAAGCGCCTGGAGAGGATCCGGGACAAGAGCCTGAACAAGACCCGGGACAAGAGGCCAGCGAGCCGGCAAAGGTGCTGGAACGTGGTGACTGCAAATCATGTACAGGCGATGATGACTGCAATGAAGGCTTTAAGTGCCTATCTTTGGCCTCTGAAGACAAATACTGCCTGCGTCCTTGTGAAGAGCACAAGGATTGTTTGCCTGGCTACCAGTGCTTTCAGGCCTCAAGCGTTCTCAAGGCTTGTGTTCCAAACACTTACAACTGCGTACCATGCGCCTTTGATGCGCCATGTGACGAAGGCATGTGTTGCGACTTTGGCTCCGGCCAGTGTTGGGAATGTCGCCAGCAGTGTGATCGATGCATCTATGACAGCAACTGTGCCGGCGACATGCGGTGCTTTAAAAAGGCTGGTAGTCCGGTTGGTGTTTGCGTTGAAGAATGCGAGAAGCAGGAATGTTCTGACACCACCAATTTTACGTGCAGCCCCAGTTTCAACAATATTCAGGTGTGCCAGCCAAACGACGTCTATTGTGGCGGTTGCCCAGATGGTACCTTTCCGTTGCCTGATGGAACTGGCTGCGTTGAGTGTCTTGACAGCAGCCATTGTGATGACGGTATTTGTGATTTGATTACTTATACTTGTGACTATTCCGAGTGTCCTTCCCACCTACATATGTGCGATGACGGTCAATGTCACACGTGTTGTGAAGACGCTCATTGCGTGTGTGAGGGTGGTGGTACTGGCATTTGTAGGTCGAATTTCGAATGTGAATGCTGCTCCACATGCGATGATAGTGACTGTAGAGACCCGTATCCTGTGTGCGCTAAGGTTGATGGGGTTGAGATGTGTGTTCAGTGCAAAGAGGACGCTGACTGCCATCGCATCAATGAAGCCTGCATTTGTACCCCTGTGTACGCATGTGAGTTTTCCGATCATACGGCATGCACAAAATAGGCGACTCTTTTTAAAAAAAACAGCTGATTTGTGCTAAAACTCGCCTAGGCTTTTGGAGCGTGTAGTCATGACCTCGATTGAAAAACTTGGCGCCTTTTATCTTGGTCGCCATTGGGACCAGCTAAATCGCACAACTTTGGACGTGCCTGTAATGCTCGATTCCAGGGATCTGCTGACGCATGCCGTGTGTCTTGGTATGACTGGCAGTGGGAAAACTGGGCTTGGTGTAGCAATGCTGGAAGAGGCCGCGATTGACCAAATCCCGGCCATTGTTATTGACCCAAAAGGAGATATGACCAATCTGGCGTTGACGTTCCCTGGGCTTGCGGGCCAGGATTTTGAACCCTGGATTGACGCCCAAGTGGCAGCCCAAAAGGGGGTGGATGTGCCTGTGCTGGCACAGCAGACGGCACAGATGTGGGCAAATGGGATACAGGAGTGGGGCCAGGATGCGGCAAGGATCCAAAGGTTTAAAGATGCCGCGAGGGTGGAGATATACACCCCAGGAAGCAGTACTGCGCCTTTGTCCATCTTGAAGGCCTTTTCACCACCTAGCAGCCAAGTGATGGCAGAAAGCGATCTCTATGCGGACACGCTCTCGGGCACTGTTTCAGCGCTGCTTACCTTGATTGGCGTGGACCCAGACCCAGCAAAAAGCAAAGAGCTGGTTTTGATAAGCAGCATCCTTGACAGGCTATGGCGAAATGGCGAGGGCACAGACCTAGCTGGGCTGATTACGCTGGTACAAAACCCGCCCATGACTCAGATTGGGGTGTTTAATCTCGATATGTTTTATCCGGCGCCAGAACGGATGAAGCTTGCGATGGCGTTAAATAATCTTTTGGCGTCGCCAGACTTTTCGGCTTGGATTCAAGGGCCGCCTTTGGATATCAATTCGCTGCTTTACACGCCGGAAGGAAAGCCAAAACTGTCTGTGATTTCGATTTCTCATCTGGATGACCAATCCAGGATGTTCGTGGTTTCTTTGGTTCTAAACAGGTTGTTGACTTGGGTAAGGGCTCAAAATGGGACATCCAGCTTGAGGGCCTTGTTTTACATGGACGAGATCTTTGGCTTTTTACCCCCAGTTGCCCAACCGCCTTCCAAAAAGCCGCTGTTGACCTTGTTGAAACAGGCTCGTGCCTTTGGGTTGGGACTGGTTTTATGTACCCAGAACCCTGCGGATATTGATTACAAGGCCTTGTCCAATATTGGAATTTGGATGATTGGCCGCTTGCAGACCGAGCAAGACAGGAACCGGTTGCTTGATGGTTTGAAAGAAAACCCGGCCTTGGGTGATAGGGCACAGCTTGGGGGGTTGATAAGTGCCTTGGATAAAAGGGCATTTTTAATGCACAACGTCCATGATGAGCGACCTTACATTTTCAAGACCCGGTGGTGCTTGTCTTATCTTGCAGGACCACTAAGCAGGGAGCAGCTTCGGAGATTGGTTACTACTGCCGAGGTCGTGCAGCCGGTAGAAGGGCCTAAGGCTGAAGCGGGTGTTGGGCTGGTGGGTGGTCAGGTACAGGCTGGGATCGGGGCGGGAATGCCGCCTGTGTTACCAGCTAGCATCTCGCCTGTTTTTTTACCGCCAAACAGTGGGCTGCGTGCTGACGAACCGGTTGTTTATCGTCCTTCGCTTTTGGCGTTTGGCTCGGTTTACTATGCTGATGCGAGGTATCGCCTTAATTTCGAAGAACAGGTGATGGCCTTGTTCGACGATGAAGAAAAACCTTTGATGATGGACTGGGAGCAGGCTATCAAAGTCGACTGTGCAGCAAGCGATTTGCGGCCATTTCAGCCTGTTGATGGTAAGTTTTTTGTCCCTCCTGCGTGGATGATTAATGACAAGGAATACAAGAATTATGCTTCATCCATGCAAAATTGGCTTTTGCGAAGCAAGCGGTTGACTTTGTGGCGTAGTCCTTCAACCAAGCTTGTCTCGGCGGCTGGCGAGGCTGAGCAAGATTTTCGCCTTAGGCTGAAACAGGCTGGTCGTGAGGAGCGGGATTTGAAGCTTGATGCCATCAAAAAGCGTTATGCAACTCGTGTTGAGCGGCTGCAAAACCAGATCCGTCAGGCGGAAGATAAGCTAGAAAAGGAGCATCTACGGCACAGCAATTTGAAAAAAGAGGCTGCGCTTGCGGCTGGTAGAACGTTGTTTTCAGGGTTGTTTGGTGGTAGGGGGGCAATCAGCAAGGCCTCTACGGCCATGCGTAAAAGCCAAAGAAGCGGTGAAAAGGCCAAGGATGTCGAACTGGCTCAACAAAGACTGGCGGACCTTCAACAGCAAGAGCTGGACCTGCAAGCAGAACTTAGCCAAGAGATTGAAAACCTGCAGGCAGCGCTTGATCCAATGACAGAGGTCTTGGAAGAAATCGAGGTTTTGCCAAAAAAGACAAATATATCCCTGCACATGCTTACTTTGTGTTGGCTACCTTACAGCGTGAGTGGACCTGGGATTTTGAAGCCTTTGTGGTCTGCATCGAGAGATCAATGATTATGCTGAGTTAGTTGGTATCAGACTCTGTTTAGAAGGTGCCCCATTCTGGTTTTTTTAGTTGCAAGATAGCGCAGAGCTTTGGGGCCTCGTGCTGGGATTTCAATAGGCACTCGCTCAACTATTTCAAGGCCGTACCCGGCTAGTCCAATGATTTTTTGAGGGTTGTTGGTCAGCAAGCGCATCTTTTTGATGCCCAGGTGCGCCAGGATCTGGGCGCCAATCCCATAGTCTCGAAGATCGGGGGCAAAACCAAGGTGAGTGTTGGCGTCGACTGTATCGAGACCCTGGTCTTGGAGTTCATAGGCTTTGAGTTTGTTCAGGATGCCGATGCCGCGCCCTTCTTGTCGAAGATAGAGCAGGACTCCGCCTTCTTTGGAAATCTGTTCAAGGGCGGCTTTCAGTTGTGGGCCGCAATCGCATCGTCTGGAGTGAAAGACGTCACCAGTTAGGCATTCAGAGTGGACCCTTACAAGGATAGGGGTGTTGCTGGAAATATCGCCTTTTACCATGGCGATGTGGGCGGCTTGTGCGACTGAATCTTCGTAGACAATGCTTTTAAATTCGCCGTGTTCTGTTTGAACTGTGGTTGTACCTACTGGGCGTACCAAAAGTTCTTTTCGCATCCTGAAGGCGATTAAGTCTTGGACTGTGATTATTGGGATGCTTTTTTCCTGGCCGAGGGCAAGTAGGCTGTCCAAGGTCGCTGCATCGCCGTTGTCGTCAAGTACCTGACAGATTACTGCTGCGGGTTTTAGTCCTGCGAGTCTGGCGAGGTCGACGGCTGCTTCGGTTTGGCCGGCTCTTTTTAGGACGCCGCCTGGTACGGACCGCAGGGGGAAGACGTGGCCTGGGACTACAAAGTCGTCTAGGACGGCGTCGTCGTGAAGTAGTAGTTCGACAGTTTTGGCTCTGTCAAAGGCGGATATGCCGGTGGTGGTGACAGCGCGGCCGTCGACTGAGACTGTGAAGGCGGCTTGGAAGTGGGCGGTGTTTCTTTGGACCATCATTGGGAGGCCAATTCGATCAATCATGTCGTGGCTCATGGCGACGCAGACTAGGCCGCTGGCGATTTTGGTTATTTCATTGATAATCTCAGCGGTTGCCATTTCTGCGGCGACGATTATATCGCCTTCATTTTCGCGACTTTCGTCGTCGACGACGATGACCATGCGGCCCATTCGTAGGGCTTCAATTGCAGATTCAATTGACGAGGTAATTCTTACAGCATCAACCATGAACGAACTCCAAAGCAGGTCCCAAACAAGGCGCGAGATGATACCACGCACCATCGATCACGACAAAACTGGTCTTGCCCCTGGTTTTGGCCCTGGCCCTGTCCCCTGCCCCTGCTACAGATCCTGCTAATTTGTCTGTTATGACTCCTGATTGTTTGTTCTTTTTTGCGTTTGATCTCTTCGTTACAGTTGTAAAACACGTCCCGGGGGCATCCTTCCGGACCCAAAATCTCCCGTAGCCACCCCGACTGTCTCTTAGTGACATCGTCCGGGCGAAATACACGATTGCTAATGTGTACGTTTATCCTTTTGGCCCGGACGGAGTGCTGCGCACTCTTCAAGTCACCTAAGAGACGTCGGGTCCCGGCAACTCCCGATAGCGCCCTCCAGGATTGCCCCCGGACCATGTTGCAGGGTGCCCTCTCGACCTTCTTTTAGCTCCAAATCCCGCTAAACAGTACGATCATTTCCCTGCCTCCTGTTCCCTGCCTTCTCTGTCCCTGCCAAGACTAGGCGGGTACGGTTTGGCGGTCGGTAATGATTGAGTTCAGGTTCGACATGTGCTATCACCAAGCATCGGGTTTGGAATGGACCGTTGATTCTGTAGGGGTCGTTAATGCGGGTCTTGCGATATTTGGCTGTACTTTCGCTAGTTTTCGCTATTATCGCGATGATTGGTTGTGACGATTCTGCCCATCGAGCCCATGTTTTGGGGGGAGTGCCGCTGCCTTCTGATGATGAGCCGGATATCGTGTCAAAGCCTGATGAGGGCGGCGATACTGATGAGGGTTTTGATGTCGATTCATTGTGCGTGCCGGAGTGTGGGGACAGAGTCTGTGGCCCTGATCCCGTTTGCGGCAAGTCGTGTGGCACCTGTGATGCTTCCACAACTTGCAATTCTCAAGGCCAGTGTGAGTGTGTGAGAGACTGTACCGGTCGCGTTTGTGGTCCGGACCCTGTTTGTGGCGAGCCGTGTGGGGCTTGTGATGAAAACTGGGTCTGTGTTCTTAGTGGCAAGTGTATAGCCCCAACAGCCGACTGCAGCAACGGGTGGTGTTTGATTCCGTCAGGCACCTTTAAGATGGGTTCTTTAGGAGATGATCCTTACCGTGAACTTGATGAGGGGCCTGTTCATTTGGTCACGATTTCCCGCTCTTTTTACATGGCGCAGACGGAAGTCACTCAGGGCCAGTGGAAGTCCTTGATAGGCAACAATCCTTCTGAACATAGTGCCTGTGGGGATAACTGCCCTCTTGAGAACGTTAATTGGTATGAAGCCGTTCATTATGCAAATGCGCTTTCTGAGAGGGAAGGTTTTGAAACCTGTTACACGTTGAATGGTTGCAGTGGTACTGTCGGTTCTGGGGAAAGTAAGAACAATCTCTATCAATGTACGGTCACTTTTAAGGGACTTGGTTGTGCAGGTTATCGTTTACCAACCGAGGCCGAGTGGGAATATGCAGCCCGTGCTGGTACTTCTGGGCCTAGGTATGGCGAAATTGATGCCACAACTTGGTATTGGAACAACAGTTCAAACACTAGTCATCCGGTGGGTGGAAAGGCGGCAAATTCCTGGGGCTTATATGATGTGCTGGGCAATGTATTTGAGTGGGTTTACGACTTTTACAGCGAGGACTACTACAGCACTTGTTCATCCAACTGCACAGACCCAACCGGACCTGCGACAGGCTTTAACCGGGTAAATCGTAGTGGCGGTTGGGGCAGCGACGAAAGCCGTACACGCGTGGCTTTTCGCAACAACTACTCGCCTGACGAACGCCGAGTCTATTTGGGTTTTCGTTTGGTGAGGTCCGCGCCCTAGTCTCCTGCCTCCTTTCCCTGCTAATTTGCATGTTCTGGTTTCTGATTGTTTGTTCTTTGTTGCGTTTGATCTCTTCGTTACAGTTTTAAAACATGTCCGGGGGCATCCTTCCGGACCCAAAATCTCCCGTAGCCACCCCGACTGTCTCTTAGTGACATCGTCCG
>Ga0116172_10004194_pt1 | contig 11812 bp, 12 predicted proteins | sample AD_UKC083_MetaG_FD_89799 | JGI IMG/M metagenome (GOLD analysis project Ga0116172, IMG submission 89799) | Active sludge microbial communities of municipal wastewater-treating anaerobic digesters from USA - AD_UKC083_MetaG | ecosystem: Engineered > Bioreactor > Anaerobic > Digestate | place: USA...
AAGCCTGTTTCGAATGGAGTAATAGAGCTTAACATAGTTAGTATCTTTTGCAATACGGGAAAATGCGAATCCACTTGATACCACACTCCAAGATTGATCAATGTCCTCAACTATACTCTTTAAAACCAGATATATTTTTCCTCCATTTTTAATAATTCGATAGGTGTATTCATGATCATCAACGTATAGATAGTATTTTTTATTTGGATATCCAATAGTTTCAATTAATTTTCTATTAAAAAACATACCGCCATAAGGTCCAACATGCATCTCCATATAATCATTTTTTATATTATTCTTTATTTTCTTTTTATTATTAAATACTTTATCATAAATACCTTGAAAAATATTATAAATATGAAACGATCTAAAGATGTTATCTTTGCCTAGTACAATTCTTGGATTATTTTCTTCGATTGCCTTTAAATAAAGCTGTCTATCTTTGCGAAAGGAAATCAAAGAAACCCTCTCCTCTTTATTCGGATGTTTGAGCTCAGACCAAAATTTTTTTAAAATATTTAAAGCATCATACCGTGGCTTATTATCATCATCCAATAACCATATGAATTCACAATCTGTCTTATTTTTCGCTTCCCTTATTCCTGCAAGAAACCCATTTGCTGAACCTGTATTATTTTCAAAATGTACGATAATAATATTTTTATTATTAATACTATTAAATAATTCTTGGCTATTTTCACTAGAATTATTATCTACTATAATAATTTCATTTACCCCTGAATTGATTACAGCAAATATGACTTGGCTCAATAAGGCATGTCTATCGCCATACGTCACAATTACTGCACAAGTTTTAATAAAATTATCAGTCTTCATTTAAGAACCATTTATATAATTTCAATTCCATCAAGTACCCAACCCTCTATCAGCAAGTTTTCCAATATATCACACCTTTACTTCTTTGTTTGTATAATATCACATGACATTTGTCGTTTTTCTTAACCATTCATCTCTGGGGTTAATAAGCATTCTCGCTTTGATTTTCTCCCGAGTACACATACCATTTGGTTGACCCTGGGTTTCATACTTCTATTCTTTAGATAAGCTGGAAGATTCTCATAGTAAATCTAAATCATATTGGCAGCAAACATAATATTATCCCCTGAAGGTTTTAGAAGAACTACGTTTTTTTCCAAAACGCTGCCGCACACAATCATAAAACCCATTCAGTATTGCTATTGTTTTTCCTAGTTTATCGTCTTCGAACAACACAATCTCCAAGTACTCAATGATAAAATTTACTATAGCTCGTAATACAAATTTTGGATATTTTAAACCATATCTACGCCACACATAAAAACTATTTCGTGCTTTATAATAACGCCTAATTGCCGAGTGATTGGTCGGATAGAAATTTACTCCTAGGATTATTTTTCTGCACATCATGCCAAGACGATGACGCATTAGCGCATCATTAACTATAACTACTTGCAGCCCCATGGAAGAGGCTCTCAAGCAGTATTCGTGGTCAACCATGTCGATAAATAATTTCTCCTCATGATAACCTACCTCTTTCACGTGTTTCAATCGCAGCAAACTCCCTGAAGTCACGCAGGTAAGTATTTTTTTGTATTGTGCAGTAGATTTTTCATTTGTAGCTGAATTAACGTCGATTCTTTGAGGACATGCGATAAAAATTCTCTCATCGCTTTCAAGGCATTTTCTGAGCTTGTTTACCGTTTCCGGGAATAATTTGCTATCCTGGTCTATTAAGAGCGCATATTCATATCCATTCTCAACGGCATATTGTAAACCCTGGTTTAATGCTGTAGCAATACCTCTGTTTTCTTTATTTTCGATTATCTTAAGATTGTATGTTTTCTTGATTATATTATATAATTCATCAACCGATCGTTCTGAGTTATCAACAATAACAGTATAATCGACCTGTCTGCAAAAGGATTCCAACCCTTTTATTACATCATAATCAGGATTATAGTAAACTGAAATTGCAATAATACGAGCCATATTGTATATATTTAATAATTAGGCTATTTTTTATCAGATTTAAATATCTCTTATTTCAATTAACATCTTTGATCACTGATCCCCTAGATTACTTTCTCATTTCAAATCATATCATCAGCTTTTAAACTTACAAACTATCAATTAGGAAAATGAGAGCAATCTTTTCAAGCAATAACCTTTAAGTGCGTATCCCGTATAATATATAATAAATCGCTTTCAGTAGCATTTCAGGTGTAACACTTGTTTTTCTCGTGTGTAAATGCAACGTATCAAATTCCTTATCCATCTTCTCGAGAACGCTGTCCATAATTTTCGCTATCTAACGCAATGAATCTTTCTTTAGCATTCTTGTTTCCAACGAAATTTTACTCTAAATTTCTACTTAGGTTTGATTATCTTTTCCTATCATGTTAGCTTTATAATATATCTTGACAGTTTAGAAATTATTTTTCTAACTCCTGTTGAGTTTTTGTCGATACTGTTAAACATTGTTCATCCTTCCGGCAATAACATATTGACAAGTTAAAAAGTCTGAAAATATTCTAAAAGTTATATAATCAAGAACAACTTTAAATTTATTTCGCCTTCTTCTCTTCATTTTAATTACTTTAAGATTATTCCCAATAAATAGATTATATATATTTTTTTTACAAAAGAATCGAAGGTGAGATTTGTCAAGAATTCCTTGGGCGGAATATGCAAAGTCTCCCTTGATGACAATCTTCCATAAAACCCCGATCTCTCGAACATTCGGTATGCTTGCTATTAGCAATCCCCCATCTTTCAAAAATTTTAACATAGCATGAACCACCGCCCATGGATCAACAAGATGTTCGAGAACATCTGCGCATATTATTACATCAAAATACTTTTCTTCAAATGGAATAATAGTATTCTCGATATCACCTACGATGTGTGAATCAATTCCTGGTATTGATTTATCGACAATATCAACCCCAACCGTGAATTCCGCCTTATTCTGTTTTTTTAATTCGACGAGGGTCGCACCACTTCCGCAACCAATCTCCAATACCTTGTTCGGTTTTTTAGGAATCATATCAATAATATCATATCGAACATTTGTGAAGTATTGATTCTCTTTATTCGAATACTGACTTTCTTTTCTCATGTTTCTCCACGCTTTAAATAGTTACTGTATTACAGAACATGTTTTTTCTTTAAATGTATTATGGCAAAATATAAACCAATAGTAACAAACAGCTCCGATAATATAACTGCCAAGCATGACCCTTTATAGGCTATAAATGGAACTAAAATGAAGTTTATAATAAGATTTATTATTCCACCAGCAACAACGACGGCTGAAAAAAGACGATCATAGCTATATCCCAATAGTATCTGAACCGCCGGTACATTTATTCCTGTAATAAGCGGAACGAATGATAGAACACGCAAACTCCATATCGCTTCATGATAACACCCGCCAGAAACCAAGTACATAATCTTATCTGGAATCATGAAAAAGATCATTCCAATACAAAACGTTATAATTATAATAAAATAAAGTACTGTTTTCAATAATGTGGTTATTTTCGAGAACCCTATTTCATGTATACGATTGCTGACATATGGAAAAACAGTTTGCGATACCATGCTTGAAATTTGGTTAACGAAGTCTATTAATTTTTTTGCAATTGCAAAATATCCAACAATTAAATCTTCCGCGAATAGGCCAAGAATAAAAACGTTATTCATCTTATAAAGATTTATACTTATACTAGATACAAAAATATACCAACCATCTTTTATGCAACACACCATATTATAATAATTAGGTTTTATCAGTTTAACTTTAAAGACTTTTATTATAATAAATAATGCAATAAATCCCGCTAAAATCGATCCTAGTGAATTGAGCAAAGCCACATATTTATAATCACCAACATCCTTTATAAAAATAAATATAGCCAATGTAAATATAAATTTTGACATGAAATTAACCGCAGTTATATATTTCATGCGCTCCATCCCTTGAAAAAACCAGACAGGGAACAACACGTTTCCAACCACCATCCCGAAAAAGTATATATATAGTTCAAATTCTTTTGAAAATTTATTAAAAGAAATTATTATCATCAGAAAAACAATTAAACAGATAATTGCGATTAGGCTTTTAATCATTAGCACAGTGCTAACGATTTTAGAAACATCATCAATACTTGTTCTTTTGCGTGCTATATCTCTTGTAGCGGTCAGGTTAAAACCATAGTCCGTAATAATAATAAAATATTGTATCAAAGCCTGCCCGAACGCGATAATACCGTATTTATCAGGCCCTATAACGCGTAGTAAATAAGGTATCGTCACTAAGGGTAATATGTAATTGAAAAGTTGCAGAAGGGATAGTGAAATAAAGTTCTCTAAAATTCGCTTATTCTTTAAGATCTTCAATCTTAAATTGTTTGGTATGATTCGAGATAATATTTCCACTGCGCTATTTTAAAAACTCATACTTAAGTATATAGCTGTCATAAAGAAACATACTTTGATGGACTGCCTATCTTCTCTGCTCATAATTCTTTGATATCCATTTTCGATATTCACCACTTCGTACACGTTCAACCCATGGTGCGTTCTCAAGATACCAGCCAATTGTTATATTTAGCCCTTCATCGAAATCAAGACTCTGCCGCCACTCCAGTTCCTTCTTGATTTTGTCGCAATTGATGGCGTACCGCCTGTCATGCCCAGGCCGGTCTTTAACATAGGTGACGAGCTTCGCATAATAATCCTTATCCTTCCCGAAAAATGCCGCCATCTTCTCGCAAAGAACATGTACCAGCCGTATATTCTCCCATTCGTTCTCGCCGCCGATGTTGTAGGTTTCCCCGGTTTTCCCTTTGTTTATAATGGCCCAGACCGCGCTGTTGTGATCGTCCACGTACAGCCAGTCGCGGACGTTTTTACCGTCGCCGTACACGGGCAGAGGCTTCTCGTCTTTTATATTGCTTATCATGAGCGGAATGAGCTTTTCTGGGAACTGGTGCGGACCGTAGTTGTTGGAACAATTGGACAGCGTCACCGGCAGGCCATAGGTATGGTAATATGCCAGCACCAGGTGGTCGCTCGACGCCTTGGAAGCCGAATAGGGGCTTCGAGGATCGTAAGCAGTATGTTCGTAAAAATATCCCGAATCGCCCAGAGAGCCGTATACCTCGTCGGTGCTGATATGATGGAAGAGAACGTCTGTCCGCTCCTTCCACATCTCGCGCGCCGCCTCCAGGAGCGAGAAGGTCCCCATAATGTTCGTCTGTATGAAATCCTTGGGCCCGTGAATGGAACGATCCACATGTGACTCGGCCGCGAAGTGTATCACAGTATCGATAGCATATCTGGCAAAGACATCTTTCATTTTCTCGAAATCACAGATATCGGCGTGCTCAAAAAAATATCGTTTCCCGCCGTATTCACCATCGATGTCCGCGAGGTTCTCCGGGTTGCCGGCATAGGTAAGCTTGTCCACATTGACGATACGGCCGATAAACTCGGTATTCTTAAAGATATACCTGATAAAATTCGAGCCGATAAATCCCGCACCGCCGGTTACGAGGATGTTGCTTAGTTTTCTCATAGATAAAATCCTTATTTTTTTAGATTATGGATTATAGATTATGGATGATGATTGTAAAATAATCCATTATCTATAATCCATAATCCAAAATCAAAATCTATCCACCCAATTGTCTTTTTCGTAATCCATTTAATCTTTTTGCCAGTTCCTCAACCTGCATACGCACTTTATGGTAGTCATCTATGGGTATATACTCCAATTCACGTGAAATATCGATCTGACATAGAACTTCCATTAAAGAGCTATAGGATAATTGGGTAAAATGAGCTTTGTCCTTGGGAGTATTCCTTGAATTTCCCTCAACCAGATTTGACACTACCGATACTGCACTTCTATTAATTTGGGACACCAAGCCATACTTTTCTACATCGGGAAATCTTTTTGTTAAAGCATAAATATCTTTAACAAACGATTTACCCATCTGGTAAACATCGAGCTTTTCAAACCCGAAAGTATAGCCTGACACTCATTCCTCCATCATCCATCATCTATCATCTATCATCTATCATCCCGATATATTCTTCCAGCGCTTCTTTCCAGTTCCTGCATTCCACGCCAAGCTCTCTCTTAATCTTCTCTTTCGAAAGCGACGAATCCTTCGGCCTTATGGCCCTGGTGGGATATTCTTCGGATGTTATCGGGATAATTTTCACATCACGTTTCGTCAACGCATATTCACGCGCAAGTCGATAGATCTCGCACGCAAAATCGTACCAGCTTATTACGCCCTCATTCGTATAATGATATATGCCGTACTTATGGGAATCATCAACCGCTATTTTAATGATGGCCCGGGCAAGATCAAGCGCGAATGTAGGACTCCCTCGCTGGTCATTCACCACGCGAACCTCATCCCTCTCGTTAAAAAGACGAAGCATGGTATAAACGAAATTCGGTCCGTTCTTCCCATACAGCCATGCGGTGCGGATGATAAAATGGCCGGGATGAGTTTTAAGTATCTCCTCCTCTCCCATTAGCTTGCTTTTGCCATATACGCTGGTAGGCCGGGTACTGTCATCCTCGTTGTAAGGCTCACCCCGCTCGCCGTCAAAAACATAATCCGTGGAAATATGGACGATGCGCGCCCGCTTTTCATTCGCGATGCGGGCGATATTGCCGACCCCGCGGGCATTTATTTCGAACGCCCTCTCCGGTTCATCCTCGGCCCTGTCCACAGCGGTATAGGCGGAGCAGTTTATAATCCAGGAGATTCGCTTATCACGCGCGAAATCCGAAAGGGCCTCGGGCGAGGTTATATCGACCTCTTTATCCGACAGGAGGTATTCCCGCCCGGCTTCCCGCAGCAGCGCCTCCACTTCCGAGCCAAGCATGCCTTTGTTACCGATAAGCCAGATCATTTCTTAGAAGCCATAAATATTAGTCGCAGATAAACGCAGATTATCGCGGATTTTTTATAGATGAAAAAAAGAAAATAACCTCTAAAAATTAAGTTTCCCAGATTTACGTAAATTGAAACTATTGACAATCTCAGCAATCAGATTTTACCGCCCACCTGCAGCGGGAGGAAAAACTAATTTTAAAAGTCGCCTATTCTTGAATCTGCGCCAATCTGCGTCAATCCGCGTTAATCTGCGGCAAAAATTTTGTCTTTTACTCAACTCTCAATAATATCTCTAAGCAGCGGCAGATTTCTGTCCTTCGATGACAATATCGGGTTCTCCACCGGCCACTTTACCGCCAGGTCGGGATCGTCCCATCGTATACCGGCATCCAGCGCCGGATCATATTCCCGCGTGCATTTGTATAAAAGGTGGACTTCATCCGACAGCGCAGCGAAGCCATGGGCAAATCCGGGCGGGATATAAAGCATAAGGCGGTTTTCCTCCGAGAGCTCCATCCCAAGCCATTTCCCAAAGCTAAGCGAGCCTGGGCGTAAATCGACGGCCACATCCCACGCCCTGCCTTTTATTACGCGAACCAATTTCCCCTGCGCGGATGGTTCTTTCTGGTAATGAAGGCCACGTATTACGTTTCTGGCAGATAGTGAATGGTTATCCTGAACGAACCGCTCGGTTATGCCTGCGGCGGCAAACTCACTCTCTTTAAAGGACTCCAGGAAGAAGCCCCTTTCATCATGGAACGCCACAGGTTCCACGAGGATAAGACCTTCGATTTCCAGCTTTTTAAACGCAGACGGCATCTACGCCTCCGTTTCTTCCTGCCGGTCAATTTCTACCACTTTAAGAAGATACTCCCCATAACCCGATTTACGTAAGGGCTCGGCTACCCTGCAGAGTTGTTCGGCATCGATATATCCCATTTTATACGCGATCTCCTCGATACAGGCGATTTTTAGACCCTGACGCTCTTCGATGGTTTTAACATAGACCGAAGCGTCTATCATCGATTGATGCGTACCCGTATCGAGCCATGCGTAACCGCGCCCCATAAGCTCGACACGAAGCCGACCGTTTTGCAGGTAAGTTTTATTGACGTCGGTGATTTCGATCTCCCCTCGCGCGGACGGTTTGATTTCCTTCGCGATTCTGACCACATCATTGTCGTAAAAATAGAGTCCCACGACCGCGTAATTCGACTTCGGCTTTCCGGGCTTCTCCTCAATAGAGACGGCTTTCCGATTTTTATCGAATTCGACGACACCGTAGCGTTCGGGATCGTTGACGTAATAACCGAACACCGTCGCCCCCTCGTCTTGCGACGCGGCATTCCGCAACATGCCTGAGAGGGCGTGGCCGTAGAAAATATTATCGCCCAGGATCATACATACAGCGTCGTTACCTATAAACTCACGTCCCACGATAAAGGCATCGGCCAGGCCTCGCGGTGTATCCTGCACTTTATAGGAAAACGAAAGCCCAAGAGTACTGCCGTCACCGAGGAGCTCGCGGAACTTCGGAAGATCCACCGGAGTCGATATAATAAGGATCTCGCGAATACCCGCAAGCATCAGCGTCGAAAGCGGGTAATAGATCATCGGTTTATCATAGACTGGAAGAAGCTGCTTGCAAACAACCTGTGTAATGGGATAAAGCCGTGTACCGGAGCCGCCGGCGAGTATTATTCCTTTCATTATTGCCTTCTATATCATTAAACTTTTTACTTTACTTTATGCTATTGCGAGCCCCGGCCGTATCTGGGCGTGGTTATCTCTTTACTCACTGATTTCCATGAATGCGATATTGCCTGTTGAGATCGCCGGATCGCTACGCTCCTCGAGATGACATGTTTTCCGATATACTCTGTCATTGCGAGCCCCGGCCGTATCGAGGTATGGCAATCTCACACAGCATCCTGTTTTTTCCCTTTAACTTGTTGTATTTTGAGATCCTCACGTCAGCCTGCGGCCTCCTCTTGATGACATTTTTGTCAGTAGTGACAATTCATGAAACTTTATAAACTTATTTTTTAGGGGTTGCCTTTAATTAAAATCTACGAAAGAGACTATTATTATTCCCATGAATAATATCATCAACCATAATATGGTAGTTCGATTTTACAACAGACAGAAAACTCCGGTCTATAAGTACAAGCTTGTCCAACAAAAATAGTGGAAAAGTTTTAAGCCTGTATTCAAGCATATCATTTTCAAATAGTTCTTTTTGGTGTGCTATTTCAGAAATGGTTTTCCAGCTATACTCTGTTAATGTCGAAAGCAAAAAAAGATCAAAAACATCTTTGGGTTCATCCCGTCCAACTATGGCGCAAAGCTTGTTGGCCGACATATTCATCGCATTATCAAGGACGTATCCGCTTTCGGACTTAACAGTCCGCCCGTAATAATAAGTGCGATCATTTACAAAATCAACTTTAAGAATATCTTTTACTTTTATGCGCATAAAATCTTTTGAGTCTGCAACAGTCTCGAAATCAATTTCTTTTTCATCAAAACTATTAGAAATAATCCGGATGTATTCCCTGAAAAGATTATTGTCGTTAGTAAAAAAATCAAGATCGTCAGAATATCTTTTTTCAGAATAAAACCTGTTAATACATGTCCCTCCGGTGAGGTAGAAAATACTCTCCTCTGAAAAAACCACATCAAGTACTTCATTCTGCACCTGATATAATTTGCTGTAATCTATCTGATCCGCCATTTCAGACCTTTAATATCAATTGCTTCTCCAAGAACATTAAACTGCACAAGCTGTCTGCGGCGGGAGTCCCTCTCACTCCTCCCCTCTGGAATTTTTGAGAGAAAGAACCTGACCTCATCCGTATCGAATAGTTTTCTGATATATTTAGATGGATAACTGGAGTTATATAAAATTTTTGAAAATAGAAATAGCCCGAATCTTTCATCTCCGGAATCCAATTCCTTTTTTATATCCTCAACTGTATAACTATAATCCCCCCAGAAACAGTCCCTGATGATTTCTTCAATATCTTCATCGTTTATGGGTTTCTTTTTGTTTATCAAAAGAATCTCCCACTATCTTAGCACTTTTATTTTACGCCCGCCGGTGGCGATAAGCCTCTCAATCCTTAAATCTTACCCTCCTCAAAACATCAAGAAAAAATTCAGCCGACCACACCTCTATCTCCCTAACATCATGGAGAAAGGGGGCAACGTCTCTTTTAGCCATGGAAAAGTCGATCGAGCCAATTCTGTCCGAAAGCAACCGCTCGAAAACCTCTCTCGACAACGTTTTCCCCGATTCCAGGTGTCCGCTCTGTTCCATCCTCTTCCCGAGATGAAACAGGTCGAGCAGTACTCCTTTTTTGACAAACCAGTAGAAATCGTACCAGTCGCGCCCTTTAACGCGGCTTTTCCACGACCGGAACAGAAGCGCATGCATTTTACCCGCAAAAAGGGAGGGCGGCGTATACAGCACAACGCTGAAGGGAATCGGCTCAAGGGCAAAACGCGACTCGACCTCGAAACCAGGCGGAGGGTCGTTATCGATCTCAAATTTCACTTTTAACAGACGGTTTGCCTGAACACTATCGCGAATGTTCGCGGGAACACCCACTTTAATGAAATGTATCAGCGTATTGGCCTTAACAAAAGCGGTATCGACATCGCCGGACGCGCTTTTCTCTTTCATTATGACCTCGACGTCGAAACCGAATCCTTCAAGCTCCCGAACAATAAAAGGAAAGCAATCGGCAAGTTTAAATTCATCCAACCGCTTCAGCAGGGAAAAATCGAGGTCCTCCGAAAAACGGTCGAGGCCATAAAAAATCCTTAGCGCGCTTCCGCCGTAAAACGCGGCCTTCTCGAAAAACTTTCCTCTCCACAATCCCAGAAGGGCAATCTCCTGGATGATCTGCTTGAGAGAGTATTCGTACTCCACCCGCGTCCGCGGGTTACGGCGCGCCAGCATATCGAGGACGGCGTTCATGCCCTTCTCTCCCTGACGATTCGCGGAAGATATTTCATCGCCGGGCCCTTATACGGCGCCACGATTTTTTCAAGAGCGTCAACGTCGAGCCGCTCCATGGACTCCTCGTCGATCCTCATATTCTCAAAGAGAAAATCCTCCACTTCCGCCTTTGAGCTCAATCCGCCTGCGAAATACAGGATATCCGCAACCGCCTTCTCGAGCGTGGCGATAAGGAAGCTTCTGCCGTCGGGCATCGATATGCTTCGAACGCCTAAATGGAAAGGAGCAGGCGGAAGATGTCGGTAAGTAAATACGCCAACCGGCGTGGAATATGTCTTCTTCTTCGCGGACGTTACACTGGTGACATTCCGGACCCATTCGGGTATCATCTGATAATAGGACAACGCGTATTCGAGGGAGATATACGACGGTCCGTAGATAAGGTTGGCGAGGATTTCCCGAGAAAACGGCCCCCTTCGAAGTTTGTCGCCGAGTATATACAGGCCCTTTTTAACGCGAACGATGCGCCCCGAGGATAAAAGCTTCGTTACCCTGTCCCGGGGATGTCGATACTCGCGCAGGGCGTTCATAAGGGCGAGGTAATCGAATTCTGGATAGGGAATTTTTAATATTTCATCCATTTTCTTGTCCAGTATGTCGACATTTAATCGACATACTGGACGATGTCAAGCACAATACCGGGAACAAGGAACAGGCCGGCCCGAAAAAGCGGAATAAACTAAAAAATGCTCGACAGAATAAACTAATAATTCCTCAGAAATCCATAAGGCTGATCAAACATGGCAACACCGGCAGAAAAACTGTATTTGGAGATACTAAATTCTCCGCCTACCTGACGAGTTGGAATTATTCTCCGTGCAGCCCTCGATAAGAAAAGAGCGCAAACTTTCATTTCGAACCGCAC
>Ga0116172_10004205_pt1 | contig 11789 bp, 11 predicted proteins | sample AD_UKC083_MetaG_FD_89799 | JGI IMG/M metagenome (GOLD analysis project Ga0116172, IMG submission 89799) | Active sludge microbial communities of municipal wastewater-treating anaerobic digesters from USA - AD_UKC083_MetaG | ecosystem: Engineered > Bioreactor > Anaerobic > Digestate | place: USA...
AGGCTCTGGACATGGGTTTTTACATATCCTTTTCCGGGATATTGACGTTCAAGACGGCGCAGGACCTTCGGGATGTCGCGTCCTGGGTTCCGCTGGACCGGCTGCTAATTGAGACCGACAGCCCCTATTTGGCGCCAGTGCCACACCGGGGCAAAACCAACAATCCTTCCTATGTACCACATGTGGCAAAGCTGTTGGCTAGCTTGCGCTCACGCAGTACAGAGGAGATTGGCACCTTGACCAGTGAGAATTTTTCAAGACTTTTCCGGGGTGTTATTTCATGATAATTAACTTTAGATATTTCTTGTATCTATCTGTTTTTATTGCACATTCTTTTGCGGTTGCTGGGTCTTATGAAGAATTCTTTGGTGCCATCCGATCAGACAGTGACATTACTATCCGTACCCTGCTGAAGCGTGGGTTTGACCCCAACACACTGTCACCAAATGGTGAACCAGCACTGATTTTGGCTCTGCGCGAGCCTGCATTGAAGGTCGTGGCTGCCTTGTTAGAAAGTCCGACGATCCAAGTCGAGTTTCGTACGGTGAAAGACGAGAGCCCGCTGATGCTTGCAGCATTGCGCGGTTATACGGAAGTCTGCAAGCAGCTGATCGCGCATGACGCCGATGTAAACAAGCCAGGCTGGACGCCGCTGCATTACGCTGCCACAAGTGGCCACGGTAAAATTGTGGAACTGCTGCTTGACAACCACGCGTACATTGATGCGTCTTCTCCTAACGGCAGCACACCGCTGATGTTGGCATCTAAATACGGTACCTTCGATGTGGTGAAGCAATTGCTGGAAGCTGGTGCAGATCCTTCAATCAAGAACGACCTTCAATTGACCGCCATAGATTTTGCAATGCAGGTCCAGCGGGATGACATCGTGCGTTTAATTGCGGCCGCTGTGCGTGGAAAAAAGAAGCCGGGTGCTTGGTAGTAGTCAGAACAATATTTACTTCATACGATGTATATTATGTTAAGTTAAATTCCCATCGACAGGTTCGATACCCACAATCTAAATGATGGTGAACGAGACTGTGGGAACACTAGCGTCGGAAAAAGACGCTCCCAATGCCAGTTCTCCCTTTCCATGCAGCACGCACTCTTCGCGGCGCAGCAATACATCCGAACCGGTGGTTCCCGTAAAACGAATCCAGCTGCCATAGCTGCTGGCGTCAACGAACACAACGCTCCCATTGCGCCACTCCAAGCGCGCGTGGATCCTCGAGACACGAGGATCACTGATGACGAAATCCGCATCGCGGACTCTTCCCAACTGAATCGGTAGTTCGAACGACTTGAAGCGCTTGGTTTCTCCCAGCCAGGTAAGCTCAACTTCCCGACCCAAGGCATCTCTCTCTAATAGTGGGTCCTTCGGATCCAGATCGGCCTGCATGGTTAAAAAGTCGGTGGCAACATCTTCGTGCCATTCAATCTGGTAAACACTGCAGGGCTCTGCGCGACCCCGGATATTGATAGGTCCCAAGACCCGAAAAGTCATGCCCTGTTTCGCGGTAACACCTTCCAATGCTGATGCGTTCGACCAAATCTGATAAGGTCCACAGAGGTCACACAACCGTGCAGCAACGTTGACGGCATCACCGTAGCAATCTCCAGCGACCATTTCCACCTCACCGCTGGCAACCCCAATGCGCATTGGCATGCGCAAAGGCAGCGGTGAACGCATGATTCGCTTGGAATGTTCTCGCTGCAACTCAACCACAGCGGCTAACGCATGCTGCCCGTCTGGGAACATCGCCAAAACTCCATCTCCAAGAGTTTTGACAATTTGCCCACCATGCACGACGCACTGTTGCCCAATCCACGTTGTGATCTGCGTAACAGCTTCTGTCGCCAAAGCGTTACCCAACGCTTCAAAAACCGTTGTGCTGCCGTGCAAATCTGTGAATACAACGGTGGTTTGAACGCCCATTCCCGAAAGTTCCGCTTGTTATTTAGTGACAGAGTTTAGGGCATTGCCGAGCAATTGAGAACCATCGGGTTTTGAGTGGTCAGAAAATGCAAAACAATGTCCCTCTAACCGTGAATGCTGCTGCATCCACGTGTATGGGGCAGCGCGCTTCTGGCACGAAAAATCGCCGTCGTATCTGAATGTATTGCCTGAGAATAGTGACGTAACGCATTGAAATACAAGTTGTTTCCATACTACTTGTACGCATTTACATCTTGCTGGATATGTAAAAAGTTTGGTATGGTAGGCAATTGCTGAAACAAAGAAGAAACGAATATGAGTTGGATTCCAAATGCTCTGGTGTCAGGCTTCCAAAGTATCTTTCAAGGTGGTGCTGGCAGTGAAGTCGCGCGACGGGAAGTTGCGCTCGAAGACATTCGTGAAGCGATGCTCAAGGAACTGGACTCTTCCAGCACAGCCAATGCATCCAAATTGGAGTTAAAGGTAGCCCATGCTATCGATTTGCAGGACCTTTGGTATTTGCGAGGTGACATCATGGCCGCTGTTGCGGCAGTGGACGGTGAAGTCCTGGCCAGTCAAAAATTGAATTTAATCAGTTCAAAGTTCAAAGGCCTGCTTCCTAGAGCGCAAACTTCCAGACCACGCCGATCGGTCGGATAAAACGCGCCCCGCTCCCACGAGCCATCTAGCTCAAGTGTCCCCAGAGCAGTAGCGCATCGCGTTTTTCTACAATCAGATCCGTTTTCACGCCCACCGGCAACAGCACTTTGGTGGCGACGTGTCCAAAGGGCAAATTCGTAAGAATGGGGGTTTTGGTCTGAGTACGCAGCCAAGCCAGAACCGACTTCAAGTTGAATCCCTTGTCGTGGGTTGTCAAACTAAATTCAGTGAATTGACCCATCACAATCGCTTTTTGCCGCGATAGTACGCCAGCGTGTAGCAATTGGGTCAAGAGACGTTCTATGCGATAGGGATGTTCGCCAACATCTTCCAGAAACAGGATTCCACCCTTGACTTCCGGGAAATATGGTGTACCAAGCAAGGCGGCCACCATGGATAAATTGCCGCCCCACAACGTTGCATTGCGGATGCAAACGTCGTTATTCACCGACTCACGATCCTGGCGCCAACCAGTTCCTTCCCCCTGCCCCGTCAGCATGTCATTGAAGCAGTCTTCCATGATGTCGTCGGGGTCGCTATCACCAAAACCTTCACACAGTGCAGGCCCCGCCCAGGTGGTGCAGCCGGCTTTTGCGTGCATGGCTAGTTGAAACGCGGTGAAGTCACTAAGCCCCACAAAATGCGTACCGCGTTCAATGGCCTTGGCCACAGCCTTGTATCGGATTCCGCCCAAAATCCGCGTCAGACCGTAGCCCCCGCGAGATATCATTGCGACGTCAGCGCCGCTAGACGCAGCACGGTGAATGGCCGCCAATCTTGTTGTGTCATCGCCCGCAAAACGTGTATGCGAGTCCAGCGCGGCAGCATCAACCTCAACTTCGTGACCCAGCCATTCCAGACGGCGTACACCACGCTTGAATGCCGCCTTGTCCCGAACTGCACCCGAGGGTGAGTAAATGTAGATATGTTTTTTCAACGCGCCTGAATCCACTCAACCAGTTGTGCAGACACCATGGGTTTGGCATACAGGTATCCTTGACCTTCATGGCACCCCATACCCAACAGGGTCTGGGCCTGGCTTTCTTCTTCTATGCCTTCGGCAATCACAGTAAGGTTCAGGTTGCGGCCCAATTCAATCACCATGGACGCAATGTGCCCGCCCAAAACTGCGTTACTCAACTCTGAAACAAATGCACGGTCAATTTTTAGCCGGTCGATCGGTAACTGGCGCAGGTGACTCAGCGAGGAATAACCGGTGCCGAAGTCGTCAATCGCAATGGAAATATCCATCTTTCGCACTTTATGCAGGGTTTCCAGCATAAAGTCCGGATCTTCCATGGCCACGGATTCGGTAATTTCCAGCTCCAAACACTTGGGATTGATGCCGGTATCGGCGACCGCTGAGCGGAGTTTCTCAAGGAACTCAGGGTGGCGAAACTGGATTTGCGATACGTTGACCGACATGCGCAGGTCGGGCAGCCCCAGCGCCTGCAGTCGCACCAGTTCAAGGCATGAAACGCGCAAGACCCAGTCGCCAATCGCGACAATCATGCCGGATGCCTCCGCCAGCGGAATGAAGCGGTCGGGCGGTACAAAAGAACCATCTTCATTGCGCCAGCGTATCAACGCCTCAACGCCGACAAGTTTTCCGTTGATCAGATTGACTTGCGGCTGGTACACCACAAAAAGCCGTTCGCTCTCTACGGCATGGCGCAAGGCTTGCAACAGGCGAACACGCTCGCGGATGTCCGCTCCCATTTGCGCTGAAAACATGACGAAACTGCCGCGCCGGCTCTTCTTGGCCAGTTTCAGGGCGATGTTGGCATCTTTTAAAGCATCGCGGCCCGCCGTGTCCTTACCCAAAAACTGAGTCAACCCAAGTGTGGCGGTGACCACCATCGAGTCATCGTGTACCTTGAATGGAGCCCGAAACAGATCCAATACAGTGAGCGGATCAAGCGCGCTCATATCACCCATCAAACCAAAGGTGTCGCCGCCCAATCGCGCAACAATCACATCCTTTCCGAGTTCCAGTTTGAGCCGCTCCGCTACCGCCTGCAGCAAGCGGTCGCCCTGCTGGTGACCCAACGCATCGTTGATCTCCGAAAAATCGTCGACGTCAAGGATGGCAATCACATCGGAAGGATACAAACCCGACGCCAGCCTTTGATCACTCAGGTCGATGAACTTGTTCCGATTGGGCAAGCTGCACAGGCGATCATAGAAGGCCAATTGATCCAGTTTTCGAATCTGTTCGTAGGCACGAACTGCCGCCGTTACCGTGGCATACAGCTTGGTCCGCGTGAGCTCCGACTTGGTTTTGTAGTCGTTGATATCGAAATCATGAATGGTTTCGATTTCCGGGGCGTATCCCGGCTGGCCCGTTCGCAGAATAATGCGAAGTTCGGTCAATTGCAGGTCTTGACGGATTGTCTTGACCAGGGCCAACCCGGCATCCTCCCGCTCCATCACCACGTCCAGAAGTACGACTGCGACTTCCTGCTCGGCCTTTAGCAATTGGGCCGCTTCAGACGCCGAATAGGCATGCAGAAACTCCAATGAACGACCCAGAATTTTGACCCCAGCCAACGCAAATGTCGTCGCCCGATGAACATCGGGTTCATCGTCAATGACCATCAAACGCCAAACCAGACCGGCGCTGGCGCCAGCCTCGTTTTCGTCATCCAGAAAATGCAGCGTGTCAGTGTCAGTATGCATTCAAACTACAAGTCGTTGTCTTTGAGAACATTGTGCACCACCCATATCGAAATTGTTAGCCACACCTAAAAACTTTCCAAAACAATTTGGCGATGCACGCAAATTATTTCGGGATAACCCTATGAACACAATCTCATATTCCAAACAGCTCGGTCGCTGAAAGTGCCAGCGGCTCCCCCCATTCCGGAACGAAGTGGCCTGCATCCGGCAAGTGAAGCATGGTTTGGCAACCCTGGATGGTCTGCTCCAGTTGTACCATGGAGGGGATTCCCAGAACTGGGTCCTGTGTTCCCACCGCCAGCAGTGTTTTGCCACGCCACTGTGATTGCCAGAATTGCTTGGCTTCGCGCGATGTCCCGGCTCCATCAGCATCCGCTTGGTCGGGCACCATGGCGGGAAAGGCGCGGGTTGCAGCACGGTGTCCACCGTCGGGAAACGGGGCGGCATACGCAGCACATTCAGATGCACTCAAGAGCGGATTGCCACGTGCGAATAGCCGCGCTATGTCATAGGCCGGGTTCTTGCCGCACATGTCCCGCCATGCCAGAAAGCCGGGCGAGAGTGGTGCGTCTCCTGTAGCCAGCAGGGTGTTCATTGCCAACAATCCACAAAAGCGTTCTGGCATCACGCCCGGCAACGTCAGACCCAGCAGCCCTCCCCAATCCTGCACAACCAGAACCACGCGCTGCAAATCCAACCGGCTAATCAGTTCCAGCAGGGTTTGGCGGTGGAAGGTGAAGCTATGCGCAGACTCCTTTTTGGGTTTGTCGCTGCGTCCGAAACCGATCAGGTCAGGTGCAACGACACGGTGGCCAGCGCCCAGGAAAGCGGGGATCATTTTTCGGTACAAATAGCTCCAGGCAGGGTTTCCGTGCAGGCAAAGATAGGTCAACTGGGCGTCGGCAGGTCCTTCATCCAGGTAGTGCATCCGCAAGCCCGCCAGCGTCGGCAGGTCGCTGATGTAATGGGGCTTCCAGGGATAGCCGGGCAAGTTCAGGAACCGGGAATCCGGTGTGCGCAGGGCATCGTCGCGCAGCGGATGAAGCGCCCTCCTTTGCAGGCCTTTTTCAGACCGCTTTTCCTGAAAAAATGCCTGCAATTGGCTTGCACACTCGCTTGCCATCACGCCACCGTGCACCCGGGTCTGGTGATTGATTTGCGCAATGTCAAACAGATTCAACACGGAGCCAGCCGCCCCGGTTTTCGGGTCGCCGGCGCCATAGACCACCCGGTCCAATCGGGCATGGATCATGGCACCGCTGCACATGGCGCACGGCTCCAGTGTGACGTAGAGAGAACAGCCATCGAGCCGATAGTTACCCAGCACCTGTGCCGCCTGCCGCAACGCCACAATTTCTGCATGTGCAGTGGGGTCGTTTCCATCGATGGAGGCATTGCGACCAGTGGCAATGACCTGACCGTCCTTGACAACCACAGCACCCACCGGAACTTCACCTGCGCTGGCAGCTTCTTCGGCCTGCTCCAGAGCCAGTTGCATAAATGCGGTGTCACTCATGAATGCTATTACTCTGATAGCGTGCCATGTAATATCTATGAGGGCTGGATGCCAAAATGAGCATCAACTATTTGTCATCTGGCATGGGGCGGGCCTGCTGGAGACTGCTGTCGATTGTTTGTCCTATGTGTTTTTGCAATTGCTGGCTTTGCTGCTGCGGCGTCGCGCCTGAAGCAGGCACCGAAACGCCAGGCGCCGTCACGGTCAGTGCGCCCATTTGTTTCTTGGCAAGCTGACCCACAACCGCCAGAACGATCAACAGTCCCAGCACTCCGAAAATCATGCGCATCTCAGCTCTCCTTTATCCGGTCCATCCATTGGGCCAATTTCTGTTCGTTTTCATTGCCATTGGCATACTGGCGTTGCATTTCTGCGTGGGACTCCGGCCGATGCTGGTTCACTTTCACCTTGCATTGCAGGGCAGTTACGCGCAGCTCGAAACCGACGATGGCGGACAGCATTTTCTGGGCGAATACGTCGTCCAGGTCACGCCACTGTTTTGCATACTCCGGCTCGTGGTCACCGATCAATTGTTTGAGCAAACGATCTTTTGCTGCAGCGTCTTCAATCAGTGTGGACTCCACCGTGCAATGAACCGCCAGATAGTTCCAAGTGGGCACCCGCGCCAGATCGGGATACACGCTGGGCGACAAGTAGGCGTGCGGCCCCATAAAAGTGACCACTGCGGTGGGGCGGCTTTGAAGGTATTTCCAATGGGGATTGCCCTTGGCTACATGCCCCAGCAGCACCCATTGCAAAGGGTCTAAATCGGGCACGGGTGCCTTTACATGAATCGGAACGTGGGTAACGAATGGAAGCCCTGCCTCATCGGTACTGATCAGGCTGGCAAACGGGTTCTGGCGCATGATGTCCAGTGCCAGAGCGTGGTCGACCACTTGAAATTGCTTGGGAAGGTACATAGGTCTTTGTATGGCGCAAGTCAGGCGCCATTGTTACCGATGGTGACGGACCGAGCCAGAATCTAACGCGCCAGGTTTGCCCAGGCCTGAGTCAAACGGTTCACCAGGTCGTTCGGCCGGAGAACCAGCGCGTAACCTTCGCGGCCAAACAGGTAGGGCAAATAGTCATGCGCCTTTTCGTCAATCGTGACACAAAACGGCGAGAGGCCTGCTGCATGGGCTTCGTGAATGGCATGGCGGGTGTCTTCAATACCGTATCGTCCCTCGTATTCATCCAGGTCGTTGGGCTTGCCGTCTGTCAGCAGCATCAACAATCGACGCCGCTCCGGGCGCTCTGCTAACTGCAAGGTAGCATGCCGAATAGCGGCCCCCATGCGGGTATAAAAGCCAGGCTTGATGGCACCCACACGTGCACGCGCGGCGTCGGCCCATGGTTCATTGAAGTTTTTCAAATGCTGCAGGCGAACATGCTTGCGCCGCACCGAACTGAATCCCCAGATGGCAAAGGGGTCACCGGTGGCACTCAGGGCTTCTCCAAAGACAAACAGGGCATCCCGAATGATGTCGATTACGCGCTCTGTGTCGTTGGCATACGCATCTGTAGACAGTGACAAATCTGCCAGCAGCAGCGTGGCCAGGCTGCGCTCGCACTTTGCATGGCGGGTATAGACCGCGGGTGCTTCGGTGCGTAGACTGCCATTGCCCGATTCGTCAGTGGTGTAGCGAATCCAGGCATCGATGTCGATGGCATCACCACTGTTTTGGCCGTGCAGTGGGCGCGGCACATCCCGCAGCACCTCAAGACGGCGGCGCAGGCGTTTTGCCGTCAATCTCAGGCTGGCCGGGGGCGTATAGGCGGGGGCATTTCGCACTTCCATGGCTTGCACGGCACAGTGTTCCGGCTGCAGAACCCCTTTGCGGTAGTTCCATTCCGGCAGCCGAATCCCGGGACCCATGGGCTGATCGTCAGCGCTGGCACTGGGCAAGTCCAGATCAAATTTGACACGTGACGCCAGTGATTCGCCGTCAGGTGCGACCGACAACTTGTCCATGTCGTTCGCCGCGGCCATCGCGTTGCCGTCGTCCTCATCATCGGTGCTGCGATTGACCTGCACCATTTCACTCCAGGACATGATGGCTTCGGCGCGAAACGGCAAAATGAATGGATTGCGGTTGTCGTCTTCAGCCGCGCTTTGTGTGCGCCGTCGTTTGCCGTCGCTCGCCAGCTTGGCTTGTTTTTGGGAGCCTGCACCGTCCGATGGTGCTTTACGCCCTGCTCCAACGGGCAACGTTGCCCCAGCGCTCACCCACAGCCAAGAGGGAGCGACCTCGGCAGGCGTAACCTCGCCATGCGGTATGGTATCTCCCCGCAGGGCTGCCTGGACGGTGCGTTCCGCCTTTGCAAGCGGACCACTGAGTTGCGCAGGATTGCCACGTTGGATGAGGTGCGCCTGCAACAGGCTTTGATAGCGCGGCGCGAACCCGGGAAACAGCGCGAGGCCCCTGCGGGTGGCGGCACAATTGTCAGCCACCCAGTGTTGGGTGTTTCCAAAGCAGGCACCTTGAATGGCAAGCCAAAGGTAAAGGTCGCGGTTAAGGCCTACGCTGTCGAACACGGCGAGCGATTCGGGCAGTGCCAGGACGTCGGGTTCGAGCACCGCAAGGTTCGCGCGCCGACCACTTCCCGCGATGAGCTGCAACCAACTTCGGTTGCCGCCAACGGGTTGATCCGTCGCACTGGCCAAAGTCAGCGCAGCGGGGCCACCAGCGGCCCTGAAAAGAATGCCGATCGTCTTCTGAACATCTTTCAGGTGGACCAGCGCGTGCGGATGGTTCCGCTGAGCCAGTCGGGAGACTGCCTGGTGCCACCACAGGCCAACTGTCTCTTCCATTAGCGGTGCTTCGAGAGTTCTCTGCTGCGCTGGCGCAAGGTTTCACGCAGGGCGTCCTCACCCACTTGCCAGTTCAGTGTCGGATCTCTGGATTGGGCTTGCTGGGACGTTTCGCAGGCACTCAAACACTGCCCGCATTGCACGCAGGAGAACATCATGCGCTTGATATTGCGTGGGTTGAGCCGCATATGGCAGGCATTGTCGCAAGCCGAGCCGCGGGGCATGTCACAGGTTCTGCAGTCTCGCGCGCGCTCGCGCTCAAATGCAACGACCATACCGCGCGGATTGGCCATCCAGGCCAAACTCTGGAACAGACCCACCGCGCACCCAAACCGGCAGAACAAATGGCGTGCAAATGCAAATTCGAGCGTGAACAAGAGACTGCCCACCACGATAAAACGCGTTTGATTGGGCGTGAGTGTGTTGGTCAACAACCCACCCCAAATCACGTCTGGAGGCAACAGATAGGTCAACAGGGTGATCGCCCACAGAAAGCCCATGATCATGCAGCTGAGTGCAAAAAGCGGCCACAACCGCGCATCCACACTGAGGCCAGGCTTGGGAGTAGTGCTCTTGTCCCACACGCTCAATTTGCCACAGGCTCGGTGAAGCAGGTTGTTGAGCGTCTCCACGGCCGAGAAGTGGGGGCACAACCAGCCACAATACAGACGCCCATACCGGTAAGCCACGCCCAGGAACACGGTCACCACAACCAGTGCGGGTAGAAACGCCCGCAGCATGATGCTGATGCCCGCCTGAGTCGCCGATATCTCGCCAGCAGTCAGCGCGTCGATACCCAACGTCCAACGCATGCCAAAGAACCAGAGTTGCGTTTCGTACAGGTCGAACCGCAGCAGGTTCAGCGCGGGCGCCAGCAAAAAGAGGATGAAAAAGCCCGCTTGCGTGCCACTGCGCAGTTTTTGCAGCTTGGCAAGTTTGTTGGCTGGCGAATATGGGCGGGCCAACGCAACCGATAGATCAGTTGGCATCGCCAACCAGGGCGCGCAATACTTCGCCCAAAGCCTGCGCGGTGACGGCATCGTCCGTCAGAGCATCAATGATGGCGCAATGACTGGCCAACTGAATCGACATGCCGGAAGCAATCAGGCGTCCGGCCGAAACGAGAAGCCGTGTGCTCACCGTTTCCTCCAGGTCATGCTCGGTAAGGCCACGCAGCGCCTTGGCCAAGCGGACCAATTGCTCAGCATGGTGCTTTGACACGCCCGTCTCCGCTTGCACGATGGTTGTTTCAATCTCGGGCGTCGGATAGCCCATGGTCAGCGCCACAAAGCGCTGCCGGGTGCTGGGTTTGAGACCCTTCAGCAGATTCTGGTAGCCTGGGTTGTAAGAGATAACCAGCATGAACTCTGGCGGTGCAACCAGTTCTTCACCGGTTCGCTCAATGGGCAGCACGCGGCGGTCATCCGCTAGTGGATGCAATACCACTGTGGTGTCTTTACGGGCCTCCACCACTTCGTCCAGGTAACAAATGGCACCGTTACGCACAGCACGAGCCAGTGGGCCGTCGGACCACACTGTGTTACCGTTGCCAATAAGAAAGCGCCCAACCAGGTCGGACGCACTCAAGTCATCATGGCAAGAAACCGTAACCAAGGGCCGCCCAAGCTGGGCAGCCATGTGTTCTACAAACCGCGTCTTGCCACATCCGGTTGGGCCCTTGATCAGCAGTGGCAACTTTTTTTTCCATGCATGTTCAAACAGCTCACATTCGCCTGCTTGCTTTGCATAAAAAGGAATGTTAGCCACGCTTGGACTCTCAGCTCGGTGTTTCAGATGGGTGACGCAACCAGGGCGTCTTCATTCTTTCCGGGACCCGCAAAGAAGCTGTACAGATAGGTCAGCAAGCCCACAAGGAACATGACACCGCCGCCCACCCGAACCCAGTAGAAGAATGCCAACTGATCCTGCGTTGCCATGAAGGACATCGCATTTTCAGTCGGTATGCGCTGCAGCCAAACCTGCAAAATGCCTGCACCAGAAAGAGCCAGCACCATGACAGCCATGCCAATGGTCATGATCCAGAAGCTCCACATTTCATAGCTTTGTGCCCGGCGGCAGTTAGCTTCTCGGCCACGCAACAGGGGCATGGAGTAACTGATCATCGCCAGCACCACCATCACATAGGCACCGTAAAAAGCGAGGTGGCCGTGAGCGGCAGTCACTTG
>Ga0116172_10004212_pt1 | contig 11784 bp, 6 predicted proteins | sample AD_UKC083_MetaG_FD_89799 | JGI IMG/M metagenome (GOLD analysis project Ga0116172, IMG submission 89799) | Active sludge microbial communities of municipal wastewater-treating anaerobic digesters from USA - AD_UKC083_MetaG | ecosystem: Engineered > Bioreactor > Anaerobic > Digestate | place: USA...
AAACGTATTATATAACGGCGTCCCTGCCGCAGGTCTTCCTGAGGTAGAAGCTCTTTGCACAGTACCTGAATAATTAATAGTCAATAAAGCGCTTAATGTCGCTCCTGTTTCAATGTTTTTTAAGTATCCGCTATTCCCCGGTGAATCGCCAAAAATATTCCAGGTCGTAGTATTGGGATGCGTTGATGCGCCAGCAACATGGTCATTAAATGCCACCCAGCCTCCAATTATCTCTTGAACATTTATTGTCACCGGCAATGAAGTCTGACTTGCGCCTAAGTTATCAATTGCAACCGCGGTTAATGTATAATTGCCCACAGGTACATTGCCCCACTGGAAGGTGAATGTTGATGTCGTGCTGGTTGCCGTACCTAACTTTGTTGTCCCCTGATAAAATTCAACTGCGCTTACACTCCCGTCCGGGTCTGTGGCAGTCGCAATAATAGTGATAGTAGCCGGTGCAAAAAATGTGGAATTATTTTGCGGAGTTGTTATTGCTACTTGTGGTAATAGATTTGATAAAAACTGAACATTTGCCACTTGCGATGTGGATACCGCTCCATTTAAGTCCGTAGCAACAGCATAAATTTGATAAGTGCCGCCCCCAATATTTGTCCATAAAACACTATAAGGAGATTGAGACGAAGAACCCACCAAATTTGAGTTTGCATAAAATGATACTGATGAAATCCCGGCAATTGAAGACGCATCTGCTGTTAGTTGACAATAATTAACAGGCACAATGGAGTTATTAGTTGGAGATATAAGTAAAACAATTGGGGGAGAACTCACAGATTCAAGGCTTAGAGCTGAAAATGCATAACCATATCTGCCTGTGGTTACCTGTCCTCCGGGTACGCTACCCGTATATTGTTTAACAACCACGGAAATTGTCCCATCTGAGGCGGGAACAATATCATCCCACTCCACCATTACACCATCAGCCTGATTTTCTCCTGAATCCCACGCAACTTCATTAGTCCCGAGATCAGTCGGAACTTGTTGAGATGTTAAAGCGCCAAAATAGGTTAGCCCGGGCGCATTCCATTCCGGAGTATGTGCAGACTTAAAAGAAACTGCGCCGTTCAATGTAGCCTTTGACCAGCGGTCTAAATAATCACCGCCACGAGCCGATGTTCCTTTAAAGATATACTTACAATTCGGATTTAAACCACTGAATGTATAAGTAACATATTCAGAATCTCCCGCCACCATTACCGCGTGTGGTAAATCATTACTGGCAAAATCAATATACGGATTAAACCAATTCCCCGCAGGCGTTCCATCCTTTGGTTTTCCCATATAAGAACCAGTGCTGGTAGCAGTTGCTGTTATTGTCAATACCGCCGGCAAATTCCTTCCGCTAACAATATCCATTAAATTCCCCGAATTACCCGGCGCCCCTCCTGTCGTCCCGAGTGGATTCCAAGCCGTTGCATTTGAGTGGGTGTTTGGACCAGCATAATGGTCATTAAATGCCCGCCAGACTACCGTAGGTTGTTGATACACTTGAACCAAATTCGTTTGTGAATAACCTTTCCCGCCCTCATCATCGGTAGCAACCCCATAAAATCTATAAATTCCAATAGCCACATTGCTCAATGTGGTCGAAGCAGAATAACTCTTGCTCAGTGAACTGTTTGTGCTCTCTCCAATTTTTTGCGAACCAGAAAAAAATTCAACCATTGCAATTCCGCCATCGCTATCAGAGGCATTTCCTGTGATGGTGATATTGGTGGGCACATAGTAAAAAGAATTGTTTGTCGGCTGAACCAATGTAATCGTTGGCAGCAAATTAGGACCAATCTCCGCAATCAATGCTAAATTGAAACTTATATCGGAACTTGTTGCATCACACTGATGTATCTCCACAGCTATAACATTTTGCCCTTCAACAAATAAGCTCTTGCTAATATTTGTAGTGAACCATTGAGTTTCTTCCGTTCCACCAACCACATTTGCATAAGTAGGATAAGATATTTGAGTTGTCCCATCTGGAAAATTATTAAAAAAGGCGAGCGTTCCATTGACATACACAACAATTCCATCATCTCGCAGAAAATTGCAGACAATATTTGACATATTAGCTAAATCTGTAACATTTATCGTCTTCCTATAATAATATGTGGTGTATTTATTGTTTGCATCCGCACCCCATTTATTCGTTGTTGCTTCATCGCCTTCGCCATAACCAAATTCTGCGTTTCCTGAAAGCCAGTGGCTATCATCATAAGTTAAACCTCGCCATTCCGTTCCTAAATCCACACCATCATCATTGTATTTCCAGATATCGTTCGTGCTTATCAAAGTTACAAATGATGAATCTGCTCCAAATGATATGAACGTGCACAAAAACAACAATAGAAAAGTTGATAAAACTATTCTGTATGTTGTCTGTTTAATATTTCCCTTTTTCAAACAACCTACTCCGCAAACTATATTTGTTCTATACATATTTATCACTGGGGTTATGTTATTTAAATTGTCATTGTTCAAGATTTGACGCTACAATTATTTTTTTAGTTCATTAATTTTATTTTATATTAGCAAAACAGTATAAAACTATTAAAGTATTGACCAACAAAATGTCTTTATCAATATCAAAATTGAGAACAATATAACAAATTTTTACTTCACACATATCTATAATACTCTAACAATCAATATCTTATGCATTTTCATCTAACATTATTAATTCACATATTGATTAATTAACCAGCATAATCTTTGCCATATAATATATAATAAATTGGTAAATTCAAAAATAATTAAGCCCAAGATAATAAATCGGTAATAAACTTAGGACATAACAATTAAAAAACAGATGTAATTATAAGATGAAATGATATCCTGTCATAAATAAAAATAATCCACAAAAGTATAAATCAAGCAACGATGAATTATTTATAAATCCAAACTTCCGTCTACGATTAAGAAATGTTAAATGCCTTTTTTAAAGTTTTAATACTTTTAGGAACTGCGGTTTCGGGTTTTTCTTTTCCTTCAAATTCAATAGATACAAAACCGGAATAATTGGCTTTTGCGAGGATATTGGCTATCCGTTTGTAGTCAAGGTCAAGTGTGTACCACTCGCCGCCACCATAGTAAGTTTTAGCCTGAACAAAGACGGTCTTCGGCGCAACAACCTCCAGTTTATCATAAGGGTTTTCAAGAAAGTTCCCTGTATCCATTAAGATACCAAGCCATTGTGATTTGATTGCGCCAATGATTTTTAATAATCCTTCGGGTGAGCGAGTCAATCCCCAGTGATTTTCAAGGGCAAGCATAACGCCGTAACGTTCGGCGTCCGGAAGGCATTTTTCAATGGAATCAATGCACCATTTGAAGCCATCTTCTTCGGTATAGCCCGCTAAAACTGGTTCAATGCCGCGCGCCTTCATTAGTTCGTCAAAATCTGCAATTGTGTTCCAGCGACCGGAGTTCAACCTTATGCAGGGGATTCCGAGTTCGCTTGCAATCTGAATACATTTTTTGGTGTGTTCAATCTGTTGGTTTCTAATGTTGATATCGGGGGAAACAAAATTTTGGTGGATTGAAAGGCAAACGAAAGATACACCATTCAATAGGGCGCACCGTTTCAACTGGTTCAAATAGGTAATATGTTCAGGTTTCAATGGCTCTTTTTCAGGAATGTCCATCTGACGGTGTAAAATATCAACGCCAGGAACACCTAATTCTGACACCTTTTCTACCACCGATTCGATTGAAACTTTTGGCGGACGGAAATGCCAGTAAGAATAAGTGGAGACGGCAAGCGAGATGTGGATTTTGCGGTTAGGTTCAGCAGAGTTTAAATTGTCAAATGCCGTTGCTGTTGATAAAGCGGCAACAGATTTAAAGAACGTTCGTCTTGTGGTTTTCATATTTGAAAATTAAAACAGACCAACTGCTATTTTACAATCAAACAAATATGGGTTTAATATTTTCTTCTTAACTTTTTAATCGTTTCAGAAATTACTGGTGAGGCTGGGAAATTGCTGGTGTCGGAGTCTAATAAGTTCTTAATAGTTTTCCAACCATTTGAACCTTGACTTTGAATCGGCGTGGCATCTGTAATTCTGCCTTCATTTAGCCATTCAATAATTTTTGTCCCCGACACAGGACCGTAAACGCGGTTGTCGCTGCCGATTATCTTATATAATTGTTCTTTTACGATGTTTTTCGTAAAGTCCACAACAGTTTGTTCAATCAGTTCCGATGGGGTAGTTGCTTCGGGGTGTTCTTGAATTATTTCTTTTGCTTTTGAAGCAAGTTCGCCAATTTTTCCAATTGCTTCGCCGATTTTTGTTTCTGCGACTGTTGTTGAGCCGACTTGAAAATCTTGTATCATACCCATAGTTGCCTGAACCTTCGTAGCCGCAGATTCAAGCGCCGTTGAAAATTGCGAAGATTGAACGCCAAGAGTTTCGTAGCCATTTACAATCCATTCAATCCTACCGGTGTTTATGTCAAGTAAGAGACCGTGAACCGGAATTTTTGGACTTATAAGCGCGCTTTGCCGTATGAATTGTGTGGCTTTAATTACGTTTTGTCGCTCGCTTGCAAAGAGACCAAAGAACTCAACAAGGTTGTCCGGTAATTTAACACGGTCTATGCCCAAATTTTTAAATTGTTCAGTAATAGACAGAATAGTCGATTTTCCAATAAGACAATCCGTATGCCCTATAACAGCAATTACTTTCCCCTGTTTAACAGCGCAGGCAAGCGCTAACGAACGGGTAGTGCTGCTGAATGGTCCAGTGATGATGTTTCCCGCATTTCGCAGCCAGATAAATTCCTCATCGGAAACGCCGAGGACATTTGGAAAAAGTTTATTCAACCTCGGGTCTATGCAGGTCAAGATAACAATCGGGAGCGAGTCCTTAAATTGAGCAGTGTCAAAATCTACAGAGCTAATCGGGTTTGATGATTCTTTATTTGCCTTAACTATTGCCTCAAAAAGTCTCATCTTGTTTATTTTTCATTAGCTTTAGATTCGGATTTGGCGCCTTCCTGCGGTGGTTGACTTTGCGATTCAATCGCCTTCTTAATTGCCGGTACCTGTTTTATTAATTGTTCCAACTTAACTCCTGTAAGGCTTTCCACTACTGGTGGAACCTGCGCTAATATCTGTGTTATATCGCCTGTAAGTTTGCTTGCGCCGCCACCTGAATTGCCTGAATTAATAATAACAATCTTTTCGGTTTTAGAAAGAGGTTCAGCAACATTTTCTGTCATTTCAGGCAATATCTTTGTAATCATATCCACAACGGCTGCCTCGTTATATTGCTTGAATGACTCGGCTTTAGCGCGCATAGCCTCTGCTGTGGCATGTCCTTGCGCTTCAATTACCGACGCCTCAGCAAGACCGCGCGCTTTGAGTGATTCAGCCTCCGCATAACCGACTGCCTTTGTAACATCTGCGTTTGCTAACCCCTGAGCCTTCGCGACATCTGCGCTGGCAAAACCAGTTGCCTTTGTAGCATTCGCAGCGCCGTTTGCCTCAGTCTCTAATTGATATTTCTTTGCGTTTGCAAGCGTCTCCACTTTGTATCGTTCTGCATCGGCAGGTTTTTGAACATTCGCCTGGAGTTCCTTTTCTTTTCTACGAATTTCCTGTTCTTGTAGTTCAATCTGTTTCTGTTTCTCAATAATATTGACCTGTACCTCTTCGGCTTTTACCAACTGTCCTGTCTTAAATTTTTGCAAGTCATAAGCAAGGTCTGATTCGGCTTTTTTCTGGTTCACCGCTGCTTGATATGCAGCGACATTGACTTGATAATCCCGCTGGGCTTCGGCAATTTTAGAATCAGCGGCATATTTTGCCTCTTGTCCAGCCTGTTGTGCCTGAGCGCTTTTGATTATTGCATCCCTATCTGCTTCTGCCTGAGCAATCTGGGCATCTCGTTTGACCTGCGCAATCCTCGGTTTGCCTAACGCATCAAGGTAGCCCTGGCTGTCACGAATGTCACGGATCGTAAAGCTAACAATAGAAAGCCCCATATTTGCCATATCGCCTGCTGCTACTTCTTGAACCTTTGCGGCAAATGCGTCGCGGTTTTGATAAATTTCTTCAACGCTCAAAGTCCCAAGAATTGCCCTTAAATGTCCTTCGAGGGTCTGTGTTGCAATGTTTTTAATTTCGTCACGTCCTTTGCTCAAAAATTGTTCCGCGGCAGTTGCAATTGAAATATCATCTCCTTTAACTTTTATTTGGGCAACACCGTCCACCTTAACCGGCACACCTTTGCTTGTATAAACTTCGGGTGTTTGCACATCTATTGTTATTAACTCAAGTGAAAGAATATCTACCTTTTCTACTATTGGATAAACGAATGTGCCACCGCCTTTGACAATTCTGAAGCCTCTTACCCGTTCCACACCGTCAGGATCTATATATCTATGTTTGCGTCCCGATACAACAAGGACTTCATTCGGTCCTACCTTCGTATAGCGACTTAAAACAATCGCAATGCCCATAATTACGACAATAACAATTATTACCGCCGCAACTATGGCTAACCCTGAACCCGGATTTCCAAGTAATGCAATTATTGTGTTCATAGTATTATTTTTGAATTTTTACGTAAAATTGAGCCCCTACAACTTTTGTTATCTTTACTAAACTTCCATTTGGCACTGCGGCGCCACTCTCTTCTCGAGCAGGCGCGCTATAACGTGAACCGCCGTGAATATAAGTAATTTCCCCTACCCCGTTTTCCGGTATTGGAGTGATAACTGTTGCCTCTTTCCCAATAAGGTCAGCGACCTTTGATTCGCTGGAACTCTGTGTTTCTATAAATATTCTTCTTAAAATTTCCAGGGTGATGCCTGCAACAACAAGTGCGCAAACAATTGCAAGTGGGGCGCTGACGTATGGTTTTTTTGCCCATTCAAATTGCTGGAAAATAATACCGAACCCTCCAAATGCCGTTATAAACGATGCAATTACTGTTGGACTAAAAATTGATACTCCGGCTCCATCGCTTGAATCCACGCCTGCCTCTGCATGACCGCCGCTTCCAATATCAGCGGAATCATGACCGCCAATAATGTGTCCAAACAGGATACAGGCAAGCATAAACACAAAACCCGTAAACAGAAAGGTCAAATAAATAAATGTCGTCATTAACTTCGGACTTTAATTTCAACCAGACTACCAATTTTATTACCCCGAGCAAGATTAAAATTGAATTATTTTATGGTGTTAATACAGTATTTGAAAATCACGATTGAAATTATAAACCAACATATCTACATATCAAGATAACTTGATTTTTATTTAAATTAAGTGCAACTTAATCATAATTAAATGGGTAAGAATTATACAATTGCATCTGCCAACGACAGACTGAATGAAATCCTCTCCCGCAGGATTATGATCCTTGATGGCGCTATGGGGACGATGATTCAGGCTCTGGGTTTGAATGAAAGCGATTATCGGGGCGAACAGTTCAAGGATTGGAAACTCGATTTGAAAGGCAACAACGATTTGCTTAATATTACAAGACCCGATGCAATAAAGAAAATTCATTTGGAATATCTTGCCGCCGGCACCGATATCGTCGAGACAAATACATTTAATTCAAATCCAATTTCTCTTGCAGACTATGGAATGGAAGACCTTGCTTATGATTTGAGCAAGGCTGGGGCTGAAATAGCAAAAGACGCAGCGCGGGAATTTATGTTAAAAAATCCGGGACGTATTTGTTTTGTCGCGGGTTCAATAGGTCCCACAAACAAAACCGCTTCCATATCTCCGGATGTTCATAATCCTGCATATCGGGCAGTTAATTTTGATATTCTTGTAGATGCTTACTATAAACAGGTTAGCGGATTAGTAGAAGGCGGCGCTGATATTCTGCTTATTGAAACGGTGTTCGACACCTTAAACGTTAAGGCTGCCCTATATGCAATTGAAAAATATGGAGAGGCTACCGGTTCAAGACCGCCAATAATGGTTTCTTTTACAATTAGCGACAAAAGCGGACGCGTCCTTTCCGGACAAACCGTTGAAGCATTTTGGAATTCAGTGTTCCACGTCGAACTTTTATCAATCGGGCTAAACTGCGGGCTTGGACCGCGGCAGATGAGACAATATATTGAGGAACTTTCTAAAATTGCGTCTGTTTATATAAGCTGTCATCCAAACGCTGGATTGCCAGATGCGTTCGGTACATTTGACGAAACGGCAGAACAAATGTCCGATGAACTTGAAGAATTAGCAAAGTCAGGATGGGTCAACATTGTCGGCGGTTGTTGCGGAACAACGCCGATATATATAAGTGCCATTGCAAGCAAAGTAAAAAAATTTTCACCTCGCCTTCCACTAGAAATTGAACCTTGTTTGCGACTTAGCGGGCTTGAGGCTCTTAATATTAGAAAAGGAATGAATTTTGTAAATATCGGTGAGAGGACTAATGTCGCTGGTTCGCCTAAATTTGCAAAACATATCCTTGCGGGAGAATACGAAGCGGCAATCACTATAGCCCGACAACAGGTTGAAAATGGGGCACAAATTATTGATGTGAATATGGACGACGCTATGCTTGACGGCGTCAAGGCAATGACTAATTTTTTAAACCTCATCGCATCAGAACCCGATATTGCTAAAGTGCCTGTGATGATTGATTCTTCCCGCTGGGAAGTGATTGAAGCCGGTCTCAAATGTTTGCAGGGAAAAGGAATTGTGAATTCGATTTCATTAAAAGAAGGCGAAGAGAAATTCATAGAACAGGCTAAAATAATTCGCAAACTCGGAGCTGCAATAGTTGTGATGGCTTTTGATGAAGAAGGACAGGCAACCACCTTTGAGCGCAAAATTCAAGTATGCAAACGGGCTTATGATATTTTAGTAAATAAGGCTGAAATTCCGCCCTGGGAAATTATTTTTGACCCAAATGTTTTAACAATCGCGACAGGCTTTGAAGAACATAATAATTATGCCGTTGATTTCATAAACGCAACAAAATGGATAAAAGAAAATCTGCCTTATGCTTATGTAAGCGCGGGCGTTAGCAACATCTCGTTTAGTTTCAGGGGCAACAATGTTGTGCGAGAGGCAATGCATAGCGTATTTTTATACTATGCGATAAAAGCCGGTCTGGATATGGGAATTGTCAATGCCGGTATGCTCGCCGTTTATGAAGAAATCCCCGCTGAATTGCGAGAACTTGTTGAAGATGTCGTATTGAATAGAAGACCCGATGCCACCGAACGGCTTTTGAAATATGCGGAAAAAATCAAACAAAAAAAATCGGAAGAAACCGTTGATGATGAATGGCGAAAATTACCAGTTGAACAACGGCTTGAACACAGTCTTGTCAAAGGGATTGCAGATTTTATAGAACAGGATGTCCTTGAAGCGTTAGAAAAATATAAAAAGCCGATTGACGTTATTGAAGGTCCGTTGATGGCAGGGATGCGGATTGTCGGGGATTTATTCGGCGAAGGAAAAATGTTTCTGCCGCAGGTCGTTAAAACTGCTCGCGTGATGAAAAAAGCGGTAGCCTGCCTTACCCCATATCTTGAAGCGGAAAAAAAGAAAGGCAATCGGAGGCGCGGCAAAATTCTTTTAGCCACTGTAAAAGGAGATGTTCACGACATTGGCAAAAATATCGTTGGTTCGGTTTTGTCTTGTAATAACTACGAAGTGGTTGACTTGGGTGTAATGGTGCCGTGTGATAAAATTCTTGATGCGGCAATTGAACAAAAGGCTGATGTGATTGGTTTGAGCGGGCTTATCACGCCATCGCTTGATGAAATGGCGCACGTTGCTAAGGAGATGGAGCGCCGCGACTTTAAAATTCCATTGCTGATTGGCGGCGCGACTACAAGCAAAGTGCACACTGCCGTAAAGATTTCACCATTCTATAGCAGCCCTGTCGTTTACGTCCCAGATGCATCTCGTGCCGCCCCTGTGTTAAGCAAATTGCTAAACCCGCAAACAAAAGAAAAATATGTTGCTCAAATCAAATCTGACTATGAGAAAACCAGAGAACAATACCAAAAGCCAACTGTTAACTTGTTAAAAATCGAAGAAGCGCGCCATCGTAAGCCTGTCCTTGATTATTCAGACATTCCAGAACCAGAATTTATCGGCGTCAGAAGTTTATCTACTGATTCAAACGATGCAGAAAAAGGCGCGACTAATTTTTCACTCAATGAACTTGTCCCATTTATAGATTGGTCCCCATTTTTTCATGCCTGGGAACTTCGCGGCAGGTATCCATCAATTTTCAATAATGAAAAATATGGCGAACAGGCAAAAAAACTCTTCGAAGACGCAAAAGTATATCTTGAAAAAATAGTTAATGAAAATTTATTTACCGCAAAAGCGGTCTATGGATTTTTTCCGGCTAATTCAGTCGGCGATGATGTTGAGGTGTACTCGGATAAATCTCGCTCAAATATAATTTGCAGATTTCATTTTTTGCGGCAACAAATTCAAAAACCAGAAGGACAATTTAATTATTGTCTGGCGGATTTTATTGCACCAAAAGAGAGTGGAAAAATTGATTTTATCGGCGGATTTGCGGTAACCAGCGGGCATAAGGTCAAAGAACTTGTCGAATCATTAAAGAAAAATCACGAGGATTACCTCGTCGTAATGACGGAAGCCCTTGCTGATAGACTTGCAGAGGCTTTTGCAGAATATTTACATAAACGTGCCCGAATTGAATGGGGGTACGGCAAAAATGAAAGCCTCACAAATGACCAACTAATTGCGGAAGAATATCGCGGAATACGCCCAGCCGCTGGTTATCCAGCCTGCCCAGACCATTCGGAAAAAATTACATTATGGTCTCTTCTTAATGTTGAGAAATACGCTGGAATTCGTCTTACATCTTCCTGCGCAATGATTCCGGCAAGTAGTGTTAGCGGACTTTATTTTGCGCATCCGGAATCAAAATATTTCGCTGTTGGGAAAATTGGCAGAGACCAACTGCTTGATTATCAAAAACGGAAACAACTACCGCTTGCAGAAATTGAAAGATGGCTTTCTATTGCGATGGCGCAAGAATAAAATCGTTTAATAATTTTGTTCAGTAACTTGAAAATTTGCCTGATATTTACCAACAATTTTCAAAGTAACAGTTGCATAACTGCCTGAAATTTCAGCATCGGCTTCAATTGGAAATTCCTGTTTTGTTTCTGCCTTTTTTAATGGTAAGACAATCAATGGAGTTTTTTCTTTTCCATAAACAAGAAGTTCCAAATCACCGTTATCTTTCTTTTTTACCCCGAGCAAACATAGAGCAACCTTTGTTTCAGTGTCCCGATATGTGAATGGGCATATTTGCATCTTATCCAGACCGGTTGGTTCGCCATCTTTTAAAAATGTTATTTTATGAAACCATACCTGACCAACTGGAATTATTTTATTGCCTATGTTATCAAAAGATTCGGCGCTTAACTTACATTCTGGTACAATTAACCCGACATATTCTCCGCTCCTGACGCCCACTGCGCGTTTTACATCGGCGTCTGACGGTATCGGCGAATTTTTGAATAGCGAAAGGTCAAAATTGAGATAAGTGGCTATTCTAACTGCATCACGATGAGGAAAAACTTCCTGCGCCACTAACGTTAAACTCGCCATCATTAAAAACAGCGGAATAATTAATTTTTTCATAAGACTAACTATGTTTCACACTCAGCAATTATTATGTTTTCACAATATTACAAACAACTGACAGGCTCCATACAGTTGGTCATTTACTTATTCCTTAATGATTTGCTTCATAAACTTAAGGCTTGCCGCAGTATTTTCATCTGACCCAT
>Ga0116172_10004232_pt1 | contig 11750 bp, 11 predicted proteins | sample AD_UKC083_MetaG_FD_89799 | JGI IMG/M metagenome (GOLD analysis project Ga0116172, IMG submission 89799) | Active sludge microbial communities of municipal wastewater-treating anaerobic digesters from USA - AD_UKC083_MetaG | ecosystem: Engineered > Bioreactor > Anaerobic > Digestate | place: USA...
AGATCCTTTTCCAAGGAAAGAGCTACAACATCACCGCCATTGACAACATCAAGTACAGAAACAAATATATCGAGATTCAGGCGATGGAGGTGGAGTCGGATGGCTAAGATTGAACTTGAAGGAATGCAGGAGCTTATCGATAGAGTTAACAAGCTTGGAAGTCAGGGAAAAGAGATTAAAAAGAAGGCACTAGATAAAGCCGGAGCCTTAGTAAAGGCAAGTATGGAGCAAAAGGCTCCAAGATCTGAGCTTAGTAAAAAGCACATGGCCGATAACATCAAGGTGTCGGAGATTGAAAGTGAAGACGGGATAGACTTTGTCAATATAGGACCGAACAAGGGAGATAATTCGGAGTTCTTCTATTCGAAATTTACAGAATGGGGTACATCAAAGATTCCTGCTCAGCACTGGGCTGAGAATTCTGTATTGGAGAACAAAAAGAAAATCAATGAGGTGATCAAAGAGGAACTGGAAAGGGGGCTTGGTGAGCTTGATCAATAAACTGGTCATAGATACATTAAAGCCTCTTGGTGTTCCAGTAGGGTTTCAGAAGTATTCTGGGACAGAGGCAACTTACATTACCTTTCATGAATATCTTCAGTCCGGTGAGGAATTTGAGGAAGATGCAGAAGTCTTCACAGGGCACTATGTTCAAGTTGATGTTTGGTCAAAAGCTGATTACACCACATTAACCAGCAATATAAAAGCACTGCTTATTGCGGCAGGGTTTCAAAGACTTAATGAAGCGGATTTTTACGAACCGGATACGGGCCTCTATCATAAGGGGCTCAAATTTTACTATTTAGAATCAAAGGAGGTTTAACATATGGCAAGACAAATTGGATTAAGGGACATACACATTGCGCTGCTCACTGATGATGACGAGACAGGCGCAACCTATGCTGCACCAAGCAAGTTGGAAAGGGCAGTCAGCGCCAAGCTCTCACCAAAAGTGAATTCGGAAAACATTTATTCAGATGATACGGTGGAGGACATCATTGCAGCCTTCGACAGCGTAGATGTGGAAATTGAACTCAATCAGCTGTCGCTCGCCAGCAGAGCAACCCTGCAGGGCGCAAAGGTGGTCAAGGGTGTTCTTATTGAAAGCAAAGAGAATATTGCACCGACATTGGCACTAGGGTTTAAATCCAAGAAGCATAACGGCAAATACCGTTATGTGTGGCTGCTTAAGGGCAAATTCGAACTGGCAACAGATGAGTACGACACTGAAGCAGAAAAACCGCAGCCTAAAAGTGCCAAACTCAAAGGCACATTCTTTTCCAGGGATTTTGACGGCAACTTCCGCTTTATCGCCGATGAAGATGAAACGGGAATTGACCAGACAATCATTGCAGCTTGGTTTACAGCAGTACCGGCAGAGCCAACGCCCGCGGTGTAGGAAGGAGTTGATGATACTTGAAAGCAGCTGAACTAAAAAACAAGGGAATTAAATTCAAACTCGGAGATAAAGAATATGAGCTAAAGCTCGACATGAACACTTTCTGCGAATTGGAGGAAGTCTATGGGGATCTGAATACCGCCTTTGATGATTTGCAGAGCATGAAGCTGAAAGCGGTCAGGGCGCTCATATATGCGGCAGTAAAGGTTGAGGATGAGGAGATAACCTTAAAAACCGTGGGCGAGCAGCTGGGCTTGAATGATTTAGAAAGGCTTGGGACAGCCATCAACGAAGCGCTAAGTAAAGCCATGCCGGAGGCGGAGGATGCACCGGGGGAAGCGAAAGCCACTTAAGTTCTGATACATGGGACTGGGAGTGGCTTTTCTATTTGGGAACAAATCTTCTACAAATGAGCGAGGAGCAGTTCTGGAATAGCACCCCGAAAAAGCTGCAGGCCTTGTTTAAGGTGTACAAAACGGTCAACGGCATCGATGAAGCATCGGATTTTGATACGATTGACAACATTCTGTTTTAAAGGAGGTGAGATGAATGGCAAGCGGCAATAACACAGTAGTGGCCAGAGTCGGCATTGATGACAGCGGCTTTCAAGAAGGCGTCAGCAAGATTCAAAGAAGCCTGAAGGTGGTTCAGAGTGAATTCGCAGCGGCAAGTTCAAAGCTTGGAGACTTTGGGAAGTCCACCGAGGGGCTGAAGTTAAAGTCAGATAGCCTGAGCAGACAGATGGAGCTGCAGAAGGACAAGGTTGCAGCCCTTACGAAAAGCTACCAGGAGAGCGTCGAGAAAAAAGGCGCGGATTCCAAGGCCACAGAGAACCTAAAGATCAAGCTGAACTACGCCAATGCCGAGCTTGGCAAAATGCAGCAGGAACTCAAAGCGATAACGGAGGAACTGAAACTTAAGAGTTCAGCATGGTACAAGCTGTCCGAAAGCATGGACAAAGCCGGAGAAAAAATGAAGGCTGTGGGGGAAAAGATATCCTCGGCTGGAAAGACCCTGTCTACTGCGGTGACACTTCCTTTGCTTGGAATCGGAACTGCGGCAACCAAGATGGCTATGGATGCTGTGGAATCGGAAAACCTCTTCGAAGTGGCGATGGGAGCTGTGGCAGGTGATGCAAGGAAGTGGTCCGAGGAAACCTCCAAGGCATTAGGCTTAAACGCCTACAATGTCAGAAATAATATGGCCACCTACAATGCCATGCTCACCTCCATGGGGCTTACATCTGATGAATCATTGAAAATGTCAGAAGGACTGACACAGTTATCCTATGACATGGCATCATTTTATAACCTGAAGCCTGAAGAGGCCTTCGATAAATTAAAGTCAGGTATCTCTGGAGAGGCGGAGCCATTGAAGGCTCTGGGTATTCTTGTCAATGACAACACTATTAAGACCTATGCCTATGCAAATGGAATTGCAAAGCAGGGTGAACAGCTGACAGAAGCGCAGAAGGTACAGGCCCGTTATGGTGCCATCATGGAAGCAACGAAGAATGCCCAGGGAGACCTTGCCAGGACCATGGACTCTCCGACCAACAAACTGAGGATAATGAAGGAACAGGCACAGCAGATCGGGATTCAGTTTGGACAGATACTCATTCCAATCCTTGAAAAGCTGATTGCTATCATCAAGCCGCTGATGGATCAGTTCCAGGGACTTTCCAAGGAACAACAGGAAATGATCGTCAAAATTGCCCTTGTAGCGGCCGCTGTGGGTCCTTTGCTCCTGATCGTAGGAAAGGTGGTTTCCGTAATAGGAACCATTTCCACGGCCTTTGGAGCGGTATCTAGTGCGATGGCAGCAGCAGGTGGAGCATCCGGAGCTGTAGGCGCAGCAATCGCTGCAATTACTGGACCGGTCGGTATTACCATTGCTGCGGTAGCAGGCTTTATTGCTATATTTGTTTTGCTCTTTAAGAATAATGAAACCTTCAGAAATAGCGTAATCACTGTGTGGAATCAGATTAAGACAATTATGTCTGGTGTATTTGAGGCGATAAAAGCCTTGATACAAGCTTTCGTTCAAGTCGCAGGTGCCATTTGGCAGAAGTACGGAGCAGATATCGTCGCTGTCATTTCAGCAGCCTTCAATGTGATCGCATCGGTAGTAACAACTGCCTTGAATGTTATTAAAAACATTATCCAGATTGTGGCCAGCCTCATCAAAGGAGATTGGCAAGGCGTCTGGGATGGCATAAAGAATCTGACTCAGAATCTGTGGAATGGAATTCAAAGCGTAATAAGCGGAGTGCTGAACCTTATAAAAGGAATCATCTCGGTAGAAACCGGATTTGTGAAGAACACCATCAGCGGAGCATGGAGTGCCGTTCAATCAGTTACCTCAAGCATCTGGCAAGGTATCAAGACGGCAATCGAAACTCCGATCAACGCGGCGAAAAACACAGTGAAGAATGCGATTGATGCAATCATTGGTTTCTTCAGGAACATTAAGCTTCCTGGAATAAAGATACCTCAGATTAAGCTGCCTCATTTTGAACTTACAGGAAGCTTCAGTTTGATGCCGCCGCAAGTGCCTAAGCTTTCAGTCAACTGGTACTCGACAGGTGGAATTTTCTCAAGTCCAAGCGTTATCGGTGTTGGAGAAGCTGGTACTGAGGCAGTTATTCCGGTAGAAAAGCTCGATGAGCTCATGGCAAAGGCTCTCCAGAAGGTTGGAGTTGGAACTCAGGCTAGGACAGCTGAAACAGGAACTAAAAATGGTAATGTGACAAACAACTACGACATTACAATAAATAATCCTAAACCAGAACCGGCTTCAGATAGCATAAGGTCGACGCTCTTGAAGCACTCGTATGGTTTGGTGTAGGAGGTGCATGGATGGAAAAAGAAAAGTGGACATTTAATGGAGCTGATTTAACTTCAAAAGGGAAGTGGGATATTGAAGAGGTGCTTGAAGGAATTGGAATCCCCAAGTATAGAGGGAACGATCTTCAAGTACCGTTTCAACACGGTAAAAGATGGATTAAGAAAAGATTCGACAGAAGAAAAGTTGTACTGTCCATGTGGATAAAAGGAACGAGCAGAGCGGACCTAGATGCAAATATAGATACATTCTTGAAGGCGGTTGGAAATCCAGGACTTCATACGCTTAGACGGACTATGAGAAATGGAGAAATCAGGGAGGCACAATCTGAGCTTTGCTCAGAGATAAATTTCGTTAGGAAGAACCCGGGATACGCTAAGTTTGCTTTGGAGCTTGAACTTGCCGATCCATTCTTTTATGGGATGGTAAAGAGCACAGCTGTCAAAATGATCACTTCAAATCCCTTTGAATGGACGCATGCCAATGAAGGCTCGGCACCTGCAACAGCAATGGTTATTACTTTGGAAGGCCCGTTGAGTAATCCGATCATTAAGAATCAGAACAACGGTGTTTGGATTCAGTACCTTGGAACAATTGCAAGTGGGGAATCGGTGGTTTTAGATACAAAATATTACACATGCCTGCAAGGAGACTCGAATTTGATTTCGATTGTCAGGCATGGAGGGGATTCTTACTGGATGATCCTCGAAGCGGGCAATAATAGCATGGAACTCGCAACAGATACTATTGGCGGCAGGATTACACTTGAGTACTATCCTGCATTTTATTAGGAGGTGAAGTAAATGCCATATCCAACCTTACCCGGACGAAAATTTGAATATGATGTAGGTGGTGGGTCCGTTTATTATGGAAATGACATTAATGACATTACGACGGCTATGACAACAGAACAGATGAGCAAGCTGAATAGCATTGGAAACTCAAGTTCAGTGCTATCTGTTGGTTGGAACAGCGGTGGTGGTGCACGTACAATATGGGTATTCTTGCCTGAGAAATATGTAGTTGCTGGTCTTGGTATGATACACAGAATGGCATCTGATTATGGAGCAACAATGTCGATCACTGTTGCAGGGAGCGCAGACAGTACGAATGGACTTGATGGAACTTGGATAAATGCAACATTACCGAATGGTGCAATACCATTAGTAATGATGGATGATGATGTATGGCGAGATAGCATTCAGCCATGTACATTCTCAGAAGCTATTAAAGTTTTGAGAGTTCGATTTAAGTCATCTTATTATTCGGATGCAAATATCTATGCATTGCATATCTACGGGGTGAAAGCAACTGGAGAAATACCGGATGATGTATTGTTCTTAGATGATGATACTTCCGGAGATCCGGAGTTTATACGAGACCTCGATTTTGGTGACAGACCAGAAGGGACGACTGTAACACATAGAATTAAGCTGTTCAACAGCAGCACGAGTAAGATTGCAAACAACTTGACCCTATCACTTATTGATTCAGACTTTACCTTCAGCATGGACGAAGGAACGACTTGGGTAACCGGCGCTACAATTACATCACTTGCTCCGCAAGGTGCAAGCAGCAGCATTATCATCAAGAATACGATACCGCCACCAACTCAGATGCTCGGACCACGAGCGCCAAGGTTTGAGGTTACAATCGGAAACTGGTCCTAGTGAGGAGGCGAGAGAATGCCGGATAGAATAAGGTTAATTACGCCTCAGAATGAATCAGTAACCAGCAGCTTGGCGCTTACGGCAAAATGGGTACGCACCTATGAAGAGCTTGTGAAAGCAGACTTCGATGAAGCTGGTGTTTTTACTCACGTAGTTACAAGAGAAGAATATGTGGATAATGTATTGACCTCCTTGGGGCTGCAGTTAGATAAAGATCTAAACTCGACTCCGGAAGGCTACACACCCGGAACTGACTGTGTTCCGCTAATGACCGCAGCAACCACTGACGGTTTTACTATAGGTGATAGCGGAAACCTTGGAACAGGATATGAAGGCTGGAGAGCCTTCGATAATAACAGCAACTCACGATGGGGTGTGGTTGCGACATCCGGTATCCTTACTGTAACCTTGGCATCAGCTAAGGTTATTGCCGGGTATTCGATTAGGGCGAGAAACGATGCATATTTGATTGACAGCCCGAAGGATTGGACCTTTGAAGGCAGCAACGATGGCGCGAACTGGACCGTTTTGGATACTCAAACTGGTCAGACTTCATGGAGTATGAATGAGCGCAAACAGTTCGCGATTTCATCCCCTGCTTCATATCTCTACTATCGATTGAATATAGGAGCGAACCAGAGCGGCACAGATACATCAGTTTCAGAAGTGGAGCTGCTTGAAGGTATCCCCTATGGCTTTGACTTTTATAGTAGTGGAAACAGGGTGGTTGGCCCTTTAGCTTTAAGCGGTACAGCCTATGGAGATGAAGTCCTACAGTGGACGCTTGGTGAAATGCCAGCCGGAACAAGCGTCACAATCAGCTGCGCTTTGACTACAGATGAAACACCTCCAGCTTCTTACACTATTGCAATTAACGGTGCCCAATGCCCGGTAATAGCGGAAAATGAAAACATGACCGGCAAGTATTTATGGATCAAGCAGGAACTTGCTACATCGGATATCGAGGTTACGCCATCGCTGCTCACTATGGAGATGCAGCTAGTTTTAGGCGCGTCAGCCACCCTTACGATTGAAATTGATAGAACCACAATGTTCAGTGGAATGAACTATAGATCGAATACAATATCGGCGCTGCCTTGTGGCGAGATGACAACCTTTGAACCATATGATGTATATGATGGTTTCCTGTACTGGAGAGCAAGGGCAATAAATGAAACGCTAGGAATAGACACAGGTTGGAGCACACCAAACACCTTCAATCTAATGGGTGGTCCATTCCCTTTGCCGCGGTTCTTTACGATGGTTGAGAACAGGCAGTTTCGGAAGCTAAGAGATAAACGCACCTTGTATGTTGAAGAAAATATAGGTTTTGGCAAGCCAAGAGAAAGAAGAACCCTATATGTTCCAGCTAACAGAGCATTTGGCAAGCTGAGAGCGACTCGGACAATGTACACCGAACTGAATGTAACTGATGATCCCCCATTTCCACGTATCAATTCAATTTCAGTAACAAGAGGGCAGGCGGGTTCCGTTTTGACCTTGCATGGTAGTGGATTTGGTTATACGCACACTGCAGTGGACATTGGTAATGTAAACCGATATTTGAGAAGCTATGGAGGATTTGTTTACATCAATGACATGCTATGCAATGTGATTGGATGGTCATGGACAGAGATTACCTTCCAGCTTCCTCTTTCAGCAGTTACGGGGCCAATTAAGGTTCAGCTCACGGCACCTATAGTTCAAGATAGTAATACAGTAGGATTTGAAGTATATGCGGGTTTGCCTACGGATGATGTGGGCATTGAACTTTTTATCTGCGACAGGGCAAATCCGAATGTGCTCGTGAAACAGCTCGATGGTGCTTGGAACAAGGCGTTCCAAATGGCACAGAACAACCCTGGAAGTGGAAGCTTCAGCATAAGCAGATATGATGACATTGGGGGAAACAGGGAGTATATTGCAGATGACAATTTGGTACTTGTTAAGCTTGATGGGAATCCTTTGTTCAAGTGGATCATCGAATCAAGAAAACCAAACTATGTAGATTCAAGTGAACAGCAGGTAATGGAAGTCAGCGGCCGCGGGGTCCTCTCAATGCTGAACTGGGCTGTGGTTTACCCGGAGGAGATGGGGACCCCTGTTTTGGATAGGCAGTTTACCGGAACAGCAAGCAAGGTATTGAGGACAATGATACTGGAAGCACAAGCAAGAGGCGGCCTGGTAGGGGTAACTGTAGACTGGGAGGATGACAAAGACAGTTTAGGAAATGTGTTCGCGGAGAACATCAATCTGTCATTCCATATCGGTACACCTTTACTGGAGGTCGCGACAAAGTTCACTGAAGGATTGGGGTACTTCGAAATTGAAATGACTCCTGAGCTTGTGTTAAAGATTTATAAGAACAGAGGATTGGACCTGCATGAGACGGTGGTTTACAGACCAGGGCAAGCTATTATCAGTCATCAGAACCAAACTGATGCGACAGGTCTTGTCAATGAAGTGCTTGTTGAAGGCGGAGATAAACTTTTAGCAATAGCTTCACATTCGGAAAGCCAAACTGTTTATGGCAGGCGGGAAGGGTATTTGTCAGCAAGCAACATTCAGGACGGCCTTAGCGAGTACGGTCAGGCATATTTGAATAGGGTCGCATACCCGACTTGGGGAATACAAGGAACGGTTACGAAGTTCTTTGACGAACAGGGCAACAGGATGAAGCCGTTTGAAGCTTACTTGATCGGTGACTGGATCGGATGGAAAATTGCACCGGAAGGCTCCGATGACATAGGTTTTGATGGTGTGTTAAGAGTCCGAGGAATCACAGTAAGTGAGGATGATGACACCGGTGCTTTGTCCTATACTCTGGAACTTAACAATATGATGCTGGAACATGAAATTAAGCTGAATCAGAAGGTTGAGAGGATGTCCCAGTATAGCGGATCAGATGTTTTATCAGTGGCACCTTCAAGCAGTGGCAGCTATTCTACGAGTGAAGTCAACAGTATGATCACGGAGCTTAAAGGGAAACTTGATGAGAAGTCTAACACAGACCATGTGCATGATGGGGTTTATGCTGTAGCAAACCATGAACATGACTTCTTGGAATTATTAGATACACCGGATAGCTACGCAGGAAATGCAACTAAAGTTGTAGCCGTTAAGCCAGATGCAAGTGGGCTTGAGTTCATAACTGTTGCAGGAGGTGGAGGTGGCATTGGGGTTGTTACAGAACTACCGAGCAATCCAACAAATGGGCAGACGATATTTTTGTACAATGCGAACTATAAGTACATTGCTACGTACTATGGCCCAACAGGTAAATGGTACAGAGTCTCATTGGTGGGCTCAAATTACCCCTGGGCTAACGTGTATAAGCCGGAGGCATTGTATAATTTGCTGTTTGGTGATGCGACTAAGAGCATTGTAGCGGTTACAGTATCAACAGATTTCAATACTGCGTTACGAATAAAGGGAGCGGCAAATACAACAAAGCAGTTGACTTGGACATTTACGAGTGGAGCTGGAGATTTCGGAATATGGGTTGGGTGTGAGACAGAAAGTACAAACTACGACTGGGCATATGTGTATATCGATGATGTAGATATATCGGGCAAGCTCGGAGGCACCATTGTATCAAGGTATATACAGAAAACGCTGACTGCTGGATCTCATACATTGAAAATAACATATAGAAAAGACGGTAGTGGAGACGTAGGTTACGATGGAGTGCAGGTTTACGCAGTGTCAATTCCGTAAGTATAAAGGAAAATAAAATATTTTAGTTCAGGAGAATGAGCCAAAGGGCTCTTTTTTTGTAGGGAGGATTAATGAATGAAAGACATTATTAACACGATTCAAATTGCCATTGCAGCTCTTGGCGGATATCTTGGTTATTTCTTAGGAGGCTTTGATGGGTTTCTCTACGCATTGATAGCGTTCATTGTTATCGATTATTTGACCGGAATCATGGTGGCAGTCTTAGAAAAGAAGCTATCCAGTGAGGTCGGCTTCAGAGGAATTTTCAAGAAGGTGCTGATTTTCTCTTTGGTTGCGGTAGCACACATTATTGATGCAGAGCTTATAAGAACCGGTAGTGCCATTCGCACTGCGGTAATCTTCTTCTATTTATCTAATGAAGGGATCAGCATTTTAGAAAATACCGCTAAAATCGGGCTGCCGATTCCGTCGAAACTCAAGACAGTTTTAGAACAGCTGAATAAGGAGGAAAAAGCATAATGGGGAAATCAATATATTTAAGTCCATCAACTCAGGAACATAACCAGGGCTATGGAAGCTATGGAGTTGAGGAAACAAGAATGAATGAAATAGCTGACATAACACAAAAAGTGCTTCAGAATCATGGTGTGGATGTTTATAGGAACAGGCCAGAGTGGAGCTTGGGTCAGGTGGTGAACGACAGCAATCGAGTTAAACCAGATCTGCATTTTGCCATTCATAGTAACGCTGGAGGAGGAAGGGGCGGTGAGGTCTTTGCTTATGCTGCAGGTGGAAATGGTGAAAAGGCGGCTAAGGCAATCTATTCAGAAATTGAACCGCTCACACCAACATCGGATCGAGGAGTAAAGTTTAATCCAAGCCTATATGAGCTTCGGAATACGAATGCACCGGCAGCGTTGGTGGAGATAGCATTCCACGACAACGCGGAAGATGCCGCGTGGATAGTCAGTAATATAGAAGCAATAGGAATAGCTCTTGCTAAGGGCGTGTTGAAATATTTTGGCATTGCTTATAAGACAGCAAAAGTGGAAACCAATAGTCCAACTCATTATTATCGTGTTCAAATTGGAGCGTATTCCGTCAAGTCAAATGCAGATGAACAGCTTGCGAAAGCAAAAAAAGCCGGATTTACTGACGCCTACATAAAATACGATTGATTTTGAAACGTGGCCTGAGGAGTGTCAAGCTCTTCAGGCTATTTTTTTATGTTTGAAAATGGGGTTCGAATTATCTCGGTTTTTTGCATATAGGTGCAGGATGGTTTCCTGCGGAAGAGGAGGTCAACCTATATGCAAGTCACAAAAATTACAGACGGATCAAATACTAATGCCGTTTCAAAACGCAGACCCTTAACACCTGATGAGTTTCAGCGTGAATTAGACTACTGGAGAGCTGAAAATATATTGCGAAAAATGCTGAAAGTGGGTCTGATTTCTGAGGATGAATTCGACAAAATCAATAAGCTAAACCGGCAGATTTTCTCACCTTTATATGCACAGCTAATGCCTTAAATACCTTGATATAGTGGGCACTCAGAGGTAATATGTCACATACCTGAAGGAGGTGAGAATGGTGAGAAAAGTAACGAAAATATCGGCAGAATCAATAGCTGCAAAACCGAAGCTGCGTGTGGCAGCCTATTGCCGAGTTTCTACAGATAGTGATGAACAATTAGTCAGCCTTGAAGCTCAAAAGACACATTACGAATCCTTCATTAAGGCAAATCCAGAATGGGAGCTTGCGGGGATTTACTATGATGAGGGAATTACAGGTACGAAAAAGGAAAAGCGCACTGAGTTGTTGAGAATGCTGAAAGACTGTGAGCAGAGGAAGATTGATTTCATAGTAACCAAGTCAATCAGCAGGTTTGCCAGAAATACAACAGATTGTCTGGAGTTAGTACGTAAGCTGACTGACCTCGGAGTCTTCATATACTTCGAAAAGGAAAACATCAATACACAATCGATGGATAGTGAACTGATGCTGACGATCCTGAGCAGTCTGGCTGAAAGTGAGTCGATTTCTATTTCTGAAAACAACAAATGGTCAATACAGAAGCGTTTCCAGAATGGGACATATAAACTCTCCTATCCACCCTATGGTTACGATTATTTGGATGGAGAGATGGTTGTGAACGA